>OHAI01003013.1_pt1 | contig 11787 bp, 9 predicted proteins | sample 1577091 | NCBI WGS metagenome assembly OHAI01 (sample SAMEA3541548, study PRJEB24748) | human gut metagenome | biome: human gut; feature: human-associated habitat; material: faeces | place: China | collected 2012
CAGTTCCAGTCCGTGTTCTGACTGTCCAATGACTGGTGCGACATCGGTCGGACGGATATCGCCTTGTGCCAGCCGGATCCTCCCATCTATGTTCTGTACCACTCTGGAAATTTCATCCATCATACCGAGCTCTATATAATATCTGCTGCACATATTCTCTCCTATTTTAGAATCTTTCTTATCTGCGTATCCGCGGCTTTTGGATAAAGCTGTTTCATATGATCAACAATTTTTCCCCAGGATGTCCGCGGATCTTCTTTATAACAGGAAGTAACATGGTCATATCCATAAATGTGTTCCGGAGAAGAATACACAGCCACATCCCAGCCGTACTCCACGCCTTTTTGATTGATCCTTTTCCGAAAGTCGCAGTTACACAGATATGTCTGCATCATAAGGCTGGTAATGGCTCCGTCAAATCCCTTTTCGCCATCTTTTCCAAATCCAGCCAATTTTTTCAATTCGTAGGAGTAGATTTCTGCATCATTTTCCATAAAATGATCCATAATATTCTTATGTTTGATCGGTGCTTTTTCATCCTCAAACAGAGCATCAAAATCATAGCCGTCCCTGCGGTAGTTGGCAAATACCGGCAGCCATTTTTTGGAAATAAACCCGGCTTTTTTGGCAAAAAATTTCCCGTAAAGAACATCATGCTTTTTTGCAATGGCAATCCTCCATCTCCACGGATCCCTCACCGGATCATCAGACCACCAATATTCTGCCACTGTCCGTTCCTCCAGAGAAAACCCCGGAATTTCGTTCTTAAAAAGAGGAAGAAAACCAACCCGGTTGATATATTCGACTGCTTCATCCACATCGTGGATGCATTTCGGATCATCCCATGTTACTCCATGAATGATCCATTCCCCTGCTTCGTTTCCCATGACTTTCTCCTTTCTGTATTTTGCTGTCTTAAGTATACCACACATTGACAAGGCAAGACAAAGATATATATTTTTATCGAAAAAATTGATGACATTTTTGTTACTGTTCATACACAATGTCATTAACTTAAGCAATTTGCCAATACTGCATTGATGAAAATATCAGCAGAAGGATTTGATTATGATAAAAAATGGGATATTGATGGATCAAGATACAACGTCTTACTAAAATTTAGGTATAACAAAAAGACAAAATCAATATTTAACATTGAAATTTGTCTAAAGATGAAATATAGTAATATATGAGTTAATGCTAATGTCTATAACAAAAACTCATCGGAAGTTTAAACCTATGCTGGCGGGCAAAGGTTCTTCCAGGTCTGATCGGCTCAATATTTCGAGCGATCAGACCTTTTACATTTATCTTTGTTATCCCATCGTGAATCCTTAAGAAATCCCTGCATGTTTTAAGTGCGGATGAATAATTCGCCTGATATTCATAAGCACGATCTTCCCGATCAATAGTTACATTTATGATTATGCTGGAACTGAAATTATATAGAATAACTCTTGCCCATACTTCCTGCACAATATAATCATATTTTTTTGAGTGAAACGCTTTCAGACACAGGGAATATTTTAAATCCCGGAAAGAGTTTTCCTCCTGCCATCTCAGATGATAAAGAGCTTTGAAATCTTCAGCTTTAAACTCTTCTTCTGGAAGATTCGTAGCAATGTTTTCATAAGAGCCATCATCAAGCTGTACGCGTAACAAACGTAAAGTAAGGTCATATTCCGTTCTTTGATCATTGAGATAATCCATCGGAGCATTCTGATAAATGTACCGGTATGAAGAGAATAGTTCAGGTCTGGAATATTTGCTTACAGCTTTAGACCTCGTCAGTATAAGAGAGATATCTTCATCAAAAGCTGGCAGGGTATCAACCGGGTATCCCATCATTCCGGAAGCTCTTTTATCGTTACATCGGATAAGGAAGTACTGCCCCTTTTCAATCACATGGGCAAAGTTGTTGTAAGAAGTATAACCTCTGTCCCCAAAGAAAATGACTTTGGAGTGTTCAGGGATATCTGCAGAATCAACCATGGAACAAAAAGCAGAATACTCATTCCGCTTTCGGGCAGGCTGGACTAAAATATCAGTAAAACGCTTATCAAGTAAAGAAAACATAGCATTGATATGGATCTGGTTAAATCCTCTGGTAGATTTACCATTTGGTTCAAAATAGGTATCCTTATCTTCAGAGTTAAGAAAAATATCACAGGAAGAACCATCACAGGCCCAGAATTCATATTTACCGTTATATAGTTTTTTAGGAAGTTTCCTGTTAAAAGCAAGAAGAAGATTCCGAAAAGCATCTTCCCTGATCTTTTTACGCTGTCTGTAAAAAGCCGCTTTGGAAGGTGCATCGATAGTACGTCCGAAAAAACGGTACAGTTCTTCCCTGATACAGTCAGCTTCCATAGTCAGAAACATCAGCATATAATCTTTAAAACCGAGTTTTCTGTTTCTGATAAAATCAACTCCGGGTTTGACAGCATATTTTTCTGGTGTTTTGGAAAGATCATTGATAGCAGCAAGTAAAATAGCTTTGATAGAATCTGAATAGTTCATAAATAAATACTCCTTTGATTAAGTAATTAAAAATAACAGTGCCTAATCAAAGGGCGTTATTACTGATTGATCAGTAATAACGCCGCATATTGAGGAGTATTTGTCAAGTAATATTTTAGAAAATATCAAGTAGGTATCAGAGAGATCATTGCCTGTTTAACAAGCAACAATCTCTTAAGTTAATGACATTGTATGTGAACAGTAACTCTTATACAAAATTATCATAGCAATTCTGCAGAAAATATATTGAATATCAGACAGAAGTTGTGTATAATGAAAAAAACAAAATAAAGTATATTATTTTAGAAAAAGGTAAAATAAAAACCTGAAATCATAAACTGTGGAGGTAAAAATGACTAAGCTTGTAATTGATCCATCAAAGAAACAGAGCAAAATCAACAAAGAGATCTATGGGCATTTCTCAGAGCATCTGGGAAGATGTATCTACGAAGGAATCTATGTAGGTGAGGATTCCCCGATTCCGAACAAGAACGGAATGCGTACAGACGTAGTAGAAGCACTGAAGCATATCAGGATTCCGGTACTTCGCTGGCCGGGCGGATGTTTCGCAGATGAATACCACTGGAAAGACGGTATCGGACCAAAGGAAACACGTAAAAAAATGATCAACACACACTGGGGCGGTGTGGTAGAGGATAACAGCTTTGGTACACATGAATTTTTTGAACTCTGTGAGCAGCTTGGCTGCGAAGCTTATGTTAATGGTAACCTGGGAAGCGGAACAGTTCAGGAAATGTCTGAATGGGTAGAATATATCACATTCGAGGGTGTTTCTCCGATGGCTGACCTCCGTAAGAAAAACGGACATGAGAAACCATGGAAACTTGATTTCTTTGGAGTTGGAAATGAAAACTGGGGATGCGGCGGAAATATGAATCCTGACTTCTATGCAAATGAATACCGCCGTTATCAGACTTATGTCCGCAATTATCATCCGGATCACCCAATCCACAAAGTCTGCTGCGGTGCCAATGTAGATGATTATGAGTGGACTTCCGAAGTATTAAAGACTACACATAATCATTGCCTGAAAGAGCTTCACGGAAATATGGATGGTCTTTCTCTTCATTATTATGTACATCCGGAAGGATGGGAGATCAAGGGAAGTGCCACAGATTTTGATGATAAGGTATGGTATAAGAGTCTGAATAAAGCGCTCTTTATGGAAACTTTGATCGAGCGTCACGGACATATCATGGACGAATATGATCCAGAGAAAAAAATCGGCATGATCGTTGATGAATGGGGCGCATGGTACACAGTAGAACCAGGAACAAACCCGGGATTCCTGTATCAGCAGAACACAATGAGAGATGCCCTGATCGCAGGTATCACTTTGAATATCTTTAACAAACACAGTGACAGAGTAAAGATGGCGAACCTTGCACAGATCGTAAATGTGCTTCAGTCTGTGATTCTTACTGACGGTGCTGATATGATTCTGACACCAACTTATCATGTATTTGATATGTATAAATATCATCAGGATGCAATGCTTGTAGACAGTTCTGTTGAAACAGAAACTATTGGTGTGGAAGACGAATGGCAGGTACCGAACCTGACAGAATCCGTATCTGTAGCAGAAGACGGAGCTGTACATATCACACTGACAAACCTGTCTCTGGATAAAGATTATGAAATCAGAACTATCCTTACAGATTACCAGGTAAATGAAGTTAAAGGTGAGATTGTACACGGTGAAATGCACGAAATGAATACCTTCGAAACACCGGATCAGGTTCGTGTAAAAGAATTTAACGAAGTGGAAAAAACAGCAGAGGGAATTAAATTTACAATTCCTAAATGCAGTGTTCTCCATCTGGAAGTAAGATAACAGGCAGGCATTTTCTGTGAACATTTATATATGGGAATAAAAAGGAGACTGAGGTATGAATGGGAAGCTGCGTGTGTGCAGGAAATGTCTGCCCGGACAGAAGAATGAAGAAGCTTTTTATGAGGATCTGTCACGCTATATTCAGCGTATGGATGAAGAGCTGAAAGTAGATCAGCAGACCTATGAGAAAAGGCTTGGCATATGCAGCTCCTGTGAACGGTTAATGAGTGGGATGTGCAGGCTCTGCGGATGCTTTGTGGAACTGCGGGCTGTACAGAAGGTGCGAAAATGTCCGGATCTGCCGGCAAAATGGGAGGCGCAGAAATGAAAGAAGGTTTAAAGAGCAGTTTGCTGAATAAGGTAAAAGTAACGGATAAATTCTGGCGAGAATATCAGGAACTGGTAATGGATACAGTAATTCCTTATCAGGAGAAAATATTAAATGATGAGATTCCGGGAGTGGAAAAGAGCCATGCATTGGCAAACTTCCGTATTGCAGCGGGACTGGAAGAGGGTGAATTTTACGGAATGGTTTTCCAGGACAGTGATGTTGCCAAATGGCTGGAAGGTGTAGCGTATGCACTGGAAGTCCGACCGGATGCTGAACTGGAAGAACGTGCAGATAAGGTTATTGAAATCATTGAAAAAGCGCAGCAGGATGACGGTTATCTGAATACTTTTTTCACGATCAAAGAGCCGGAACACCGCTGGCAGAACTTACAGGAATGCCATGAATTATACTGTGCCGGACATATGATGGAAGCAGCGGCGGCTTACTATGAGGTGACTGGAAAAGACCGTCTGCTTCATGTAATGGAGCGCATGGCAGAACATATCGGGAAACGTTTTGGAACAGAAGAAGGTAAAGAACCGGGCATTCCGGGACATCAGGAAATCGAGCTGGGACTTCTGCGTCTCTATGAAGTAACCGGAAAAGAAAATTACAAAGACCTTGCCAGATATTTCATTGAACAGCGAGGAAAAGACCCGGATTACTTTGTCAAAGAGAGGAAAAAAAGAGGCTGGGTTCACTTTGATATGGATGTGCATAACAGAGAATATAACCAGGCACATGCTACTGTTTATGAGCAGAAAGAAGCAGTAGGACACAGTGTCCGTGCAGTTTACATGTATACTGCCATGGCAGAACTGGCTTCTCTTTACAAAGATGAAAAACTCTATCAGGCATGCTGTGATCTCTGGGAGAACATGACTCAGAAGAGAATGTATATCACCGGAGGAATCGGCAGTACCGTAGACGGCGAGGCATTTACCATTGATTATGATCTGCCGAATGACACCGTTTATGCGGAAACCTGTGCATCCATCGGGCTGGTATTTTTTGCAAGAAAGATGCTTGATAATGTGATGGATGGACGCTATGCAGATGTGATGGAACGAGCACTTTATAATGGAATCATCAGCGGAATGCAGCTTGACGGAAAGAGATTTTTCTATGTAAATCCACTGGAAACAGAACCTGGAGTCAGCGGAAAATTATATGGATATAAGCATGTTCTGCCGGAGCGTCCGGGCTGGTATACATGTGCATGTTGTCCTCCCAATGTAGTGCGTCTGCTGATGTCTCTTGGCAAATATCTGTGGAGTGAGACTGAAGAGGGAGTTTATTCTCATATCCCGGCAGGCACAGAAGCACACTTTGATAAGATGGATGTAACCGTAGAAAGCAACTATCCGTGGGATGGCAGAGTGACCTATCATATAACCGGAAAAACAGAGGAAGAGACTATCCTGGGAATCCATATCCCATCCTGGGTACGCCCGGGTTCTGTTCAGGTACGTATAAATGGAAAAATGAAGGATATCACAGCAGATGTGGAAAAAGGATATCTGATCCTTAAGAGAGTGTGGGAAAATGATGAAGTAGAACTTGTTTTTCCGATGAAGATCCGCAAGATTTATGCAAACCTTAAAGTAAGGGAAGATGCCGGCTGTGTAGCATTTATGCGCGGGCCGATCGTTTATTGTTTCGAGAGTGTGGACAATCCGGGCCTGCTTCAGTCTTACCACATCTTTGAAGATGCAAAGATGGAAGAGGAAGTCTGCAAAGAAGGCCTGCTGGAAGGCTGCGTCCTGCTTAAGATCAAAGCACGTAAGCTGGAAACAGTGGGAGATTCTCTGTACAGTGATATTGCACCGGTGAGAACGCTGACAACACTGACAGCAGTGCCGTATTACACATGGGGCAACCGCGGAGAAAATCAGATGAGAGTCTGGATGCGCGGAGAATAACCGGAGAATCAGATGAAATATAAAACAAAAGCAAGGAACTATGTGGCAAAACACATCGGTTCCTTGCTTTTTGCTGTTTTCAGATATTCTGTAAAATTATACATTTGGAGTATAATGCACTTTCACATTAATATCCTGATTATAGTTTCCGAAATCTTTTCCGAAGAGTGTCAGACCGCCAATATTCTGAGATGGTTCATCCACCTGGAAACGGAATACCATATCATCCTGAGAGGTAAAAGTGAGCTGCTGTGTATTCACATCAGAGATCTTTAATCCATCGATAAAAGTACCGTGACGGTCAATGACAAGCATCTTCAGAAGACCATACTGATTCCAGTTCGGGAACCACCAGTCGGGAGTGAACATACCGTGGACATCACCGAAATCTCCGGGGCTTGTCCAGGCTCCGACCTTTGTATTATTCAGGAAAAAGGAAATATCAGAAGGCCAGTCACTGTTGACTCCGGGAGCTTCTGAACTGATTTCAAAGGAGAGTGTCAGCCGGTCAATCTTCTGTCCCGGAGGCAGCATATTTGGAATGCGGTAATCAATAAATCCCCGTCCAAACCATAAAATCTTTGCATCTACATGGCTCGGATGAGCAAAATAACGAGGATCATCTACCTCACCGATGAGATTATCGGTAGTAGACAGCCCACAGGTTGGATAGACAGAATAATTAAAGTAGTTGCCGATCGGAATGTCAATAGAGTAACTGTCCTCAGCCGGGCTGTCATTGTTAGAGGCAATATCAACCAGGATCTTGTCAACATTAATGCGACAGACCTTCTGGTTTCCGTGGCCGGAATGCTCTGGAAGAATTGCGAGAATTCCGGATTCTTCGAGTTTCTTTACATGGCTGGTCAGGGCACCGTTGGTAATCCCCAGACTGGAAGCCAGTTCATTCATATTCATTTCCTGATGCTCAAGGAGAGTCTGGATCAGCCGTATGCGGATGTCAGAACCAAGAGCTTTGAAGACAGGGACCGCCTGCTCCAGACTTTTAATATATAACATAACGGATTTCCCTTTCTGTTAAAAATGATTTTACAGCGTTTACGGTAGATTATAACGAATCTGCAAAAAATGTGCAACGAAAAGAAAAAAATATAGTTGATATTTTCTGAAAAATGCAGTACAATTTTAAATACATAAAAAATAATTTATATAAATCTAAAATAAAAACAGACAGGGGGACACACAATGAGTGAAGAACTTAAGTATAATGAGCCATGGATTCTGCAGAGAGCAGATCCATATGTTTATCGCCACACAGACGGAAACTATTATTTTACAGCATCCATACCGGCCTATGACCGGATTGTACTGAGAAGAAGCGAAACTCTGGCAGGACTGAAAGATGCGGAAGAAGTGACAGTCTGGGAGAAACACAAAGAAGGAATCATGAGCGAACATATCTGGGCGCCGGAGCTTCATTATCTGGACGGAAAATGGTACATCTATTTTGCGGGCGGAGATAAAGATGATATCTGGGCAATCCGCCCTTATGTGCTGGAATGTGCAGATACAGATCCGCTTACAGGAGCCTGGACAGAGAAAGGCAAAATGGGACGTGCGGATGCAGATGAATTTTCTTTTGAAGCTTTCTCTCTGGATGCAACAGTATTTGAAAACAAAGGAAAACATTACTATGTATGGGCTGAGAAGGTAGGGGTCGGCAAGCAGATTTCCAACCTTTATATTGGCGAAATGGAAACTCCGTATAAACTGAAAACCGTTCAGGTACTTCTCACTTCACCGGATTATGACTGGGAAAGAGTTGGTTTCTGGGTGAATGAAGGACCGGCAGTTATTCATCATGACGGCAGGATTTATCTTACCTATTCTGCATCTGAGACAGGTGCTGCATACTGCATGGGAATGCTTACAGCAGATGAAGATTCTGATCTTCTTGACCCGAAATCCTGGACAAAAGAACGTTATCCGGTTCTTCGTACAGATGAGTCCAGAGGAATCTATGGACCGGGGCATAATTCCTTCACTGAAGACGAAGAAGGAAATCCGGTCATGGTTTATCATGCGAGAACAGAAGCAGAGATTGAAGGGAATCCGCTGTACAATCCAAACCGTCATGCCATGCTGATGAAAATCCGCTGGGATGAAAAAACGGGTGCACCGATATTTTCTTACGAAGATTAATGTAACCTGAGATGGGATAATATTTGGAAAACAGGAGAACTGGTATGAGAAAAAAATGGGGAATGATCCTGGGGCTGACAGGAATGATGCTTCTCGGAGCACAGAGTATATATGCTGCGGAAGCTGCTGATGGCACAGCAGAGACAACAGATGCGGCAAACGAAAAAGAAACAGCAGGCGCAGATGATATTGAGAGCAAGATTAAGAAAGGTGGCTTTACTGCCGGAGCTTCCGTGCATGATCCATCTGTCATCAAAGACAATGACACTTACTATATCTTTGGCTCCCATATGGAATCTGCGAAGTCCACAGATCTGAGAAACTGGACCGGTTTTTCCTCCGGGGTCAATGCAGAGAATAAGCTGTTTGACAATCTTTTTGACGGAGAAGAAGACGGCGATCCGGCAGCGTTTACTTATGTAGGAAAGAACGAGGAAGGTGGTTATTCCGTATGGGCGCCGGATGTCATCTATAACAAAAAAATGGGAAAATATGTGATGTATTTCTGCACCACATCTTCTTATGTGAAATCCAATATCTGCTTTGCAACAGCAGACGATATTAAAGGTCCGTATCACTATGAGGATACATTCCTGTACTCTGGTTATAGCTATCATGATGTTAAGGAAAGTAATATCGAAGAACTGATGGGAACAGACCCAAGGCCATATACAGCAGCGTCTTATGACAATAATAACTGGCCAAACTGTATTGACCCGGATGTTTTTTATGATGAAGACGGGCGTATGTGGATGGTCTATGGCTCCTGGTCCGGCGGTATTTTTCTGATTGAAATTGATGAAGAGACCGGCTATCCGATTTATCCGGAAGCAGACGAAGAAAATCATGTGGACAGCTATTATGGCAAGAAACTTCTCGGTGGTTATCACAACTCCATCGAAGGTCCGCATATTATGTATGATGAGACCAGTGGATATTATTATCTGTTTTTGTCCTATGGAAATCTGCAGGCAAAAGGAGGTTATCAGATGCGTCTCTTCCGCTGTGACACTGTAGACGGAACTTATACAGATGCAGCAGGGAAGGATATGTATTTATTTGTGGAGCATAAAGATCATGGACTGAAAATGATGGGAAATTATACATTTCCAAGTCTTACTCAGACCTATATGGCACCAGGCGGACAGACTGCATTTGAAGATGAAGATGGTAAATTATACCTGGTCTATCATCAGCGTTTTGCTAAAACCGGAGAACTTCATGAGCCTCGTGTACATCAGCTGTTCCGCACAAAAGACGGATGGCTGGTTGCTGCGCCATTTGCCACAGACGGCGAGACGTTGAAAGAGGATGGATATTCCGAGGATGAAATCAAGGGTACTTTTTATCTGGTAAACCATGGTACGGATATTTCGGACAAAGTACATAAACCGCAGAGAATTCAGCTTAATGCAGACAGAACAGTTACCGGAGAAGAACTGGAAGGCACATGGGAAGAGGAAGAAGGCACACCATATATTGATGTGACTCTCGGTGAAAATACTTATACAGGAGTTGTCCTGGAAATGACCGATGAGGCAGGCAATGATACGATGTGCTTCAGCGCTAAGGGTGACAATAATGAAACCATATGGGGCGTGAAATATCTGCTGCCATAAATGGTTGTGGGAGTATCCGGGGCAGTATATCAATCTGAAGTCAGGCGGAGAATTCAGATGTTTTCAGGACGATATCCGATGGTGATCCGTATATGTTGGTTATAATCTCCGAAGCCTGCACCAAAAAGAGTGCATCCACCGGGATGTTCAGCGCCCGGCAGAACGGAAAAACGCAATTTCATAACGGACTGATCAGTGAGTGCAAGCTGTCTGGTGGAAACATCGGACAGCTTTTCTGCGTCCAGAAAAGTGCCTTCAGGAGTAATCGTCAGTTTTTTCAGCAAACCATACTGATTTAGAAAAGAAAACCACCAGGAAGGATTGTATTTTCCTCTGCGATCTCCGTAATCTCCAGGACTGGTCCAGGTGCCAAGTATCACACCGTTCAGGGAAAAGGTAATATCCGAAGGCCATACATCACAGAATCGGGGGGCTTCAGAACTGATCTCAAAAGAAACCGTCAGTTCTTCGATTATGCTGTGCTCAGGGATGAAATTGGGCAGTATATACTCCAGATATCCGGTGGTGAACCAGACGATCCTTGCCTGGCGGCTGACGGGGTGTATGAAATACCGTGGCTGATCCAACTGTCCTACAAAAGAAGTAGAAGTTGCCATACCACAGGTGGGAGTTACCGAGAAATCAGAAAAATGTCCCACACCGATTTCTGCACTGTAAATCTGCAGATCAGGACCGGAAAGCGCCATATTTATCAGAATCTGATCCCAGTCTTTTATAAAATAGCAGCGTTTCTGTGTTCCGTGTGTGAGAGATTCATCCCTGAATTCTATCAGCCCGGCTTCAGCCAGAAGATTAAGGTGAGGGGACAGGGTTGTAACGGGAAGCTTCAGATTTTGTGCAATCTGTTTAATGTTCAGTCCTTCTTTTCTCTGGATAAGACGCAGGATCTGTACGCGGACAGGGGAACCGAGAGCCTTGAATATGGCAAGACCATCGGAAACAGAACAGGATTTCATGTGAAAAACCTCCTTTTGGATGTATTTGCAGATATATAATGCTAAATAAGCGCTTTTAGAAAAACACGTTTTGATTACTTATTTTATCATAAAACTGGCGAAAAAAACATAGGAAAATAGAAGAAATATGGTTGGATTGACTAATAAATATCAAACATTTATTTTAGTAGTTTCTAAAATAATAAAAATAAATCAAAAATATATTGACATTTACGGGCAAAAATTATATAATATCAACATAAACCGGAGCTAAAAATAAAATAAATGTGCAAAATAACCATAACAAGAAAGCGGGACATATATTTTAAAAAAACACGAATTGATTATGAGGTTTGTACAATAGCATCATTGAAACCGGATAAAATGAATATGTAATATCAGGAAACAGTATCGGCTTTTT
>OHAI01003018.1_pt1 | contig 11773 bp, 8 predicted proteins | sample 1577091 | NCBI WGS metagenome assembly OHAI01 (sample SAMEA3541548, study PRJEB24748) | human gut metagenome | biome: human gut; feature: human-associated habitat; material: faeces | place: China | collected 2012
TAGATAGTCAGAAAAAAGAAATACTGCCCTATCCCAGATGCGGCTTCGGAGCGTGATTAAGATGCGGTTTAGCATTTTAATCACAGCGACTACAGAGCAGATGGGATATGCCAGTTTTTCTTTTTTCGTCTATACGAAATCTACAGTTCAGAATTAGTCGCCTAATGCAAACTTGTCATGTACTGCATTTAACGCTCTTTCTGTATATTTCTCGTCAATGAGAACTGTAACACGAATCTCAGAAGTGCTGATCATCTTAATGTTAACTCCTGCATCATATAATGCTTCAAACATAGAAGCTGCAACACCTGGATGTGTCATCATGCCGGCACCTACGATAGAAATTTTTGCAACATCTTTTTCTTCGTCAATCTTGTTATACTCGCTCTTTGGAAAGCTCTTCTGGATGATCGCTACTGCCTCATCTGCTTCATCTTCTGCTACAGTAAAGGAAATATCCTTTGTTCCGTTACGTCCTACAGACTGTAAGATAATATCAACGTTAATGTTGTATTTTGCAAGGGCATTAAAGAGATGGAATGCGATTCCCGGTTCATCCTTTAATCCAATTACTGCAATTCTTGTGGCATTCTTATCGGCTGCAACACCGCTTACAAGCATCTTTTCCATGTTTACTTCCTCCCTGACGATTGTTCCTTCGTTATTATTTAAACTTGATCTAACTACTAACTGTACTCCATATTTCTTTGCCATCTCTACGGAACGATTGTGAAGTACTCCCGCTCCAAGAGAAGCCAAATCAAGCATCTCATCATAAGTAATCTCATCAAGCTTTCTTGCTTTCTTCACGTAACGTGGATCTGCTGTATAAACTCCGTCTACATCTGTATAGATTTCACAGGCATCTGCATGAAGAGCAGCCGCAAGAGCAACCGCTGTTGTGTCAGAACCGCCTCTTCCAAGAGTCGTATAATCATCATACTTGTCAACTCCCTGGAAGCCGGTAACTATTACAATCTTTTTGCTGTCCAGCTCTCTTCTGATACGCTCTGTATCAATTCTTTTTAAACGTGCATTTCCATGACTGCTTGTCGTATGCATGGAAACCTGAAAAGCATTCAGGGAAACCGCAGGAACTCCCAGTTTATCCATCGCCATTGCCATCAGTGCAACAGACATCTGTTCTCCGATGGTAAAGAGCATATCCATCTCTCTTTTCGGCGGTTTCTCATTGACATCCCTTGCCATAGTGATCAGTTCATCCGTATATTTCCCCATTGCGGACAGAACGACAACCACGTCATTTCCTTTTCTGTACTCTTCTATACAGCGGTTGGCAACATTAAAGATACGTTCTTTATTTGCAACCGATGTACCGCCAAATTTCTTGACAATCAACATTGTTTTACTTCCTCCATAATAAGTTTACAGGAAAGAGAAGATTCTCATATCTTCCCTTTCCTGTTCTGTTTACAGTAATCACTGTACAAATATTTATCTGAAGTATTGTATCAGTGTCCACCTTATCAGGCACACTATATGATACACGAAATCTGTCAGTTTATCAATCTTTAACTCGAATCTTTGCAAGTACCTGATCTCCGATCTGAGCCAGTTTCTCTTCAAATGCTCCCTGTGTCATTTCATCAGTGATAAATGCACACTCCTGTGGAAGCTGTCCCAGGCTGATGATCTCAACATCACCAAATACCTTCTTCGCTTCTTCTGCTGCTTCTTTTTTGATTCTCACAAAAAATCTTCCTGTCACTTCATCCAGTGGTTTCAGTACTGCCGGAGTGCTGTTCCAGTTTGTCACAATGTTAACATGGAGATGTTTTGCGGCATCCACAATATCACCAACTACAGCACTTGCTGTAGGCAGTTTACCTGCACCGCTTCCATAGAACATGGCATCTCCAAGCATATTTCCATGTACAAATACTGCATTAAACACATCATTTACACTGTAAAGAGGGCTGTTCTGGCCGAGCATAAACGGTGCTACCATTGCATAACAGGTTCCGTCTGCCAGTCTGCGGCTGGTTCCAAGAAGTTTGATGGTTCTGCCAAGCTTCGCAGCATACTCCATATCTTCAGGTGTGATCTTTGTAATTCCCTCTGTATAAATATCTTCAAAATCAAAATATCTCTCATAAGCAAGAGAGGAAAGGATTGCGATCTTACGGCATGCATCGTATCCTTCCACGTCGGCGGTAGGATCTGCCTCTGCATAACCCTTCTGCTGTGCTTCCTTTAATACAGTGTCAAATTCACAGCCTTCTGTGCTCATCTTATAAAGCATGTAGTTGGTAGTTCCGTTCAGGATACCTGTTACTTCGTCAATCTCATCTCCTGTAAGGGAAGAATTGATGACACGAATGATCGGGATTCCGCCGCCACAGCTTGCTTCAAATAAGAAGTTAATGCTCTTTTCCTTTGCAATATCCATCAGCTCTCGGCCATGCTTTGCAACCAGAGCCTTATTGGAAGTGCAGACATTTTTTCCTGCCAGAAGTGCCTTCTTTACAAAAGTATAAGCAGGCTCCACACCGCCCATAACCTCTACTACAATATCTACTTCCGGATCACTGACGATCTGTTCATAATCATGGACCAGAACCTTCTCTACCGGCTGTCCCGGAAAATCACAAAGATCCAGAACATATTTTACATGAAGTTCCTGTCCGGCACGCCTGGAAATGCTCTCTTTATTTTCATTTAATACTTCAAATACACCGCTTCCAACTGTGCCATATCCTAAAATTGCTACATTGATCATTTTCTTTTACTCCCTGCCTAATATTTTCAGATAATGAATTCCTTCATTCTGTTCAATCGTCTCTACCATTGCTTCTGCATCCCCCTCGCCCGGAAGAATGTCCACACTCAGAGTAAGTGTGGCAACCCCATTGATAGGAATACTCTGATGAATGGTGAGAATGTTTCCATGAAACCGTGCAATCGTCTGCAGGACAACCGACAAAAGCCCCGGTTCATCGTCCATCTGGATAATAAAGGTGATCGTCTTTCCCCTTGTCTCTTCATGAAATGGAAAAATATCATCTTTGTATTTGTAGAAAGAGCTTCTGCTGATTCCTGTGCGCTCTGCTGCATCCTGTACAGTGTCCACCTTGCCGGAGTCCAGAAGCTTCTTTGCCTCCACCACCTTCAGCAGGACTTCCGGAACTGCTCGTTCCCTCACTACAAAATATTTCTTTTTCTCTGTTACTGGTTTCTGCATATCAATTTACCTGTCCGTTCTTTAAAGACATTTGTTTTTACACACTGGATATATTATCACACCACACAAAAATACGCAAGAAATATATTCTGCTGAATCATTGTGTAAAATCATTATACCTCAACACGAAAAAGGCTGTCCTGATTTCAGACAGCCTTTTTTATTCTTTTATTTCTTCAGTGCGATCCATTTCAGATATGCATTGATGAAAATATCAATTCCTCCGTCAAGTACTGCATCCACATTTCCGGTCTCCTCGTTTGTACGATGATCCTTTACCATGGTATATGGCTGCATAACATAAGAACGAATCTGATTTCCCCATCCAATATCTGTCACCTCACCGCGGATACCGGAGAGTTTTTCCTCTGCCTCCTGCTGCTTGAGAAGATACAGCTTGGCTTTCAGCATCTGCATGGCTTTATCTTTATTCATGTGCTGAGAACGTTCATTCTGACACTGTACCACGATTCCGGTAGGATAATGTGTGATACGGATGGCAGATGATGTCTTGTTGATATGCTGACCGCCGGCACCACTGCTTCGATAAGTATCAATACGGATCTCATCGTCATTGATCTCTACATCCAGATCCTTCTTGATATCCGGCATAACATCACAGGATACAAAAGATGTCTGTCGCTTACCTGCTGCATTGAAAGGAGAAATACGCACCAGACGGTGAACTCCCTTCTCTGATTTCAGATAACCGTAAGCATTTGTTCCGTTTACCTGGAAAGTAACAGATTTGATACCTGCCTCATCGCCGTCCAGATAATCCAGCACTTCCAGGGTAAATCCTTTCTTATCTGCCCAGCGGCTGTACATACGGTAAAGCATACCGCACCAGTCACAGGCCTCTGTTCCGCCTGCACCTGCATTCAACTTAATGATAGCATTCTCACTGTCATATTCTCCGGAAAGAAGTGTCTTGATACGGATATTGTCAAAATCCTTCTGAAACTCATCCAGCATTTCCTGAATCTCAGGAATCAGTGCAGGATCGTTCTCCTCATATCCCATCTCGATCATGGTTTCCATATCTTCCATCTGTGTAACCAGATTCTGATAGGTCTCCATGTCATCTTTCATGTCTTTTAATTCTTTCATTTTCTTCTGGGAGACTTCTGCATCATCCCAGAAATCAGGCGCTTCCATTTCGCGCTCTAATTCTTCGACCTTCTGCTCTTTGTTAGCCAGGTCAAAGTGAATCCCTCACTTCCACTAATGGTTCTGTATAAGTCGCAAGAATGCTCTTGAACTGGTCTAATTCAACCACAGCTTCACCCACTTTCTTATTATAAATATTCTCTGTCGGACTCCCTGTGGATAACCGACTGAATTGCTATAGATTATAGCAGTCCTGATAAATAATTCGTTTAAAATAATAACATATTTTTAAGCAAATTACAAACAAAGAATTACACATAAAGCCTGTGTAATTTATGAGAAGAAGCTCTCTGCAACACTTATATCTGCAATATATCCCACTGTTCCTGTCATATAGATGGTTCCGTCCTCTTCCATATCGATCTGTATCATTCCGCCCGGCTGATTTACATTAATACGGGATTCCACCAGTCCCAGCTTATAGGCTGCCGCTGCTGCCGCACAGCTTCCTGTTCCGGAAGCCTTTGTATATCCGGAACCTCTTTCCCAGATTTCAATCTCCAGATTTCCCTTGTCGACCTGACGGCAGATCTGCAGGTTCATTCTCTCCGGAAATTCATCTGCATTTTCCACATAAGGTCCCAGATTCTTTACAGCTTCTGCACTTACATTGTCTGTAAAAATAATGCAGTGTGGATTACCAACTGTCAGGCAGGTAGCCTTGTATTCTTTTCCATGGAATACGAAATTCTCCTTAATTACTTCACGAACTTCACCGGAAACAGGGATATCGCTGGAGATAAAAGATGGTTTTCCTATGTTTACTTTAAATTCCGTTGCCCGGCTGTTCAGGCATTCCACATGAATCGTGCCTGACATAGTTTCAATGTCAAATTTTTTCTCAGTAATATATCCATTATCCATCAGATATTTGGCAAAAATACGCACGCCGTTTCCACTGATGGCAGATTCACTTCCGTCTGCATTAAAAATACGCACACCCAATTTCCCATCAATTTCTACCGGTCCATAGAGCACACCGTCAGCGCCAAGCCCAAATCCTCTCTGGCAGAGAAGTGCAATCTTCTTTCCCTGAAGCTGTACCTGATTTTTCTTCGGATCAAGAATCAGATAATCGTTTCCAAGTCCCTGATATTTACTCATAATAATTGTATTTGCCATAACCATATCTCTCCTTCTGATTTATAATCCCGGATACTTCCCGCTTTTGTATCTGCATCGATAATCAATTGTCGGGCAATCTTTCCAACTCACTTCGCCACTTGTCTGAGTCCCCACCCACTGCTATTGCTCTTCGCAATTGAAGCAGGGGACTTACTTGATTCGGTTAAATTTTGTGTCAGGTAATTTTCTCATATCACATCCTGACTTTATATTCATTATATTTTATTGTTTTTACCATGTATATAGAGTAAAATGCTTAAAACATTGCAAAAAATGCTCTGTAGGTATTACAAAAAAGACCATTATATCAGTTCTCTGATATAACAGCCTTACAGCAGCATCACTCCTCTCTGTTCAGTTTTCTATTTCTTTACCCTATTTCGAAATAGTTACAAAGTTTTTACGATTACTTTGTAATTGTATGATACTATTATCGTGTAATAATGTCAATATCTTTGTAGCATATTTTCTCAGAAATTATAAAATATATTCGTTACTATTTGTTACATTCTTAGTAATAATTGTACATTTACGCATTAAATGATATGATTATACCATGAATCAAACTTTTCCCTCCGCTTATTGCTTTCCACTGCTTATTTCTTTTCACAATCTCCACAGGGGACTTGCTTGATTCGATTAAATAATCATTGCAGATATCGGAGGCAGATATGTTATTATCAGAACAGTTCTATCAGACAGAAAAAACAGGATACCTGAACGAACAATTCCGACTTTTTCATCTTAAAGACCAGACCAGAAAGGAATTCTCTTACCATTATCATGATTTTCACAAGGTAGTTATCTTCATCTCCGGCAAAGCTGCCTATCATATAGAAGGAAAAGCTTATCAACTGAAACCATGGGACATTCTTCTGGTAAACCGCCATGCCATCCACCGCCCGGAGATTGATCCTTCTGTTCCATATGAACGTTTCATTCTCTGGATTCAGAACGATATTCCCTGGCAAGAACTGCTGAAATGCTTCCAGAAAGCAAATGACAGAAGCTACAATCTGGTACGTCTGAATTCTGCTCTTCAGGAAAAGATGAAAGACATCCTGTTTGAACTGGAAAATTCTGCAAAATCCGATGAATATGGAAGGGAAATCCTGACACAATCACTTTTTCTTCAGTTTATGGTTTATCTGAACCGTATCTTTCTGGAAAAGCAGTACATTTTTGATAAAAAATCCTACACCTTTGACTCGCAGATTGCCAGTATCCTTCAGTATATCAACCACAATCTGAAAGAAGATCTGTCTGTAGAAACGCTTTCTTCCAGATATTATGTAAGCAAGTACCATCTGATGCGGAAGTTCAAACAAGAAACCGGCTATACCCTTCATAATTATATTGTAAACAAGCGGCTTCTTATGGCACGTACTCTGATCTCAAATGGAATGCCTGTGACAAAAGCAGCACAGGAAAGCGGGTTCGCAGAATACAGCACTTTTTCCCGGGCATACCGTAAACAGTTCAAAACCAACCCCAGCGAAGAACTGCCTCATTATAGCAATCCTCTAAAATAATGCATCCACTACCTTTACACAACAATTCCATAACACAAAAAAGATGTAACCATGTCTGAAAGAATCTTTCTTCTCAGACATAATTACATCTTTTATTGTTCTCAGGTCGGGCAGATATTCGCGCTCCGCCTACTGTTTCACTTTCTTCTTCGCTGTCGCACAGTAGAATACGAATCCCAGCAGTACCAGTGCCACGATCATCCATCCGGCCAGTGCTGCTGTTCCCAGACCTGCAAATTTATCATAGTAACCTTTCAGATAGATCACAATGATAATCGCCGGAATTCCATAGGCAACATAATTTTTCAGACATTTTGGGAATTTCATGCCTGTACCGGCATTCACCTCTGCAATGAAATTGTCCCATCCCCATCCGTTCTTTCTGGTACAAAACAGAAGGTAACCAAGACTTCCAAGAGGAAGAAGGTTATTAGAAACAATAAAGTCTTCCAGATCCATGATGTTGCTTCCATCTCCGAATGGCTGGAATCCGGAAAGTACATTGAATCCAAGCACACATGGAATGCTTAAGATCACAACAAGAACTGCGCAGACAACAACACTCTTTTTACGGTTCCAGCCAAACAGTTCCATATTAAACACGATCAGGTTCTCAAATACAGCAATGATCGTTGAAACCGCAGCAAATGTCAGAAACAGGAAGAACAGACTTCCCCACAAAGCCCCTCCGCTCATCTTTGCAAAAATATTGGGCAGAGTGATAAAGATAAGGCTTGGACCTGCATCCGGCTGGATTCCATAGGAGAAGCATGCCGGAATAATGATAAATCCTGCTGTCAGCGCAACAAAGGTATCAAGTACGGTGATGCTTACCGCCTCTCCGGTAAGGCTTCTGGATTTGTCCAGATAACTTCCGAAGATCAGCATGGCACCAATACCAATGGATAATGTAAAGAATGACTGACTCAATGCCGCAAATACTACATTACCAACTCCTGCTTCCTTAATCTTCTGAAAATCAGGAATCAGATAGAAGCGGATTCCTTCTCCCGCGCCTTCCATCATTACTGAATGAACCGCAAGGATCACCATAATGATAAGCAGTGCACTCATCATTACTTTGGAGATTTTTTCAATACCATTCTGCAATCCCATGAAACAGACTGCAAATCCGATCAGACAGATGATCACCATCCATAACATCATCGTCGGTGCATTTCCCAGCATATCGGAAAAAGACTGTGTTACTGCTTCCGGAGTCGCTCCAACGAAATCTCCCCGCAGACTCTTCACACAATAGTAGATCATCCATCCTCCTACTGTTGTGTAAAACATCATCAGCATATAACATCCAATAATACCAATAAATTTCAATGGCTTCCAGCCGCTTCCTGCAGGTGCCAGTTTGTCAAAACATTTCGCAACACTTGTGTGGCTTCCCCGTCCTACCGCAAATTCTGCTACCAGAACCGGAATACCGAGAATAACCAGAAAACATAAGTAGATCAGGATAAAGGCCGCGCCTCCATATGCCCCGCAGATATACGGAAACTTCCACACGTTTCCAATACCGATGGCACATCCTGCTGACACCAGGATAAAACCAAGGCGTGAGCCGAAAGACTCTCTTTTCATACTGTTTTTCCCCCTTTATGGAATTGTTATGTGACTGTTCATCAATCATAATCACATAGCTGTGGATGTACTGAACAGTTCAGACAGATATTCACAATCTGCCAATTCAACGCGTTAACGTGTTTTTGCGCACGATAAAAGGGCCTCATGATTCAGCCCTTTTATTTTGCAGCAGACATGATCTGCTCACAATGTTCTTTTTACAAAATCATTACTGCCCGCTCTGTAGTAATGAACTCACCACATACAGAAATGGGAGTCTTCTCAACTGAGATAAACGAGTCAGACCTTATTCTTACGTCCACAGCACTGTTTGTATTTCTTACCGCTTCCACATGGGCAGGGATCGTTCGGATATACTTTGATTTCTTTTCTCTGAACCGGTTTCTTAGGACCTGCACTGTCATCCTTGTTTGTTCCGGTAACTTTAGCTACCTGTTCACGCTCGATCTTCTGCTCTACATGTACATGGTACAGCATACGAAGAGTATCTTCCTGAATGGATGTGATCATTTCGTTGAACATATCAAACGCACTCATTTTATATTCAACAACCGGATCTCTCTGTCCATAAGCAGCAAGTCCGATACCCTGACGAAGGATTTCCATATCATCAATGTGATCCATCCACTTGCTGTCAATGCATTTCAGAAGTACAACTCGCTCTAATTCACGAAGCTGCTCCGGTTCCGGGAACTCTGCTTCTTTTTCTTCATAGAGCTTCACTGCCTCTTCTTTCAGTTCATGTCTGATCTCATCGCGTTTCTTGCCTTTTACACTCTCAGCTGTAAGCGGTCTGATCGGAATGATCGGAGTAAGAACACCGTTAAATTCATTCAGATCCCACTCTTCAGAATCTACATCATCAGAGAAACACATATCAACATAGGTATCCACTGTATCCTGGATCATCTTATAGATTGCTTCACGCATATTCTCACCGTCGAGAACCTGACGACGTTCTTTGTAGATGATCTCACGCTGTTCATTGTTTACCTGATCATAATCAAGAAGATTCTTACGGATACCAAAGTTGTTAAACTCAATCTTCTCCTGAGCTTTCTCAATTGCATTGGAAAGCATCTTGTGCTCAATCTGTTCATTCTCTGCAACACCAAGAGATGTAAAGATCTTCATCAGTCTCTCAGAACCGAACAGACGCATCAGGTCATCTTCCAGGGAAATATAGAAACGGGATTCACCCGGATCTCCCTGACGTCCGGAACGTCCACGAAGCTGATTATCAATACGTCTGGACTCATGACGTTCTGTACCGATGATCATCAGACCACCTGCATTTCTTGCCACATCATCCAGCTTGATATCTGTACCACGACCAGCCATGTTAGTGGCGATCGTAACTGCTCCTGCCTGACCTGCCTGTGAGACAATCTCTGCCTCAAGTTCATGGAACTTGGCATTCAATACATTATGTTTGATTCCCTGTCTCTTCAGCATACGGCTGAGAAGCTCGGAAGTTTCAATCGTAATGGTACCGACCAGTACAGGCTGCTGTTTCGCATGAGCTTCCACTACAGCATTGACAACTGCGTTGAATTTCTCTTTCTTTGTCATATAAACAGCATCTTCATGGTCAACTCGGATAACCGGTCTGTTAGTCGGGATCTCTACAACGTCCATTGCATAGATATCACGGAATTCTTTCTCCTCTGTGACAGCTGTACCGGTCATACCGCCCTTCTTATCATATTTATTAAAGAAGTTCTGGAAAGTGATGGTTGCCAGAGTCTTGCTCTCACGTTTGATCTTAACATGCTCTTTCGCTTCGATTGCCTGATGAAGACCATCTGAGTAACGGCGTCCCGGCATGATACGTCCGGTGAATTCATCAACAATAAGGATTTCATCATCTTTAACTACATAATCCTGATCCTTATGCATCAGGTTATGGGCACGAAGTGCAAGTGTAATATTATGCTGAATCTCCAGATTCTCCGGATCTGCCAGGTTTTCAATATGGAAAAATTTCTCAACCTTATGAACGCCCTGCTCTGTAAGGTTTACGATCTTATCTTTTTCATTTACAACGAAGTCACCTGTCTCGATAACTTCTTCACCCATGATGGCTGCCATCTTGGTCATCTCATGGCTGGCTTCACCGCGCTCTAACTGCTGAGCAAGGATATCGCAGGCCTCGTATAACTTGGTTGACTTACCGCTCTGTCCGGAAATGATCAGAGGGGTACGTGCCTCGTCGATGAGAATGGAGTCGACCTCATCGATGATACAGTAGTGCAGATCTCTCTGTACCAGCTGTTCTTTATAGATAACCATGTTGTCACGCAGATAATCGAAACCGAGTTCGTTGTTCGTAACATAGGTAACATCACAGTTATATGCAGCACGACGCTCATCCTGCTTCATATCATTTAAAACAACACCGACTGTCAGGCCAAGAAACTCATGGATCTTTCCCATTTCTTCCGCATCTCGTTTAGCCAGGTAATCGTTGACTGTTACGACATGCACACCTTTGCCTTCCAGTGCATTTAAATATGACGGAAGTGTGGCGACAAGTGTTTTACCTTCACCTGTTCTCATCTCTGCGATACGTCCCTGATGGAGAATGATACCACCGATAAGCTGCACACGGAAATGTTCCATTCCAAGAACACGCTTGCCTGCTTCACGTACAACCGCAAATGCCTCAGGAAGCAGATCATCCAGTGTCTCTCCCTCTTCAAGACGTTTCTTAAATTCTCTTGTTTTTCCTCTGAGTTCTTCGTCGCTTAACTTCTGCATGTCCGGGCGCAGGCTCTCAATTTTCTCAACCAGAGGCATGATACGCTTAACCTCTCGCTGGCTGCGGGTCCCGAATACTTTTGAAAACATATTCATATTAGGTTTTACTCCTGTTTATTTCTTTTTTATACAAGCATTGCTGCCATATAACAATTGCTACTGTGCGGAATAATTTCTGTTCACTCCGTCCACAGCAGACATGTCAGCAGCATGCGAACATTACAAACGCTTACTATAATACACAATACTTGTATATTCTAACACTTTCCGTTATGGAAAACAATGAATTTTTCATGAACAAACCAAGAAAATTACGGAGTCACCAAAATTTACGTTACTGTTCACTCCGTTCACAGTAACGTAGCCAAAATTCATTCCAGATTGC
>OHAI01003023.1_pt1 | contig 11762 bp, 13 predicted proteins | sample 1577091 | NCBI WGS metagenome assembly OHAI01 (sample SAMEA3541548, study PRJEB24748) | human gut metagenome | biome: human gut; feature: human-associated habitat; material: faeces | place: China | collected 2012
GATCCAGAGATTTCCGAATGGGACAACCCAATGCTCTGAGCGATTCTGTTCGGAGCATTTTTTATTTTGCATTTTTTGAAATCTGTCTGGAGGGATTCTATGAAGGATTCAGAATATATGGAGCTTGCACTTATGCTTGCAAAAAATGGGCTCGGATGGACGGCACCAAACCCGATGGTAGGGGCAGTGCTTGTGAAGGATGGTGAAATCATCGGTCAGGGGTGGCATGAAAAATGCGGTGAGCCGCATGCAGAGCGAAACGCATTGGCAAATTGCAAAAAATCGCCGCAGGGAGCGACGCTTTATGTCACATTAGAGCCTTGCTGCCATCAGGGCAGACAGCCGCCTTGTGTGGAGGCCATTCTGGAGGCAGGCATTCGGCGCGTGGTGGTCGGCTCAGCAGACCCCAATCCACTTGTGGCAGGAAAGGGAATTCGGATTTTGCGAGAGCATGGCATAGAGGTAACGGAGCATGTTCTGGAGGAGGAATGTGACCGCTTGAATGAGGTGTTTTTCCACTATATTCAAACAAAGCGTCCCTTTGTGGTAATGAAATATGCGATGACGATGGACGGAAAAATCGCAACCTACACAGGTGCATCCAAATGGATTACATCGGAAACGGCAAGAGCTCATGTGCAAGAGCAAAGGCATAAATATACTGCAATCATGGTGGGTGTGGGAACGGTATTGGCGGATAATCCCATGCTGAATTGCAGGATGGAGGGTGGAAAAAACCCGATTCGCATTATTTGCGATACACACCTTCGCACACCGTTGGATACGCAAATTGTTGCAACGGCGAAGGAAATACCGACCATCCTTGCAACCTGCTGTGCGGATAGGGAAAAACAGGAGGCATATCTGGCGGCAGGCTGTCAAATCCTACAGGTGAACGAAAAAAACGGGCATGTTGATTTGCCAGAATTGATGCAAAAATTAGGGGAGCAGGAAATTGACAGCATTCTGATAGAGGGTGGCGGCACACTCCATTGGACAGCATTGGAGGAAGGCATTGTGCAAAAGGTGCAGGCATATATTGCACCGAAATTATTTGGCGGACGGACGGCAAAAACCCCCATCGAAGGACAGGGCGTTGCAACGCCGGCAGAGGCATTTTATTTAAAGAACAGCAAAATCATTCCTCTGGGAGAGGATTTTCTGATAGAGAGCGAGGTGAGCAGAGATGTTCACGGGAATTGTTGAGGAAATCGGAAGGGTTGAGAGAATCAAGCACGGACAGCATTCTGCGGTCTTGACCATTCATGCGGATACGGTTTTGGAGGGAACCAAAATCGGTGACAGCATTGCGGTCAACGGCATTTGCCTGACAGTAACGGAGCTGTTTTCGCATGGCTTTTCCGCAGATGTGATGCACGAAACGCTGAACCGTTCCTCTCTGGCAGGGCTGACAATGGGAACGCCTGTGAATCTGGAAAGAGCCATGGCGGCAGACGGACGCTTTGGCGGGCATATTGTTGCAGGCCATGTAGACGGTGTGGGAAAGGTGATCCGCGTGCGTCGGGATGATACAGCCATTTGGTATACCATACAGGCGAAGGCGGAGCTGATGCGATATATCGTTGAAAAGGGCTCCATAACCATTGATGGCATTAGCCTGACAGTGGCGGAGGTCGGAGAAAGCGAGTTTTCCATTTCTGCCATTCCGCATACGGTCAGCCAAACCATTTTGAAGAACCGCAGAGAAGGCGATTTGGTAAATCTGGAAACGGATATCATTGGAAAATATGTAGAAAAGCTGGTTTGCCCGAAAGCAGAGCAGCAGCCGAAAAATACAATTACAATGGATTTTTTATCGAAATACGGATTTTAAGGAGGAGAATACATCATGCAGTTTAACACAGTAGAGGAAGCGTTGGAGGAATTGCGCAACGGCAAAATCATTTTGGTAACAGATGATCCCGATAGAGAAAACGAAGGGGATTTCATCTGCGCGGCAGAATTTGCAACCACAGAAAACATCAACTTCATGGCATGCTATGGCAAGGGCTTGATTTGTATGCCTATGTCTGAGGAATATGTGCGGAAATTGCGGATTCCGCAGATGGTACAGCAGAATACGGATAATCACGAAACAGCATTTACGGTTTCCATCGACCATGTGGCAACCACAACAGGCATTTCTGCGGCAGAACGCTCTATCACAGCGCTTGCATGCGTTTCGGATGATGCAAAGCCTGAGGATTTCCGCAGACCGGGTCACATGTTCCCTCTCCTGGCAAAGAAAAACGGCGTTCTGGAACGGGAAGGGCATACCGAAGCAACCGTTGATTTATGCAGACTGGCAGGCTTGAAGGAGTGTGGGCTGTGCTGCGAAATCATGCGTGAGGATGGTACCATGATGCGTACGCCTGAGCTGATGAAGCTGGCAAAGCAATGGGATATCAAATTCATTACCATTCGGGATTTGCAGAATTACCGCAAATGCCATGAAAAGCTGGTAGAACAGAAGGCAGCTGTTAAAATGCCCACAAAATACGGCGATTTTATGGCGTATGGCTTCGTCAATCTGCTGAATGGCGAGCATCATGTAGCACTGGTAAAGGGCGATATCGGTGATGGCAAGGATGTGCTTTGCAGAGTTCATTCCGAGTGCCTGACAGGGGATACCTTCGGCTCCCTGCGGTGCGACTGCGGACAGCAGTTTGCCGCTGCTATGACGCAGATTGAAAAGGAAGGACGCGGCATCCTGCTTTATATGCGGCAGGAGGGGCGTGGTATCGGCTTAATCAATAAGCTGCGCGCCTATGAATTGCAGGAGCAGGGTATGGATACCTTGGAAGCAAATCTTTCCCTTGGCTTCAAGGGCGACCAGAGAGAATACTATATCGGCGCACAGATTCTGCGCGAATTGGGCGTAAAAAGCATGCGTCTTTTGACTAACAATCCCGATAAGGTATATCAGCTGGAGGAATTTGGGATTGAAATTACGGAGCGCGTGCCGATCCAGATGGATGCAACAACACATGATTTATTCTATCTGAAAACAAAACAGGAACGCATGGGACATTATCTGAAATATTAAAGAATCTGAAATATGAAGGAAAAAATGAAAGAAAAGAGGGAATAAAAATGAAAACATTTGAAGGTAAACTGGTATCGAAGCAGATTAAAATCGGTATTGTAGCGGCAAGATTCAACGAATTTATCACAGCAAAGCTGTTGAGCGGTGCGATGGACGGTCTGGTGCGGCATGATGTAGCGGACCAAGAAGATCAGTGCGGAACTGCAGAAGAGCAATCATGAACAGACCGCATTGATCCGGGCTTATCTGCGGGAGGCGGCACAACTGTACGTAGAGGGGGAGCCCTGGAAAACCCGCATTACGGACCGAAGACTTTGCCGTAATACGATCCTGAATCATTTACAGATGCTGGCGAATGTCAGCTTCTGGCTGAGAGAACAGGGAGAGCCACTGGCAGAGGAAGTCTGTGGATGGCTGTTAGCCCAGGAGACAGCGGATGTGCAGAAAGTTAGATCCGGACAAAGTCTGGAAGTTGCCAGAGAGATCTATCCGGCCGTGCAGAGAAAGAGAGCATAGGAGCGGTCGGCTGTAAAAGCACAAATTTGAAAATAAAATCCGTGGGGACAGCATATACTAGGCGTATGGTAAATATTGTATGATCGTAAGCCTGTATCCCGCAGGCGGATTGGAGTCTCATGTTAGAAGAACATTATCCTTTTGTTGCGCAGCCTCTTCCCTACGAATATGATGCCCTGCTTCCGGTATTAGATGAGGAAACACTTCATTTTCATCACGACAAGCATTATCAGACCTATGTGGATAAGCTGAATGCCACCCTTGCCGATTATCCGCAGTTACAGCAGATGTCCTTGACGGAACTGCTCACTTCGGAGGATAATATACTTGCGTCCCTGCCGGAGGAAGCCCGGAAAAGCATTCACAATAACGGTGGCGGTGTATATAATCATCAGCTGTATTTTGACAGTATGCGAAGCCCGGCAGGACAGGAGCCCTGTGGAGCTCTGGAGGAGGCGCTGGTCCGGGATTTTGGATCGGTGAGACAATGGAAAGAACAGATGTCACAGGCAGCCACGGGGGTATTTGGCTCCGGATGGGCATGGCTTGTGAGTGACCAGGACGGTACTCTGATGGTCCTTACTACGGCGAATCAGGATGTCCCGGATCTGAAATTGTATACCTCCATATTTCCCATAGATGTGTGGGAGCATGCCTATTATTTACAGTATCAGAACCGCAGGCCGGATTACGTGGAAGGATGGCATAAGCTGATCCACTGGAAAAAAGCGGGACGACGTTACGAACAGGTACTTTGCAGACTGGAAAGAGCGGCCGGGGAAGCGGAAAAATTGCAAAATGACAGCCGCACAACAGAAGCGAACGACAGATAGTGTGCAACGTGCGGAACAGAAGAACAGAAAGAGGAAAATGACTATGGAGAACAGACCGATCATAAAAAAGGAACAGGTAGAGACCGTCTACGACAGCAGATTTATCAAGGTATTTGATCTGCAATATGAGCCGGGAAAACATTATTTTGATGCTACCAGAAGAGCCAAAGATAATCTGGCAGCGGTAAAGAGCGACGAAGAATTCAGACAGATGCTGCCGGATGCAGTCAGCTGCGTCGTGATCCTGAAGATCAGAGGACAAGAACCGAGACTTTGCTTAAGCCGTGAGTATCGTTACCCGGCAGGACATTTTCTGCTGAGCGTTCCGGCAGGACTTTTAGACCCGGAGGATGCAACGGAAGAAAATCCCGTATTCCATGCGGCAGCCCGGGAGCTTCGGGAAGAGACCGGCATCACACTGGAAGAGAGCGACAGCATCCGTCTGGTGAATCCGCTGGTATTCAGTACCCCCGGTATGACGGATGAGAGCAATGCACTGGTGCAGATCATATTGAACCGTGAAGAGATGCCGAAGGTAAGTCAGGAAGGCGTCGTTGGAACGGAATGTTTTGATGGTTTTCTGCTGCTGACCAAAGAAGAAGCACAGAAAATCTTAAAAGACGGCGTGGATGACCAGGGATTTTTTTACCCGTTATATACCTGGGCGGCATTGATGTGCTTTGCGACGGGAATGTGGAAATAATTTTTGAATAAATAAGACGATGAACGAAAAGCGTGTGGAGAGATCTGCACGCCTTTTTTGAAATTTGTAACAAATAGCGAAAAATTCTTCGTTATGATTAACAAAGAGGAAGCCTGTGATGAATTGCTGAATCCGGAAAAGACATTGGAGAGATTAGCGAATCCAGAACCGCAGAAAGGAGAGACAGAGGAAACGGACGGAGAGCCCCCGAAGAAAAAGAACAGCCTTATAGTAAAAACTGCTGTCCTGGTGGGAATACTGGTGATCGTCGGAGGACTGCTGTTGGGATATATGATAAAGCATAGAGAACCTACTTATCAGCAGATAGGCACAAGATACATCGATGATCCTGACTGGGGGAATGTATCTGAAATTTCGTATGTGGTAAAAGGGGAAGTAACGGCAGAGAGACTTAATGAGCATTTGCGTGAAGTGAGAGAACCGGTGGACCGAGAAAAACTGGGGACCAATGTTGTCAAGACTGTATACTACAGGAACAAGGAAGACGCCCTGGCGTGGAAGGATACGGATATGGGAGGATATACTTTCCTGAATGTAGAATGAAAGGAGCAGCTATGAAGAAGATTTTTTCAAATTACTACAAAATTATTTTGTCTGTTGTGATCCTGATTGTCCTGGTGGCACTAAAGGAGGATTACAAAACTTCTTTTGATGAAATGAGCGGAGTCCGGACGGTGGTACGCATGCTGCTCTACACGGCATGGGGATTCCTGCTGGCAACAAAGACCAGACGGGACAAAGCAAAAGCTGTGGAATATGTTGCTTTTGCTGTTGTCTGTGTGGCTGCGCTTAATCTGCTAATTCCCATCTGGAAATTTTAGATAGCGTTTTATGCTTTTGTCGCAGGTGTTCCGGGACTGTATTTTATGGTATTTATCCTGACCGGAATGTTAGGCGGTTATATATGGGGACCGGTTGATAAAACGGACCGTAAATAGTGCCAGATATATCAGGAGCATTGATCCGATGGCGGAAGATATTGCCCAGGTTGTAGAGATAGCAACAGCAGAGTAGGATGGCGGAGGTGTCTATGGGTAAAAAATGATTAAGTGTCTGATGATTTTAACAATAGTATGGGCAATGACCGGTTGTGGAAAGCAGGAGATGATCCGCTGCGAATACACAAATGAGGCAGCAGGGTACACCTTAAGCATAGACAGACCGTTAGAGTGGACGGCAAAGCTCCAGGAAGGGTGGCCGGCGACCGAGACAGAGGAAGCCAGTCCCGACGAGGGAATCCGGCTTTATACGGATAACAAATACAAAATCGTAGATGAAGTCGAGATGGATTAGTGATTGCTTTGAAAAATAAATATTGACATATATAGATAGCCGATATATATTATAGACAACGATATATATCGACTATCTATATAAGGAGGACAAAAAATGGCTGTGGACAAATCACTGATGTCGGGAAGTATGACGATGCTCCTGCTCAGATTACTGGCGGAGAAGGATATGTACGGATACGAGATGATCGATACACTGCGGAAAAAATCCTGTAACGTGTTCGAGTTAAAAGCAGGTACGCTGTATCCGCTGTTGCATGGGCTGGAAGCGAAGGGCCTGCTTACGGTATATGAGCAGGAATATGCAGGCAAGACGAGGAAGTATTACAGTATTACGAAAGAGGGCAGAAAATTACTGGAAACCAAAAAAGCGGAGTGGATGGAATATCAGTCTGCTGTGACCAGCGTTCTGGCAATGGGGGTATAAGGATGGAGACATATTTGGAAAAACTGCTGTCGCAGATCCGTTGTAAAAAAGCCAGACCCTATATTGCTGAGGAGATAAGAGACCATATAGAAAGTCAGATCGCGGACAATCTCTCCGAGGGAATGGCCTATGAGGAAGCAGAGAAAAATGCGGTTACGGACATGGGGGATCCGGTAGAAGTGGGAATCTCTCTGGATCGGATTCACAAGCCTAAGATTGCATGGAAGTTACTTGTGATCGTAGGAATTTTAAGCCTGCTGGGCATTCTGATACAGCAATCCATTCTCAGACAACCCGGTTATCAGGAGCTGGAAACATGGAGACAGGAAGTGTACCGCTATACTACGGAGGGGTTTGGCTCAGCCGTTGCTATTGGATTCCTCCTCATGTGTGTGATCTACTTCCTAGATTATACCGTAATTGCAAAGTACTCCAGGTTCATCGGAGGAGCTATTCTGATTCTGGGAGGGCTGCGGGTGGCAGGCTTCGGTGGTCTGGATGTCAACGGAATCGGCAACTGGATCGGATTTGGAAGGCTCCGGGTGGCGGTTACTTCCCTGATGATGTTCTATGTGCCGATTTATGGCGCTATCCTATATAAATACAGGGACGGTGGTGTATCCGCACTGTGCAGGGCGATCCTGTGGCTGATCCTTCCGGTATTTATTACATCCCGAATCCCCAGCCTCGGTGTGGCTGTCATCATGATGGTCAGTATGCTGATAGAACTTACGGTGGCTGTCTGGAAGGGGTGGTTTCAACTGCCTGTGAAAAAGACGATTATCGGTGTGTGGCTGTTTTTCGCAGCAGTACCTGCTATCTTACTGACTGTAAAGTACGCATTTCATATGCTGGAAACGTATCAGGAAGCCAGGATCCGTTCCTATTTATCCCATTCCGGAGATGCCAATTACATGACGGCCACGCTTCATAAATTTAATGAAAATATTTTACTTTGGGGCAACAGTGGAAAAGATGTGGTGGGAGGTTTGCCGGAATTCAATCAGGATTACATTTTCTCTTATATTCTGAACAGTTACGGACTGCTGGCCGGAATCTTTGTAGCCGCAATCCTAGCAGCACTGGTATTGTTTATGTTCGGAGCTGCGGCCCGACAGAAAAATGAACTAGGCATGGTGATGGGATTCGGATGCGGAATGATCATTTTATTAAATATTTCTCTGAACTTTGCGGGAATGTTGGGATGGATCCCGCTGACATCGACCTTCCTGCCGTTCTTATCTGTTGGCAGAAATAATATTTTACTGTGCTACGCACTGGTGGGAATTATCCTGAGTATTTACAGATACAAAGATGTATATCCAAAAAAGTTCAAGGCGTCACAGGTATCATTGCAGAAGACCATTACTTTGAATCTGAATATGTAACATGGTAATAAAAGTAATGCAAATAAAAAGTCCATGAGCAGGAAAACTGTCCATGGACTTTTCTATATCGTGAGCAGAACTCATTTAATGCATTTCGTAAGCTTACGAGGGCAATACCGACAAAATCAGTATCTCTACACTCATCATATCGTTCATCCGTCCGGATTTCACGGCTTCCTCAGTCTCCACGCACTGCTTTACCGCATTTTTCAGCACGGAAGTCTTGAAATGGGATGCCTGTGCCACATATTTTCCGGCGGCAAAGGGCGGTACACCAATCTTGGAGGCAATGGTCTTGTTGTCGTGGCCTCTGTTTTTTAATTCTTTGGTCTGGAGCAGCAGGTTACACTGCCTGGCGATCAGGAACAGCACCCGCATGGGTGGCTCCTTCAGTGCCAGCAGATCGTAATAGAGCTGCAAGGCTTTCTGCGGCTGCTTTTCCGCAATGGCATTGACCATATCGAAGATGTGGTTGGTGATGCGAGTGGTGCAGACCGCTTCTACATCCTCTGCGGTGACTACATCCCGGTCCAGACAGTAGCAGATCAGCTTTTCCAGTTCCATCTGGATATTTTCCATGTCCGTGCCGGTTTTGGAGAGCAGCAACTGTGCGGTGTTCTCGGAGATTTTTTTCCCTTCCCGGCCCAGGATACCGGCAATCCAGCGTTTCAGGGAATTCTCATCCTGTACCGTGAATTCTGCCACATAACCCTTGGATTGCACGGTCTTATACAGTTTACTTCGCTTATCCACTTCGCTTTCCGTGAACACGAAAAAGGTGGTGTCATTGGGACTTGCCAGGTATTCCGCCAGCTTTTCCCCACCGGCTTTGAAGAGCCCGGTATCTTTGAAAAACATGACACGGCGTTCTGCCAGAAAAGGCAGCGTCTCTGCTAGATCAATGACCTCTCCCACAGAAAAATCTTTTCCCTGATAGAAGTGGGTGTTCATCTCGTCCCCCTCCTGACACAGAGCCTTGCGCAGACGGGTCGTGTACTGGTTTTTCAGATAACGCTCCTCTCCGTAGAGCAGATAGATCTGTTTGAAATTGCCGTTCTTGATGTCTTCGTTGATCCGCTGCATGAATTGATCCTTTCTGGGAAAATGCGGTTACTTCTACATTAGATTCCTAAAAGAGTATACCCCATTTCCTATTGAGGTTTCAAGGGGTGTATGCTATTATGGAACAAAACAGTTTGACCATGGACATATACGAGAGACAAAATTATGCTTGCATGATTTTGCAAACGAATATGTCCGTGAGTTAAGCGCCGATTCATGAGCAAAGGTAGTCACGAAGTGACGGAAAGCGCGGCAGCGCGACTTTGCGAATGGCGCGGTTCGAACGTGGGACAGCGCGGTTCGACCTTCATACCATAAGAGGAAGGAAGAGAAAAATGAGCAAGAAAAGCGGATTCATTCAGGAATTTAAAAAGTTTATTTTGAGGGGAAATGTAATGGATATGGCAGTCGGCGTGATCGTCGGCGGAGCATTCACCGCTATCGTTACTTCTCTGAATCAAGATGTCCTGACACCGATTCTGGCCATCTTCGGAGGCACGGATTTTTCGAATTTATATGTAAAGCTGGGAAGCGGCGATACGGCACCGGTATTGATGTACGGTAATTTTATCACGGCAGTTATCAACTTCCTGATCACAGCATTTGTGATCTTCTGTCTGGTAAAATTCATCAATAAGCTGGGAGACACCCTGCATCACAAAGAGGAAGCACCGGCAGCGCCCACGACGAAAAAATGCCCGTTCTGTAAGAGCGAGATCGCTATCGATGCCACAAGATGCCCTCATTGTACTTCTCAGTTAGACAAATAGGAACCGGTAATACAGATACGGCCGTGGAGGAAAGCATGGGAAAAATACACAGGAAAATAGTGGCAGCAGGAGTCTGCTGTCTGATGACAGGCATGCTGACAGGCTGCGGAAGTGATACCACGAAGATCACCGAAGGAATGCAGTTGGTGGAAACTCTGGATTATCAGGGGGCATTGAATGCCTTTGACGAAGCGGAAGCACAGAAAGAGGACAGCCGTCTGATCGCAAGAGGCCGGGGAATCGCCAGCATGGGGCTGACAGAGTATGATCAGGCCGTAGAATATTTTACACAGGCCCTGGAACTCAGTGACGGCTGGGTTCAGAACGTGGACTATGATATGAATTACTATCTGGCGGCGGCATACACCAAGAACGGACAGCCTGCGGAAGCCAAAAAGGTATATGATGCCATTCTGGGATTGAAGCCGGAGGAAAAGGACGCTTATTTTCTCAGAGGTTCTGCAGAACTGGAGCTGGGAGATTATGAGAGTGCCAAAGCGGATTTTGATCAGGCAATCTCCATGGATCCGAAAAATTATGACCGGTTAATAGAAATCTATGAAGCCTTGGCAGCGCACGGCTACCGTGAGGTCGGTCAGGAATATCTGCAAAATGTACTGGACACAGCCAAACAACTGGATGCTTATGACAGCGGACGGATCTATTATTATCTGGGAGAATACCAGAAAGCTTATCTGGCGCTGGATGAAGCCCGGGATAAGGGAGGCGCGGACAGCTATCTCTATCTGGGAAGAGCCTATGCGGCTACCGGAGATTATAACTATGCGTCCAGTGTGTACAACAATTATCTCTCCAAGCAGGGGCCGAATGCAGAAATCTACAATGAACTGGGTCTGTGTGAAATGGCAAAAAAGGAGTATCAGAATGCTCTGGCGGCATTTCAGGCGGGAAAACAGATCGAAGGAAACAGCCTGATGCAGACCTTGTGCTTTAATGAAATTGTAGCTTATGAGTATCTGGAAGATTATCAGCAGGCAGAAGTACTGATGAATGCTTATTTACAAAATTACCCGGATGACCAGGCAGCCATCCGGGAGCAACAGTTCCTGTCCACCAGATAAAAAGACAATAGAATTTATCGATCAATCATTGGCAGAGTCTTCCCGGGAGGAAGATTCTGCTTTTTCTCTTAATTGCAGCAGATCCACAAAATCCAGCAGAGAAGCCATGTTTTTCGGATTAAAATGCTGTATCACCTCTACCACATCGGATACGGTGGTGCCGGGGACACATTCCTGTCTCAGAACTTCCGGATTGTAACGATAAGGAGTCCGACCCAACAGATAATCGATGGTTACATCGAAATATTCCGCTAATTGTATTAAAGCTTCCTGATCCGGGAAGTGAATATTGTTCTCGTAATTCGAAATGGTGCCAACGGATACTTTCAGTATGGCAGCCAGTTCTTTCTGATAAATGCCCCGTTCTTCCCGCAGGGATGCCAGAATTTCACCGAAACTCCTCATAATGCCTCGCATTCTGCCGCAGATGCAGCCTATTTAAATGTTTTCTTTTAAGATTTGATAAATTCTATTTTACTATATTTTAGTTTTAAAGGAATATGAATTTAGAAATCGAGGAAAATAATGAAAAAATGCTCCTAGAATTAATTTTAACTAAAAAGTACAGTTCAATAGTCATCCGAGATTCCCGTTTTGTAAACGAGTTTCACATTTTGAAAGC
>OHAI01003025.1_pt1 | contig 11760 bp, 10 predicted proteins | sample 1577091 | NCBI WGS metagenome assembly OHAI01 (sample SAMEA3541548, study PRJEB24748) | human gut metagenome | biome: human gut; feature: human-associated habitat; material: faeces | place: China | collected 2012
CAACGATAGCGGAAATGTTGAATGTCTTTTTGCTCTTGGCTTTACCCGTGGATGCACTGAAATTACCCAGCGTGCCAATGGTAGAGCCGTTCACCCAGAGTATTTCGGGCGGTACTTCGTAAGTGTCCGTCACCTTTAGATGAATGGTTTTCCAAAGGGCTGCGAAATCCTCTTTCTGCATGGTGATGTCCTGCCCGGCTTCTGTCGCTTTTCTATTTTCCATAGCCGTTATTTCTTTAGAGGACGGTTAAGGATATACTTCTGCGCTTCCTGCTCTATCTGCGCCTGCGTCTTGACCGGGTTCTGACGCAACCATGCTTCCAACTCCGCTTTCTCAAAATAAAGCATTTTGCCCTGCGGCTTGTAATGGGGTATCAAGTTACCCGAAGTCAGCTTGTACAGGTAACTTTTTGAAAGGTTCAAGAACTTGCTCGCTTCATCAAAACTAAGCACATTCTTTGAAAGGAACACTAAATTTTCGAGTTCTGCAACTCGCTTCTCAATACTTGTTTCCATATAACAAAAGTATTTGCGTTAGACAATATGGAGTGCATGCCCTCCGGTTTCTTGTAATCGATCACGGGGGCAAAAGTATTGAGGAATAGCTTGATAGCGGATTAAGCTATGTTTGAGGTCTTAACCTATTCTTAAAGTTTTTTCAGTTGTTTGATATAGTTGCTGATGGTTACATAATCTTTTTCATGTTCCACCCCTTTTACATAATTGGCGGCTGTGGCTAAATCACCTTGATTCAGATATTTATCTTTCTTTATATTCTTCGTAACAAACAACTTGTTCTTTGCTATAACAGATTGCCAATTAGATGTTATCAAACCATGATTGCTTAACTCCGAAAAAAGAAAAGCTACCAGCCTGTTGTTATTAGACCTGAATATAACTTTGGGCTTACAAGAAAGTATTGCTTTCAAATCTTCAAAAGTCATAAGGGCATTGAAAATTTCTACTTCATTGATACAATCCACCAATAATCCTATTTGCCTGTCGTTTAAAATAGACTTGAACGGATTTTCAGTTTTAGCAACATGGGGGATAATTTTAGGCTCTTGGTATTTATCTTGAATTGGTTGCGGCTCTTTCTGTTGTGGCTGCATTTCCGCTTGCACCTTACTTTCTTTCTTTTTTCGCAAGTACGCAGAATATTTTTCCAATACAACAGTTTTAACTATTACGGAAAAATAAGGCAGTTCTTCATCATAAACCGTATTATCTTGCTCATACCGGGAATAATCAAATGAAAGAGGATTAAACGACATGTATTTTCTTTTTTCATCGGATTTCAAGGATTCATAAAAACCGCTTTCCCAAAAGAAATCAGATACAGAATAAAAATATTGAATATCATTCAACACAGAATAACGAATATATAACTGCACCAACTCATCAGCGGTACGAACATATTCTTGCTGTTCCAGTTTATCTGCCTGTTCTTCGTCGAAATATAAGGACTTAGAGGCAATATTATCTATCATAACTTGGCTGGCATGATTGATACAGCGATTGAATATACCTTGTATATGGTCGAATTTTATTTTCAGTTCTTCTTCTGTCATAATAATCTATGTTTCAGTTAGTAGAAACAAAGATATATTTTTTCGACCAAACAAAGGCAAAAAAGAAAGAAAGTACGGACTTATGCTAACCGCACTTTCTTTAATTTTAATCCGTCAAATTCGGTATCAAACTTATAGCTTCTTCTTTTTTCTTATCGACAATCTTCGCATAAATTTGAGTTGTGGCAATATTTTTATGTCCTAACAATTTGCTAACTGTGTACAAGTCAGCCCCCAATGTAAGCATCATGGTAGCATGGGTATGCCGGGCAACATGAAACGAGATATGCTTAATAATCCCTGCGTCTTTCGCCCATTTTTGAAGTATTTTATTTATAGTTCCCTCATGCGTCAAAGGAAAAATCAAATCATCGCCTTTTGCTTCATTTTGTTGCGGCAACCACTTTAACGCTTCATCGGATATAGGCAGGTAAAGCGGTTCTTTAGTTTTCTGCATCTTGATCTCAATTCTTATTCTTTCACCGCTTTTCTGTAAATCGTTCCACTTCAATTTTCTTATATCGCTTACACGTAGCCCACACAAACAGCTGAAAAGAAAGGCTTGTTTCATTATCTCATACTTGCACTCCGTAGCAATAAGTAACTTCAATTCCTCTATTGTCAAATACTCTCTACGGCTTGCTTCTGCTTTTACTTTATCGGCAAAGTCAAACTCTTTTGTTGGGTTTACTGTTATAATGCCATCTTTATAAGCTCTATTTATAGCAGTCCGCAATACTCCATAATAAGCAACTACCGAATTATTGCTTAATAATCCGCCTGCTTTTGTTACTCCGTATTTACTCGCTTTCTTTGCCTGCTTTAAGAAATCCACAAAACTACTAAGGAAATTTTTATCAATATCACGAAAAGCGATATAATCCCCTCTAAACAATTTCAATTCACGGATAGTATTCCCGATAGTCTTTTCGTAATTCAGACTGCCACGCTCCTTAGATTGCTGTCGCATATCCACCAAATAGTCAAGTACGTTTGCTTTGGATTTATTAGTATTTTGGAATCCGTGCGCATCATTCTGCAACTCAACAATCCGTTTACTCTGAATAGCTTTGGCAAGTGCCAAAGTCGCTTCATTCTTTATCTTATCTTCCCTCGTCTTTTCAGGGATAAGATATAATTTCAAAAACTCATACTGACGCTTACCACCAACATAATTTTCTTTCCGAATAACATCACCTGTGTAATAGTCCAAATAAATAGACTGGTTACCATTGGCAAGTTGCTTAAATCTGATTCTTACAGGTTCTTTCAGTTTGACCTCTTGTTTTCTCTTCGCCATACTTATGTTTTTATTTTGTTACCGATGGCAAATATAGATATTATTTTTGTTACTTAACGCTATCTAAGTAACAAACTGGTAACAAAATAAACGCATTTATTGGAATAAGTAGGAAAATATGAAAAACAAAGGAAAAAACGAGTACAAACAGCAAATAGCTAAATATCAACATCTTATATTCATTATTTCATCTCATTTTTTCTCTTCTTCCACAACTGCCAACTGTTGATGATGTTTTGCCACAACACATACGAACCGGGAGCCACAGAAGACAATGGATTCAAATAAGTATGTGCCATCCAAATAGCCAGAATCGTATTCTTTTGTCCCAACGCCTGCCCGCCACTGATACGGTCATTATAAATTGAGCCGATTGTCTTCCCCAAAAAGAACTGCAAACAGCAGGCAATCAGCGCTCCGACAGCAATCATGATTTCCGTAAAACCATCCGCAGGATCATTGAGCAAGGAATACAATGTCTGCGCTGTTACGATAGCTAAAGACACAGCCCACAAATAAAAAGCAAGTTCATGATAGCCCAATAACTTCTGATGCACTTTTGGCAAACACTTACTCAACAACCAGGCAGCCAAAAAAGGACAAATCAACAATGGAAATACCTTACCTAAAATAACAAGAAACGCCTCCCAAAAAGTGACATCAGGATGGACCTCCACCAAAGGAAAAAGAATGGGCACAGCAATAGCCGCTCCAATATTTGCTATCAATGTATAAGTAGTCAGACTGGCCGCACTCCCTCCCAACTTGGAAGTAATCACCGCAGCAGCCGTAGCCGTTGGACAAATAATGCAAACCATCACTCCTTCTGCTACAATTTTATCAAAGCGATAAAGCAACAGATAAGCAGCCAACGCTCCACCAATCTGAATCAATAACAACCACAAATGGAGAGGTTTTGGCTTCAAATCACGAGGAGATACCTTACAGAAGGTCAATAGCAACATCGTAAAAATAAGATAGGGAGTCAGAAAAGAAAGGCTGATAAACAGCGGATAACCTATAGCACCTACCAGCATAGCAATAGGTAACGTCCAATTCTTCAAAAACTTAAGCATCGTCGTACATTTTAACTTCGAAGCACAAAGTAACGGAGATTTCAGGAAAAAAGCTATCATTAAACCGAAAAAAACACAAAACTTAATGGCAAATAATGAGTTTTCTACAAATTTCTACTACATTTGCACCGTATTATAGATATGAAACTGAATAGACCGTACATATTATACATATTCATTTGCCTCTGGCTGCTTTTTCTACCCTCATGTACTAACCACTTATGGGGGAAGGATTTTGTAGTAGTTATCGACGCAGGACATGGCGGACATGATCCGGGCGCCATCGGCAAAATCTCGAAAGAGAAAAATATCAATCTGAACGTTGCCCTGAAAGTGGGAAATCTGATTAAAAGGAATTGCGACGACGTCAAAGTGATTTACACTCGTAGCAAAGATGTATTCATCCCTTTGGACCGACGCGCAGAAATTGCCAACAACGCGAAGGCTGACCTCTTTATTTCCATTCACACCAATGCATTGGCTAACAACCGTACCGCAAAAGGTGCTTCAACCTGGACACTGGGTTTAGCCAAATCAGACGCTAATCTGGAAGTTGCCAAGCGAGAGAACTCCGTAATCCTCTACGAAAGTGACTACAAAACAAGATATGCCGGTTTCAACCCGAACTCTGCCGAGTCATATATTATATTTGAATTCATGCAAGATAAATACATGGAGCAGAGTGTACACCTAGCTTCACTGATGCAGAAACAATTTCGCCAAACTTGTAGAAGGGCAGACCGTGGAGTGCATCAAGCCGGATTCCTTGTCTTAAAAGCGAGTGCCATGCCGAGCATTCTGATAGAACTAGGATTTATCTCTACGCCCGAAGAGGAGCGCTATCTGAATTCCGAAGAAGGGGCCGGCACCATGGCAAAAGGCATCTACCGTGCTTTCTTAAATTATAAGAGAGAACATGAACTGCGCCTAACGGGAGTCAGCAAAACGATCGTCCCAACCGAACAGGAAGAAGACAATACCCCGGCAACTGCCCAAAAGGATACCGAAAGCGTGAACACAGCTCCCCAACAGGAAAAGCTATTGGCCGAAGCAAAAACAAAACCTGCCGCAACAGCAAAAACAGCACCGAAACGCCCAATTGTAGTAGAGAGTGCAACCAATGACAGTGAAATTACGTTTAAGATACAGATACTTACTTCTTCCAAACCTCTCGCCAAAAACGACAAACGGCTGAAAGGACTGAAAGAGGTAGATTATTATAAGGAAGGGGGAATATACAAATATACGTATGGAGCCTCCTCCGATTATAACAAGGTGTTGCGTACAAAGCGCACCATTACGGCACAATTCAAAGACGCCTTTATCATCGCTTTCCGAAACGGCGAGAAAATGAACGTCAATGAAGCGATTGCCGAATTCAAGAAAAGAAGAAATAAATAAAAAGATAAAATGAAGTACATTACAAAAGAAGTCAGAATAGGTATTGCAGGTATCGTTGCACTATGTGTGCTTATATACGGAATTAACTGGCTGAAAGGTATACACATGTTTCAACCGTCCAGCTATTTCTATGCCAAATTTGAAAACGTAAACGGACTCACCAAATCAAGCCCGGTATTTGCCGACGGTGTTCGTGTAGGTATCGTGCGTGACATCTATTATGATTATGCCAAACCCGGAAATGTAATTGTCGAAGTGGAACTGGACACGGAACTGCGGATTCCCAAAGGAAGTAGTGCCGAGCTTGTATCCGAACTTATGGGAGGCGTACGCATGAATATTCTTCTGGCAAACAACCCGCGCGAAAAATATGCCGTAGGAGATACAATCCCCGGCACACTGAACAACGGAATGATGGAAAGCGCGGCGAAACTGATCCCAAAGGTAGAAGAAATGCTTCCGAAACTGGATTCTATCCTCATCTCTCTGAACAATATATTAGGAGACAAGAGCATCCCTGCCACCCTGCACTCGATAGAGAAGACAACCGCCAACCTGGCAGTAGTCAGTTCGCAGGTAAAAGGGCTGATGAGTAATGACATACCTCAACTCACCAGTAAACTGAACACCATCGGAGACAACTTCGTTGTCATCAGCGGAAATTTGAAAGAAGTAGACTATGCAGCCACTTTCAAAAAAATAGACGAAACGCTGGCTAACGTAAAAATACTTACAGAAAAATTAAACAGCAAAGATAACACTATCGGACTGCTCTTCAACGACCCGACTTTATACAATAATCTGAATGCAACAACTGAAAATGCAGCCAGCTTATTAGAAGACCTGAAAGAGCATCCGAAACGGTACGTTCACTTCTCATTATTCGGCAAGAAAGACAAGTAGCAAATTATCGTTATATAGATTTTATCTAAATAACGAAGGGCTTTCAAAAGAAAGTAGATTGCTCTTCAAATGTCTATCTACAAACCGAAATAATATTCCCGTACAAACGTACAAAAGTGAGAAAAAAGGCTAAAATTATATATATAAGACATTAACATACAGATACTTACAAAACTGCAAGAGAGGGTAAACAGAGTGTGTCCGACAACAAACGCATAAGTCATTGAAAGTAAACACATTATTGTTAGCATGAAAAAAACAAGAAAAAATAGATTTGTTTTTTCCGAATAAGATTCCCAATTTTGCAAACGTAGAAGTTTTGCTTAATTAATAAATGTATTAAAAGTTACTATGATTGAATCAAATCATGTCGTACTTTGGAACCGCTGTCTCGACGTTATTAAAGACAATGTTCCCGAGACGACATATAATACTTGGTTTGCCCCTATTGTTCCGTTGAAATATGAGGACAAAACGTTGATCTTACAGATCCCGAGCCAGTTTTTCTATGAAATACTGGAAGAGAGATTCGTAGATCTTATACGTAAGACATTATATAAGGTCATTGGCGAAGGAACCAAGTTGATGTACAATGTCATGGTGGACAAGACTTCGATTCCGAATCAAACCGTGAATCTCGAAGCAAGCAATCGTTCTACGGCTGTTACCCCTAAAAGTATAATCGGAGGAAACAAAGCTCCCAGCTTCTTACAGGCTCCTGCCGTTCAAGATCTGGACCCGCATTTGAATCCCAATTATAATTTTGAGAACTTCATTGAAGGATACAGCAATAAACTTTCAAGAAGTGTGGCGGAAGCTGTAGCGCAAAAACCGGGAGGGACTGCTTTCAACCCGTTATTCCTTTATGGAGCATCCGGAGTAGGAAAGACGCACCTGGCAAACGCAATAGGCACGAAAATCAAAGAAATTTATCCAGAGAAAAGAGTATTGTACGTTTCGGCACATTTGTTCCAGGTACAATATACGGATTCTGTACGCAATAACACGACCAACGACTTTATTAACTTTTACCAGACGATCGATGTATTAATCATTGATGATATTCAGGAGTTTGCCGGAGTCACCAAGACTCAAAACAACTTCTTCCATATCTTCAATCATTTACACCAGAACGGCAAACAGCTTATATTAACTTCAGACCGTGCTCCTGTATTGTTGCAAGGTATTGAAGAACGCCTCCTGACCCGTTTCAAATGGGGTATGGTAGCCGAGCTTGAAAAGCCGACGGTAGAACTTCGCAAAAACATTCTACGCAACAAGATCCACCGCGACGGATTACAATTCCCGCCGGAAGTGATCGATTATATTGCCGAAAATGTGAATGAAAGTGTACGCGATCTGGAAGGTATCGTCATTGCTATCATGGCTCGTTCCACTATTTTCAACAAAGAAATAGATTTGGATTTGGCACAACACATTGTACATGGCGTGGTTCATAACGAAACAAAAGCGGTTACCATCGATGATATCCTCAAAGTGGTATGCAAACATTTTGATCTGGAACCGTCTGCCATACATACAAAATCCAGAAAAAGGGAAGTCGTTCAAGCACGACAGATTGCCATGTATCTAGCTAAAAACCACACAGACTTTTCAACTTCTAAGATAGGTAAGTTTATCGGTAACAAAGACCATGCAACGGTACTTCACGCCTGCAAAACCGTAAAAGGACAATTGGAGGTGGACAAAAGCTTTAGTGCAGAAGTACAGGAAATAGAATCGTTACTGAAAAAGAGAAACTGAAATCAAGTATCAAGTATAAAGTATTAAGTATTACCCTGGTGCGAAACCGTATAATAAAGCCTGTCCGCATGGATAATACTTTATACTTAATACTTGAAAAATACTTAATACTTATTTCAAGAATCCTTGCTGGCGAAGTACTTTCAATAGATTTTCGGACATAAATTCGTTATCTTTCTTTGTGTAACGCACGTCCGTAAAGACTTGAGCCAATGTTTCTTTTTTATTTTCTTCGATAAACTGCTTGTTTTCCGGCAATGATTCTTTGTAGGCATAGAGTTTATCTATTTCTTCCGGTGTATAGTCGTGATATTTTTCATCGTGCACGGCAGCTTCCAAAGGCAAACGGTCTACTTGTGCGGGAATACCATCCGGATAGCCTACCGTTATTGTGGTGAGAGGGAATACCAGTTCGGGGAGTTGGAGGGTATCAATAATCATTTGAGGATTATAAGTGGTAGTTCCCAAATAACAAATGCCGAGTCCTGCTTCTTCCGCCAGCGTACAAAAAGTCTGCGCAACAAGCAAAGTATCCATAGACGCATTCATAAAAGACATTAAATTATCGTAGCCCGGCACAGCTTTCCGCTGTTCACACCATTTGCTGAAACGACGGAAATCAGCACAAAAAGTCAGTACGACCGGAGCATTTTTTACCATCGGCTGATTGAAATGAGCAGGCGAAAGTTTCTCCTTCATTTCCGCATCGCGAGTCACAATCACACTATAAAGTTGCATCCCACCCATCGTAGAAGCACGGAAAGAGATTTCAAGCAAATCATTTAACAAACTCGGATTTATATCTTTAGGCAGATATTTCCGGATAGTTCTTCTGTTTTTTACGGTTTCAAACATATCTTTTTTTTGCAAAGATATAAAAAGAAAAAAATATTCCACCACACTAGCAGAATAGAATAGTTTTCTTTTTGGAGAACTTTAACCTTTGAACAAATTTCAATTTTATCTGTTTATCAAATACTTAGCATAAACAAATGGAAAACTTGCAACCTGTTAATAAATTAATTCATTTTTATTTTGATAGATGAAAAAACATTCTTAGCTTTGCGCCTACATTTGTTAACGATAAGTAAACTTCTACATATTACTTATTAAAAACGAGATTTAACACAAATTGAATCGTGGAAAAACAGATTTATTCTTACGACGAAGCCTATGAAGAATCTTTACGATATTTTCAAGGCGACGAGCTTGCTGCAAGGGTTTGGGTAAACAAATACGCAGTAAAGGATTCTTTCGGTAATATCTATGAAAAATCCCCGGAAGACATGCATTGGAGAATTGCAAATGAAGTGGCACGCGTAGAATCGAAGTATCCGAATGCGTTGACAGCAAAAGAACTGTATGATTTACTGGATCACTTCAAGTACATCGTCCCCCAAGGTAGCCCGATGACAGGAATCGGTAACGACTACCAGGTTGCTTCACTATCCAACTGCTTCGTTATCGGAGTGGACGGTGCAGCCGACTCTTATGGCGCTATCATCAAAATCGACGAAGAACAGGTGCAACTAATGAAAAGACGCGGTGGTGTAGGTCACGACTTATCACACATCCGTCCGAAAGGTTCTCCCGTTAAAAACTCGGCGTTGACTTCTACCGGTCTTGTTCCATTCATGGAACGATATTCGAATTCCACTCGTGAAGTAGCTCAAGACGGACGTCGCGGTGCATTGATGTTGAGCGTGTCTATCAAGCATCCGGATTCGGAAGCATTCATTGATGCCAAGATGACCGAAGGTAAAGTGACCGGAGCAAACGTTTCTGTCAAGTTGGACGACGCTTTCATGCAGGCTGCCGTAGACGAAAAGCCGTATGTACAGCAATATCCTATCGACTCTGCCCAACCTACATTCACCAAGGAAATCGACGCTTCTACCTTGTGGAAGAAAATCGTTCACAATGCATGGAAATCGGCAGAACCGGGCGTTTTGTTCTGGGATACGATTATCCGTGAATCTGTGCCTGATTGTTATGCAGACCTAGGTTACAGAACGGTATCTACCAACCCATGCGGAGAAATTCCTCTATGTCCTTACGATTCTTGCCGCTTACTGGCTATCAATCTATATTCTTATGTGGTAAATCCGTTCAAACCGGATGCTTATTTTGATTTCGACCTGTTCCAAAAACACGTGGCTCTCGCTCAACGGATCATGGACGATATTATCGATCTCGAACTAGAGAAGATCGAACGTATCATGACCAAGATTGACGAAGATCCGGAAAACGAAGAAGTAAAACATGCGGAACGTGCACTTTGGGAGAAAATCTACAAGAAGAGCGGACAAGGTCGTCGTACCGGCGTAGGTATCACTGCAGAAGGTGATATGCTTGCTGCATTAGGATTACGTTACGGAACGGAAGAAGCAACGGAATTCTCTGAAAAAGTACACAAGACAGTAGCTCTCGGTGCCTATCGTTCTTCAGTGGAAATGGCCAAAGAACGCGGTGCCTTCGAAATATACAATAGCGAACGTGAACAGAACAATCCGTTCATCCAACGCCTGGCAGCAGCTGATCCGAAACTATATGAGGACATGAAGAAATATGGTCGCCGTAACATTGCCTGCCTGACGATTGCTCCAACCGGAACGACCAGTTTGATGACGCAGACCACTTCGGGTATCGAGCCTGTATTCCTGCCTGTTTACAAACGTAGAAGAAAGGTGAACCCGAACGATACGAATGTGCATGTAGACTTTGTAGACGAAACAGGGGACGCATTCGAAGAATACATCGTATTCCATCATAAATTTGTTACCTGGATGGAAGCTAACGGATACGATCCGGCCAGACGTTACACCCAGGAAGAGATTGACGAACTGGTTGCCAAATCTCCTTATTACAAAGCGACTTCTAACGATGTCGACTGGTTGATGAAGGTGAAGATGCAGGGAAGAATCCAGAAATGGGTAGACCACTCTATCAGCGTAACCATCAATCTGCCGAACGATGTGGACGAGGATTTAGTAAACCGCCTGTATGTAGAAGCATGGAAATCCGGCTGTAAAGGTTGTACCGTATATCGTGACGGTTCACGCTCCGGAGTGCTGATCTCTACGAAATCGGATAAAGACAAGAAAGAAGGACTTCCTCCTTGCAAACCGCCTACGGTTGTAGAGGTACGTCCGAGAATATTGGAAGCAGACGTTGTCCGTTTCCAGAACAACAAGGAAAAATGGGTAGCTTTTGTCGGATTATTGGACGGACACCCCTATGAAATATTCACTGGTTTGCAAGATGACGACGAAGGTATCTTGCTGCCTAAGAGCGTAACTTGCGGACGTATCATCAAAAATGTGGATGAAGACGGTACCAAACGTTACGACTTCCAATTCGAGAACAAACGCGGATATAAGACGACCATTGAAGGATTGTCGGAGAAGTTCAACAAGGAATACTGGAACTATGCAAAATTGATTTCCGGCGTACTTCGCTACCGGATGCCGATTGAACAGGTTATCAAACTGGTTGGCTCTCTGCAATTGAACAGTGAAAGTATCAACACTTGGAAAAACGGTGTAGAACGTGCATTGAAGAAGTATATTCAGGATGGAACGGAAGCCAAAGGTAAGAAGTGCCCGAACTGTGGCAACGAGACATTGGTTTATCAGGAAGGCTGTCTGATTTGTACAACTTGCGGTGCTTCCAGGTGTGGATAATAGTCCTACGTATGTTAATTAATATATAAACAAAAGATTAAAAGGAGTCCTAATACGGCTCC
>OHAI01003028.1_pt1 | contig 11752 bp, 10 predicted proteins | sample 1577091 | NCBI WGS metagenome assembly OHAI01 (sample SAMEA3541548, study PRJEB24748) | human gut metagenome | biome: human gut; feature: human-associated habitat; material: faeces | place: China | collected 2012
ATTAATGGGTTCGCCCTCTCAGTCTCGCATTCGCTCGCCAGCTCCCCCAAAGTGGGAGCCTTTGGCAGTCCATGCAAAGTTTATCTATATGCCAAGGCCTCTCCCTTTGGGAGAGGTGTCACCGAAGGTGACGGAGAGGGCGAGGACGCTGGCCTTGTGCTGCGGCTGTTTGAAATACTGACAATAACCAAATGCATAATTTTTGTAAAAACCATTTGTTGGAATTGCTGATAACGGGATTCTGTGCTATACTATACAATGTATCACCATGAAAGTGAGGAAATTTACAAATTGCTGAACTACGATGCGATCCTGTTTGATGTGGACGGGACCCTGATCGATTCCGCTCCCGGGATCATAAATACATTAAAAGAAGTCTTTGCCAAGATGGGCGTGGACACCACAAATGTGAACCTGCGCCGCTACCTTGGCCCGCCGCTGCGCAAGAGCTTTGGTGAGCACTTTACCGACCCGGCCCTCATTGAAAAGGCCACCGACCTGTACCGCGACAGCTACGCCGTCAAGGGCAGCCACGAGTGCGCCGCCTACCCCGGTGCAGCAGAGATGCTGCAGCGCCTGAAGGACGCGGGCCTTGTGCTGTGCACCGCTACCTCCAAGCCCACGCAGGTCGTTACGCCCATTCTGGAAGAAAAGGGCCTTGCAGGCTATTTTGATTTTATCGGCGGCGCGTCCATGGACGAGAGCCGCGACACCAAGACCGACGTGGTGCGCCATGTGCTGGCCCAGCCCATGATGCAGGGCAGGCGGGTGCTGATGGTGGGCGACCGCAACGACGACATGCGCGGCGCTGCGGACTGCGGGCTGGATGCCGCCGGTGCGCTGTACGGCTACGGCAGCAGGGAAGAGCTGGAACCCTTCCACCCGGTGCTGCTGGCCGAAAGCTGCGCCAGCCTTGCAGACCAGATCCTGAACGGACAGGCATGACCGGAAGGCCCTGTGCCGGAAACGAAATGAATGGTGAGAGATATGAGAAATACACGACCGGAAAAGCAAGCGCTTACTCCTATGCAGAAGCAGGCTGTGCTGGTGTGCAGTGTGTGCGCGCTGGCAGCCATTCTGACCATTGCCATTACCATGACGCTGCTCAAGCGCGGCAAGACCCCTGCAGCCCCGGGGGAACAGCCCTCCAGCGAGGTGCTGGTGCCGGGCGAAGAGGATATCTCGGATCACTACCAGATCAGCGAGACCTCTGCCGCCCTGCTGCCGGAGACCGCCGACGCGGGCGAGAGCTACCAGAAGGAAACGCTGTTCCTCGGCGATTCCAACACGGTGCGCCTGTACGCCAACGGCCTGATCAGCCTGCAGCAGTTCTGCGCCAAGGAGGGCATTGGCACCCATGCCGCCCTGAACGAGGGCATCGTTACTTTTAAAAAGGACAGCAGCACCTACACCATCGCGCAGGCCGTGGCCAAAATGAAGCCCCGCCGCGTGGTCATCATGCTGGGCACCAACGATACCGGCATGAGCGTGGACGAGTTCATCAAGAACTACACCGCGCTGGTGCAGGCCATTCAGGAAAGCTACCCCTACACCGACATCATCGTGAACACGGTGCCGCCGGTGCCCGCAAACCACGCAAACTACCCCCACATGGACCAGACCAAGATCGACGACTTCAACATGGCCCTGCTGTCCATGTGTGAGCAGATGGGCCTGAAGTTCCTCAACAGCGCCGAAGCGCTGAAGGATGCCAACGGCTATGGCCGCGAGGATTACTACCAGACCGGCGATATCCACCTGAAGCCCGTGGGCCTGAAGGCCATGCTGAACTATCTGCGCACCCACGCTTACCAGACCGACGACCGTCGCCCGGACACCGCCAACATCCCCACCCGCGCCGAGTATACCCCGAACCCCAGCTCTGCGGTGGCAGCACCCAGCAGCTCGGAGGCTGCAGGCTCTTCCGAAGAGCAGGGTGTGCTGTATCAGGCCAGCTACCGGGTGGACAAGACCGGCGGCACCCTTTCCAGCGGCAGCGACAGCGGCAAGACATCCCTCTCCTATGAAGTGACCAGCGCCGCCCAGTCCATCAGCGTGACGGCTGTGCCGCAGGATGGCTATGTGTTCGTCAAGTGGAGCGACGGCGTGACCCAGAAGACCCGCACCGATACGAACTTCAAGCAGAACGTGGACGTGACCGCCGTGTTTGCAGCGGCTTCCGTGCATATCAGCAGCACCGGCAAGGCCGTGCTGGGCGATTCCTACACCTTTACCGCAAAGCTGAGCGGCAAGCACCTCACTGCCGACAGCATCCGCTGGTACGCCAACGGTGTGGAAGTGCCGCAGGCGGCGGGCAAGACCACCGTCAAGGTGGAGATCGACCCCTCCATGCTCGATGCGACCTTTAAGGTGTACGCAGTGGCAAGCTACAACGGCTGCACCGTTACCAGCAACGCCCTGAATGTGACGGTCAGCGGCGTAAGCTCCGGCAGCTCTTCGTCCAGCTCCGGCAGCTCTGGCAGCACGTCGGGCAGCGGTTCTTCCGGCAGCACCAGTTCTTCCGGTGCATCGTCCGGCACCACCTCCGGGGCATCCTCCGGGGCTACATCCACCTCCGGCAGCTCGTCTCACAGCTCTTCCAGCAGTGAGAGCACGGCTTCCCCGGCAGGCTCGGCTTCTGCTTCCAACGGAACAGCCAGCTCTTCCCACAGCACCAGCTCGTCCCACGCGGACTCTGGTGAGAGCAGCTCGGCTTCCCATAGCAGCTCCAGCAGCGAGAGCAGCTCTGCAAGCTCTGGCAGCTCCCATGCGGCTTCGGAATCCAATGCCAGCAAGGAAGCCGCCAACGAGCAGTCCGCGTCCACGGACTCCGCGTCCTGAGGCTGTCACCCCGGCCTGCCGTGCCGCATAGGCTGGCAGGAAGGGAGGCGTTTGCATGTACTACGAGGAACCCCGCATCCCGGCGCTGCCCGGGGAAGAGAACGTGACCGACGGCAGCGTGGACGATTACGGCACCGACTGGGAGAACGTGGACAACGGCGCGCTGGAAGAGGAAATGGCAAAGTGTGCTGCCACCCCCTGTGATGTCAAAACCACCTGCCCGGACAACGACCCGGAGCAGACAGACGTACCACCGTACGAAATTGTAACAGAATGATGTGAAGCCAGCTCTGTTTACGGCAGGGCTGGCTTCTGCCTGTTGTTGAGCGCATGGCAGCTGAGGCCATGGCAGAAGGAAAAGAGGGAAGGTTTATGGCAAAATATTATTGCGTGCTGTTCGATGCAGACAACACCCTGCTGAACTTTGACGCAGCCGAAAGCAAGGCACTGGCCGAAACGCTGGTGAACTACGGCATTGAGCCGGACGCAGAAACGGTGCAGACCTACCGCACCATCAACTCGGAGCTGTGGCGGCAGCTGGAAAAAGGCCAGATCAAGCGGGAAAAGCTCATGGCGGAGCGGTTCACCCGCTTCCTCAAGGCCATTGATGCCGCCGGTGACGGAGCCGAGATGAACCGCTTCTATCTGGAACAGCTCTCCACCCACCCGGACCTGATGGGGCCGGAAGTGCTGGACGTGCTGCGGGAGCTTTCCGAGGTGGCAACGCTGGCCGTTGTGACCAACGGCTTCCAGAAGGTGCAGACCCGCCGTCTGGCCGAGAGCGGTGTGCTGAACTTTATGGAGGACGTGTTCGTCTCCGAGAAGATGGACGCTGAAAAGCCCAACCGGAAGATCTTTGATGCGGCCCTGCGCGCCCTTGGCGTGGAGAACCGCGAGCATGTGCTGGTGGTGGGCGACGGCCTGAGCAGCGACATTCAGGGCGGCGTGAATGCGGGCCTTGACACCTGCTGGTATAACCCCAGCCACGCCGAGAACCCCGGCAAGGTGGTGCCCACCTACGAGATCGCAGACCTGAAAGAGCTGTACCCGCTGGTGATGGAGCAGGAAGAGCTGGCCAATGTGGGCCTGAAGAACCGCCGCCACCAGTGCTGAGCCAATAAGCGGATGGAGAACGGGATCATAAAACTATGCTGATACATTTGGAAAAACTAGGCAAGAGCTTTGGCGAAAAGATCGTGCTGCACGATGTGACCGCCAGTGTCGAGCGGGAGGACCGCATCGGCATCGTGGGCCAGAACGGCGCGGGCAAGACCACCCTGCTCAAGATTTTGACCGGCGAGTACCAGGACTACGAAGGTGAGTTCAGCGTGACCCACGGCGTGACGCTGGGCTATCTGGAACAGAACGCAAAGCTGGATGCCACGCTGGATCTCTACGGCGAGATGCGCTCCACCTTTGCCCCTGTGCTGGATGCCATGGCCCAGATGCAGGTGCTGGAACGCAAAATGGCCGCGCAGCCGGACGACACGGAGCTGCTGGCCCGGCACGACCAGCTGCAGAACATCGTAGATGCCGCCGACGGCTACAACATGGATGTGAACATCAAAAAGGTGCTGTCCGGCATGGGCTTTGCGCAGGATACATGGCAGAAGAACATTGCGGTGCTCTCCGGCGGCGAGCTGACGAGGCTGCGGCTGGCAAAGCTGCTGCTGGAAAAGCCGGACGTGCTCATTCTGGACGAGCCCACCAACCACTTGGACTTTGCCACCATGGAATGGCTGGAAAACTACCTCAAAAGCTATTCCGGTGCGGTGCTGGTGGTCAGCCACGACCGCTACTTCCTCGATAACGTGTGTACGAAGATCTGGGAGGTCTCCTTCCAGACCATGACCACCTACAAGGGCAACTTCTCGGCCTACCTGCCCCAGAAGGAAGCCGCCGACGCCCTGCGCCAGAAGCAGCACGATGCAGATGTGGCACTGGCCGAAAAGCTGCAGGACTACGTGGACCGCAACCTTGTGCGCGCTTCCACCACCAAAATGGCCCAGAGCCGCCGCAGGCAGCTGGAAAAGCTGGAGATCACCGAAGCGCCCAAGGACGAGACCAACCAGCTCAAGTTCCGGTTTGAATATGACGTAGAACCGTGGAACGAGCTGGTGCTGCTCAAGAACCTGACCATCAAAATAGGGGAGCGCACCCTGCTGGAGCCCTTCACCTACACGGTGTGCCGCGGCCAGCGGCTGGTGATCGCAGGCCCCAACGGCGCGGGCAAGTCCACCCTGATGCAGGTGCTGGACGGCAAGCGCCGCCCCTCCGGCGGCATGGTGCGGCTGGGCACCGGCGCACGGCCCAGCATCTTTGCCCAGCAGCAGAACCGTCTGGGGCAGGGCCGGGTCATCGATGTGATCTGGAACAAGTACCCCCGCATGACCGAGCTGGAGGTGCGCAGCCATCTGGCAAAGCTGGGCTTCCGGGGCGAGACGGTGTTCAAACCCTGCGAGGCGCTTTCCGGCGGCGAGCTGGCCCGCCTGCGCTTTGCGGAGATCGTGCTGGAACGGCCCAACCTGCTGTTTCTGGACGAGCCCACCAACCATCTGGACATTTACACCCGCGAGAACCTTACCGAGGCCCTCATGGCCTACACCGGCACGCTGCTGCTGGTCACCCATGACCGCCACCTGATGAACAGTCTGGCCTGCCCCATCCTCTACCTTGAGGACGGCAAGGCCACCCTCTACCCCAGCTACGATGCCCTGATGGGCCGCAGCGCCCCGGCCCCTGCCGTGCAGAAGGCCGCCGAACCGGCCAAGACCGGTTATGGCAAGGAGCAGCGCCGCCGCCGCGCCGAGCTGCGCGCCAAGATCAAGGCCTGCGAAGACGAGATGGAAGCCTGCGGTGCACGCGAAGTGGAGCTGGACAACGAGATCAACTCCCCCGAGGTGTACAACGACCCCGACCTGCTGCGCCAGAAGAGCGACGAGCTGAGCGACCTGCGCTTCCATCAGGAAGAGCTGTTTGCCGCGTGGGAAGCCGCCATGGAAGAGCAGGAAAGCTACGAGCAGAGCCAGCAGACCGAAGAGTAAAGGAGGGTGCAGCATGCCCCAAAACAGACGCAGTTACGAAAAAACGCGCCGCATCGCCCTTTCCGGCCTGCTGTTTGCGCTGGCCATGGCGCTTTCGTTCATTGAGGGCACGCTCACCATCCCGGGCCTTTTGCCGGGCATGAAGCTGGGCCTTGCCAACATCGTGGTGATGTACGCGCTGTTTTTCATGGGGCCAAGGCAGGCGCTGGTGCTGGACGTGCTCAAGGCACTGTTCGTGTTTCTGGTGTCCGGCTTCACGGCGGGCCTTCTCTCGCTGTGCGGCGGTCTGCTGTCACTTTTGGTGATGTGGGTGCTCTACTATCTGCTGCCGGTGCGGCCCACCTGGTTCATCCTGTCCGTATGCGGCGCACTGGCCCACAACATCGGCCAGCTGCTGGGTGCGGGCGTGATCATCTCGTCCTCGCTGTCCTTCTACTATGCGCCGGTCATGCTGGTGCTGGGCCTTGTGATGGGCGCACTGACCTCCATCACCCTCAAGGCCCTGCTGCCGGCTCTTGGCAAAATGGGCTTCTCCACACAGGAAAAGCGGGGGGAATAACCAACCGTCCATGCATCGCAGTTGCATTTTGGCCGGAAATCAGTATAATAAGGAAACAACCTGCTATTTTAAAGATAAAATCTCTTGCATACAGCGCTGCCGCCGTGGGAAAGTGCGCGGCAGCCGGGAGGTGTTTGCACTATGAGTGAAAAAGTTACCATCAAGGTGGAGCGCAAAAAGCTGCATCTGCCCACCATCGCCCTGCGCGGGCTGGTGGTGTTCCCCAACAATCTCGTCCACTTTGAGGTGGGCCGCGAAAAGAGCATTGCCGCCGTGGAGTGGGCAATGGCAAATAATTCCAACGTGTTTCTGGTGGCACAGAAGTCCATGGACACCACCGAGCCGCAGCAGGCAGACCTGTTCAGCTACGGCGTGGTGGCCGAGGTCAAGCAGGTGCTGCGTGTCTCCGGGGACCTTGTAAAGGTCCTGGTGGAGGGCAAGTACCGCGCAAAGCTCAGTGCACTGGATGCCAGCGGCGATTTCCTGCTTTCGGCGGTGCGCCCGGCCCCGGTGCGCGCAGGCAAGGCCGACGATGCCGTGGAGACCGAAGCGCTGCTGCGCGCCCTCAAGGCCGGGTTTGACGAGTACCTTGGCATGAACCCGCGCCTTGGCAAGGACGTGGTGTTTGCCATCGTTTCCAGCGACGACCCCGCCTTCCTCAGCGAGTACATGCCCGCAAATCTGCTGTTCCGCTACGAGGACAAGCAGGCTGTGATGGACGAGGGCACCCTGAACGGACGGCTGAAAAAGCTCATCGAGATGCTGCGCCGTGAATGTCAGGTGATGAAAATTGAAAAGGAGATCGCGGAAAAGGTCAACGAGTCCATGGACAAGAACCAGCGCGATTACTATCTGCACGAACAGCTGCACATCATCAGCGACGAGCTGGGCGAGGGCGACGACACCCACGCCGAGGCCGACGAGTACCGCCGCAGGATCACCGAGCTGCACCTTGCCGAGGACAGCGAGAAGAAGCTGCTCAAGGAAGTGGACCGCCTTGCCAAGATGCAGGGCTCCAATCAGGAGGCAACGGTCATCCGCACCTATCTGGACACCTGCCTTGACCTGCCGTGGAACACCTTTACGGTGGACGACCTTGATATCAGCCGCGCACAGCAGATTTTGGACCGCGACCACTACGGCCTGAAAAAGGTGAAGGACCGCATTCTGGAAACGCTGGCCGTGCGCAAGCTGGCACCGGACGTGAAGGCACAGATCATCTGCCTTGTAGGCCCTCCGGGCGTGGGTAAGACCAGTATTGCACGCTCCATCGCCGAAAGTCTGGGCCGCAAGTATGTGCGCATCAGCCTTGGCGGCGTGCGGGATGAAGCCGAGATCCGCGGCCACCGCCGCACCTACATCGGCGCGATGCCCGGCAAGATCATCACTGCCATGATCTCTGCCAAGAGCGCGAACCCCCTCATGCTGCTGGACGAGATCGACAAGCTGGCAGGCGACTTCCGGGGCGACCCGGCCGCAGCCCTGCTGGAAGCGCTGGACCCGGAGCAGAACAGCACCTTCAACGATCATTTCATCGATATCCCGTTCGATCTGAGCCATGTGCTCTTTATCACCACCGCCAACGATCTGGGCAGCATCCCCGGCCCCCTGCGTGACCGCATGGACGTGATCGAGCTGCCCAGCTACACCCGCGTGGAAAAATACAACATTGCCCGCAAGCACCTGCTGCCCAAGCAGCTCAAGGCCTGCGGCCTGACCGGCAAGGTCACGCTGAGCCAGAGCGCACTGTACGGCATCATTGACGGCTACACCCGCGAGGCCGGTGTGCGCAATCTGGAACGCACCATCACCAGCGTGCTGCGCAAGTGCGCCCGCAAGATCGCCGCAGGCGAGACGGAAAGCGTCTCCGTTACCGGCACCATGCTGGAACAGCTGCTTGGCCCCCGCTTCGTCAAGCCCGACTTCCTCAACCGCACCAACGCGGTGGGCATCGCCAACGGTCTGGCATGGACCAGCGTGGGCGGCGAGACCCTGCCCATCGAGGTGCAGGTGATGGACAACGGCAGCGGCAAGATCACCGTCACCGGTTCGCTGGGCGACGTGATGAAAGAGAGCGCTCAGCTGGCCGTTACGTGGGTGCGCGTGCACGCCGCCGAGTACGGCATCGACCCGGAAAAGCTCAAGAAGTGCGACCTGCACATCCACGCCCCGGAGGGCGCAGTGCCCAAGGACGGCCCTTCTGCCGGTGTCACCCTGACCACGGCGCTGGTGTCCTGCCTGTCCGGCATCCCGGTGCGCGGTGATGTGGCCATGACCGGCGAGATCACCCTGCACGGCAACGTGCTGCCCATCGGCGGCCTGCGGGAAAAGAGCATGGCGGCCTACCGCGAGGGCATGAAAACGGTGCTCATCCCCAAGGACAACGAACCCGACCTGTATGAGGTGGACGACGAGGTGAAGAAGAACCTCACCTTCCTGCCCATGCAGAGCCTGACACAGGTGCTGAACGCGGCCCTGCTCAAGCCCAATGCCGCCAAGAGCGCTGCGGGCCGCACCCACACCAAGAAAAAGGCAGCGGAAAAGCACATTCCCGCTGCCGCCGAAAAGCCCCAGCCCGGCGCGGTGTGCTGAGAACAGTAGAAACCCTCTCAGTCACGGCTTGCGCCGTGCCAGCTCCCCCGAAGGGGGAGCTTAAGGGATGTTTTCCGCCAGACGAAAAAGCTCCCCCCTTCGGGGGAGCTGGCGAGGAACGAAGTGACGAGACTGAGAGGGTTTGATGTACCACAAGAAAGGAAAGCTCCATGAATTACAACAAAGCTGATTTCATTGCCAGCTACGGCATTTCCAGCCAGCTGCCCGAGAGCGACCGCCCGGAACTGAGCTTTTCGGGGCGGTCCAACGTGGGCAAATCCAGCCTCATCAATAAGCTGTGCAGCCGCAAAAACCTTGCCCGCGTGTCCAGTACGCCGGGCAAAACGGCCACCATCAATTTCTATTCGGTGGACGACTGCTACTTTGTGGACCTGCCCGGCTACGGCTACGCCAAGGTGAGCAACGCCGACCGTGAGCGCTGGGACGACCTCATCAACAGCTACTTTGAAGCACCCCGCCACCACACTCTGCTGGTGCAGCTGCTGGACTGCCGCCACGCCCCCAGCGCCGACGATGAGCAGATGCTGCGCTACCTGCACTATCACCAGATCCCCTACGTGGTGGCCCTGACCAAGGCCGACAAGCTCAAAAAGAGCCAGCTGGCCAAGACGCTGGAAGACTTTGAAAATCTCTGCCGCCCCTATGGCTGCCAGAAGGTGGTGCTGACCAGCGGCGAGAACGGCTACGGCATCCCGGAGCTGCAGGCGGTGCTCAATGCCGCTGTGGCCGGGGAACAGGAAGCGGAGTAAACCATGGCCTACAACGAATTTGCCTATTTCTACGATGAATTCAACGGCGAGGCCGATTATGACGCCCTGTATGCCCACATCCATGCAAAGCTTAAGGAGCACGGCATCCACGACGGCATCCTTGCCGACCTTGGCTGCGGCACCGGTGAGCTGACGTTGATGCTCACGCAGGCGGGCTATGATATGATCGGCATTGACCAGTCCGAGGAGATGCTCTGCGTTGTGCGCGATAAGGCCGAACAGCTGGGCCTTTCCGGCAGGCTGCTGCTGCTCCGGCAGGACCTGCTCAAGCTCGATCTGTACGGCACCATCCGTGGCGCGGTGTCCACCTTTGACACCTTCAACCACATCCCGGACCTCGACACCGCCATTGCCAACGCGGGCTTTTTCATGGAGAAGGGCGGGGTGTTCCTGTTCGATATGAACACGCCCTACAAGCACCGGAACGTGCTGGGCGACAACGCGTTCACCTTTGAGGAAGAGGATGCCGCCTGTGTGTGGCGCAACCACTACGATGCCGCCAACCGCCGCGTGGAGATCACCGTGGACATCGACTACCACGAGACCGGCGAGCACTTCCACGAGCAGTTCTGCGAGTACACCTATGACCTTGACACCATCCGCACCGCGCTGGAAAAGCACGGCTTTGCGCTGGAAAGCGTCTGCGACGGCGAGACCTTCGGCCCGCTGACCGAGGACAGCCAGCGCTATTTCTTCTGCGCAGTCAAGCAGTATACACAATTGGAGGGATAACTTTATGGCAAATCTGATCCGCGGCCTGTCGGAGAACGGCGGGGTCGTGTTCTGCGGCGTGGATTCCACCCAGATCGTCCGCAAGGCCGAAAAGCTGCACACCACCAGCGCCACCTGCAGCGCGGCACTGGGACGTCTGCTCACCGGCGCCGCCCTGATGGGCTCCATGCTCAAGGACGACCGTGACCAGATCACCCTGCGTGTGTCCGGCGGCGGCCCGGCGGGCGTGGTCATTGCCTGCACCGACGGCACCGGCAACGTGAAGGGCTGCATCGATCACCCCTTGGTGGAGCTGCCCGCAAAGCCGAACGGCCACCTGGATGTGGGCGGCGCTGTGGGCAAAGACGGTGTGCTCACCGTCATCCGGGATAACCGTCTGCAGAAGGAGCCTACCGTGGGGCAGGTGCCGCTGGTCTCCGGCGAGATCGCCGAGGATCTGACCGCCTACTACGCCTACAGCGAGCAGGTGCCCACCGTCATGGCGCTGGGCGTGCTGGTGGACAAAGACCTGTCCATCCTGTGCGCAGGCGGCTTTATGGTGCAGCTGCTGCCCGGTGCCACCGATGCGGAGATCGATCAGCTGGAAAAGAATATCGCGGCCATGCCGTCCGTCACCACCCTGCTGCACGAGGGCAAGACCCCCGAGGACATGATGCAGCTGGCGCTGGCGGGCTTTGACCCCAACGTGCTGGACGAGCGCGATGTACACTACCAGTGCGACTGCAGCGCCGAGCGCACCAGGGAGATGCTGTTCAGCCTTGGCCGCAAGGAGCTGGTGAGGATGCGCGACGAGGACCCCGCCTGCGAGGTGGTGTGCCACTTCTGCCACAGCAAGTACCAGTACGACCTCAACGACCTGCTTGCCGAGTACGACGCGCAGGCGGCGGAACGTGCCGCTGCAGAGCAGGGGACTTGACAAACCGCTAAAAAACAACTATACTACAAACAGAAAAGGCGCTGTCCGCAATGGTCAGCTTCCCTTCGGCTAAGGAGTCAATAAGAATGACCGCTCAGGTTTGGGAGTCTGGGGCGGTCATTTCTTATTGTTATGGATCTCTTTGAAGATTGCCCATGCGATTTGAAATGTAATCCCAACTGTGCCGCCAACAATGACGAACAGCTGCAGAACATCGTTCAACACCATGATGCATCCCCCCTTCCGCGTTTGCGAACGGGGGAACAAACAATAAGCT
>OHAI01003029.1_pt1 | contig 11750 bp, 10 predicted proteins | sample 1577091 | NCBI WGS metagenome assembly OHAI01 (sample SAMEA3541548, study PRJEB24748) | human gut metagenome | biome: human gut; feature: human-associated habitat; material: faeces | place: China | collected 2012
CGTGCACTGGCAACGGACCCCAAAGTTCTGCTCTGCGATGAAGCCACCAGCGCACTGGACCCCAACACCACCCATGCGATCCTGACCCTGATCAAGGACATCAACAAGAAGCTGGGCATCACGGTGGTGGTCATCACCCATCAGATGAGCGTTGTGGAAGAGATCTGCGATCACGTTGCTATTCTGGACGGCGGCGTTGTGGTGGAGGAAGGCTCCGTGCAGGAGATCTTCTCGAACCCCAAAACGCCCGCAGCAAAGCGTCTGGTGGCACCCAACGGCGGCAGCGCCGCACGGGATCTGTCCAGCTTTGCACCGGACGACCATGTGGTGCGCGTCACCTTCAACGGTTCGTCCACGGCAAAACCGCTGGTGGCAAGCCTTGCCGCAGAAAAAGGCATTCTGGTGTCGGTGCTCAGCGCCGACACCCGCGACCTGAGCGGTCAGTGCTACGGCTCCATGCTGCTCAAGCTGCCCACTGATGTGGAGCAGGCAAAGCAGGCTGCGGCCTATATGCGCGCCCAGCCCGGCATTACGGTAGAGGAGGTGACCGGCGAATGAGTATTGCAGATTACGGCTTTGCCATCTGGGAGACCTTTTACGTGACGGTCCTTTCCACCGCGTTTGCGCTGGTGCTGGGCCTGCCGCTGGGTGTGCTGCTCGTGGCCGGTGATAAGGACGGCATTCTGCCGCTGCCCGGCTGGCTGATGCACATTCTCAACATCGTTATCAACATCCTGCGCAGTGTTCCGTTCCTGATCCTGATGATCTGTGTATTCCCGCTTACCCGTGCCATCGTGGGCACCACGGTGGGTACCAAAGCCACCATCGTTCCGCTGGTGGTGGCAGCCTTCCCGTTCGTGGCACGTCTGGTGGAGACCAGCCTGCGCGAACTGGACGAGGGCGTGGTGGAAGCCGCCCAGAGCATGGGCGCAACGCCGTTCCAGATCATTACCAAGGTGATGATTCCGGAATGCCTGCCCGGCCTGATCTCCAGCATGACCACCGCACTGACCACCATTCTGGGCTATTCGGCCATGTCCGGTGTCATTGGCGGCGGCGGTCTGGGCAAGATCGCTTTGTCCTACGGCTATTATCGCTACCAGACCGATATCATGATCGTGTGTGTCATTTTGCTGGTGCTGATGGTTCAGGTGTTCCAGACTTTGGGCACTGCTTGGGCCACCAGAAGCGATAAGCGGCTGCGGAAGTAAGAAAAGTGTCCTCGCCCTCTCAGTCTCGCGTTTGCTCGACAGCTCTCCCAAAGGGAGAGCCCTTGGCAGAACCGGAAACATATTCATTATGCCAAAGCCTCCCACTTTGGGAAAGATTCTCCCCGCATCGGGGAGAAATGTCACCGCAGGTGGCAAAGCGGGGAACAGGTGGCACGGCGTGAGCCGTGACGGAGAGGGCGAGGCTGCTGACCGAAACAAAGCAGTTCAAGCCTGATTTAAGCCCCGGACGGGAACTAAAATTTAACGTTTCAATTCCCCGCCGGAGGCTGCTGCACTCCTGCGGGGAATTGTGTTATACAGACAAACCCAGTAAAGGAGTATGTAGTATGAATCGTGATACCATCTGTGTGCAGGGCGGTTACACCCCCGGCAACGGCGAACCCCGCCAGATCCCCATTGTTCAGTCCACCACCTTCAAGTATGCCACCAGCGAAGACATGGGCAAGCTGTTCGATCTGGAAGCTGACGGCTACTTCTATTCCCGTCTGCAGAACCCCACCTGCGACCTTGTGGCTAAGAAGATCTGCGAGCTGGAAGGCGGCACTGCCGCTATGCTCACTTCCAGCGGTCAGGCTGCAAACTTCTTTGCCCTGTTCAACCTCTGCGAAGCAGGCGACCACATCGTGGCATCCAGTACCATCTACGGCGGCACCTTCAATCTGATCTCCGTCACCATGAAGAAAATGGGCATTGAAGCCACCTTTGTTGATCCGCTGTGCACCGAGGAAGAATTGAACGCCGCATTCCAGCCCAACACCAAGGTGGTGTTCGGCGAGACCATCGCAAACCCGGCCCTGACCGTGCTGGACATTGAGAAGTTTGCCAAGGCTGCTCACGCCCACGGTGTGCCGCTGATCGTGGACAACACCTTCCCCACGCCGGTCAACTGCCGCCCCTTTGAGTGGGGCGCGGATATCGTGACCCACTCCACCACCAAGTACATGGACGGTCATGGCGCGGTGCTGGGCGGTGCCATCGTGGACGGCGGCAAGTTCGACTGGATGGCCCACGCTGAGAAGTTCCCCGGCCTGTGCACCCCGGACGACAGCTACCACGGCATCACCTACGCCGAGCGCTTCGGCAAAGAGGGTGCCTTTATCACCAAGGCTACCGCGCAGCTGATGCGTGACTTTGGCTCCATGCAGTCGCCCATGAACGCCTACATGCTGAACCTCGGTCTGGAAAGCCTGCATGTCCGGATGCAGCGCCACTGTGCCAACGGCATGGCCGTGGCAGAGTTCCTTGAAAGCCATCCCAAGGTGGCCTACGTGAACTACTGCGGCCTGGAGTCCAGCCCGTACCATGCACTGGCTGAAAAATACTTGCCGAACGGCAGCTGCGGCGTGGTCAGCTTTGGTCTGGCCGGCGGCCGTGAGGCTGCAAGCATCTTTATGAAGAACCTGAAGCTGGCAGCCATCGAGACCCATGTGGCCGATGCCCGCACCTGCTGCCTGAACCCTGCATCCAGCACCCACCGCCAGATGAACGATGAGCAGCTGAAAGCCGCCGGTGTGCCCGCAGAGCTGGTGCGCATGAGCTGCGGTCTGGAAAGCAGCGAAGACCTCATCGCAGATATTGCACAGGCGCTGGATAAGATCTAAAAGGTGAGTTCAGCAGCATCTATCGGTTCCGGCCCTTCTCGTAAAAACGCGTTTGGAGCGCCCCGCAGGGCGCGACAAACGCAAAATATAAAAAATAAATTCCGCTGAAGATAGCCAGAGCGTCAGCGGAGGCTATTTTAAATCGTTAGGAGTACGAACTATGCCGCTGATCATCCCCAAGACCTTGCCTGCTTACGATGCCCTCTACAACGAGAATATCTTCGTCATGCATCGTGAGCGCGCTCTTGCCCAGCACATCCGCCCGCTGGAGATCCTGATCCTGAACCTGATGCCCACCAAGATCACCACTGAGACCCAGATCGCCCGTCTGCTGGCAAATACCCCGCTGCAGGTGCACATGACCCTGCTGCAGACGGCCAGCCATGCGGCGACCCACGTTTCGGCAGCACACCTCGAATCGTTCTATAAGAACTTCAACGAGGTGAAGAACAACCGCTACGATGGAATGATCATCACCGGCGCACCGGTGGAGACCATGGACTTTGAGCAGGTGGATTACTGGCCGGAGCTGTGCGAGATCATGGACTTCAGCGAGACGAATGTCTACTCCACCCTGCATGTGTGCTGGGGTGCACAGGCTGGCCTGTACTACCACTACGGCGTGCACAAGCAGCTGCTGCCGGAAAAGATGTTCGGCGTGTTCGAGCACCGGGTCACCCGCCCGTCGAACCCTTTGGTGCGCGGCTTTGACGAGGTGTTCTATGCGCCCCACAGCCGCCACACCGGCATCAGCCGCGAGGATGTGGACAACTGTAAGGCTTTGCGCATCCTTGCCGAGAGCGATGCTGCCGGGCCCTTCCTTATGAGCACCGAGAACGGACGGCAGATCTTTGTCACCGGCCACCCGGAATATGACAAATACACGCTGGATTCAGAGTACCGCCGCGATGTGGACAAGGGCCTGCCCATCCATGTGCCGGTGAATTACTACCCAGACGATGATCCCACAAAGCCGCCGCTGTTCCGCTGGCGTGCCCACGCCCACCTGCTGTATGAGAACTGGCTGAACTACTATGTCTACCAGAACACCCCCTACGATCTGGGCGAGATCCAGCGCGTGAAGCACGAATAAATGCACAAAAACCGGTATTGCGTCAAAATTGCGCGATACCGGTTTTTATGTTATACTGTTTCTGCGGCCCTTCTCCATTCCCCTAACCGCGGAAAGGAGGTGGTAACCAATGGAAGCCTTCATCTCATTTATACAGACTGTCGGAGCAGAGGTAGTTGCCTACTATCTGTGCAAGTGGCTTGACAGCCTGTTCTTCAAGGGCAGTAAGCACTAACCCAAGAAGCCCCCCGGTAGTATCAGTACCGGGGGGCTTTTGGTTTTTTCGTGGTAACCACGGAACAGGCCTTCATCTCATTGCCTATCTTTAGTATATGCAGTTTTGGGCAAAAGTCAAGCGATGAAATGTAAATTATTTTTTACGCCTTACCGGCTTTTTCTTGCGCACGCTGTAGCCAAAGGTGCCCAGCTTTTTGCCCAGTGCCAGATAGTCACCGTGGCTGTAGACGATGAGCTTTGCCTTTTCGAGACACAGCTTGCCGTTTTCGTCCAGCAGGCTTTCGTCCACATCGCAGGCTGCCACTTCGGCAAGGAACAGGTCGTGGCTGCCCAGCGGGATCACCTGAGTTACCTTGCATTCCAGATTGACCGGGCTTTCTTCCAGAATGGGGCAGTCGGTCAGCACGCTGCCGGGGGCAGAATGCAGGCCGCAAGCGACAAATTTATCCACATCACGGCCGCTTTTCACGCCGCACCAGTCCACCGAACGCACCAGCGCTTCGGTGGGCAGATTGATGGCAAACTGTCCGCCTTCCTGAATGAGGTGGTGGCTGTAGCGCTCCGGCCGCACGCTGATAGACACCATGCTGGGCTGGGTGCAGATGGTGCCCGTCCAGCCGATGGTGATGAGGTTTGGCTTTTCCAGCCCGCCGCAGGACACCAATACCGGCGGTTCCGGGTTCAGCAGGGTGCTGCCCCGCCAGCTCTGTTTGCTCATCCGTGATACTTCCTTTCGTAGGGTGCCCAGGTGCGCTCGCTGATGATGTAGCGCGGGCGGGCTTTCGTCTCCATATAAATTTTACCGATATACTCGCCGATCACGCCTAAGCACACCAGCTGCACGCCGCCCACAAAGCAGACGATGCAGATAGTGGAGGCCCAGCCGGCCACCACGCTGCCCATGGCAGCTTCGATGATGGCCCAGATGACTCCGATAAAGCTGATCAGGCTCACAAAGATGCCAGATCCGGTAATAAGGCGGATGGGCTTGTTGGAAAGACTGGTGATGCCGTCAAAGGCAAGGGCCAGCATCTTGCTCAGCGGATAGTGGCTCTCACCGGCAAGGCGTTCGTGGCGCTCATAGGTGACTACCTCGCTCTTGAAGCCAACCAGCGGCACCATGCCGCGCAGGAAAATGTTCACTTCCCTGTAGTCGGCAAAGCTTTCCAGCACACGGGTGCTGATGAGGCGGTAGTCTGCGTGGTTGAACACGATGTCTGCGCCCAGAGCGTTCATCAAATGGTAAAAGCCCTCGGCGGTGAAGCGCTTGAAGAAGGTGTCTGTATCGCGGCGGCTGCGCACGCCGTAGACCACCTCGGCACCGTCCAGATACTTTTTAACCATCTCGTCCATGGCGTTGATGTCGTCCTGACCATCGCAGTCGATGGAAATGGTAACATCGCAGGTGCCGCTGTGCAGTGCCTCCATCAAGCCTGCCAGCACGGCGTTCTGGTGGCCGCGGTTGCGGCTCTGGGAAATGCCGATGTAGTGCTCGTCCTGTGCGGCAAAACTCTGGATCAGTTCCCATGTCTTGTCTTTGGAGCCGTCGTTCACGAACAGCACCCGGCTCTTCTCGCTCACAAGGCCCTGTGCGGCAAGGCTGTTGATTTTTTCCAGAAACATGGGCGCTGTAATGGGCAGCACCTGCTCCTCGTTGTAGCAGGGGATCACGATCCATAAAATCGGTTTTGACATATTTAAAATACTCCTATATTAAAAATAACAAGAGGATGCCGCTGACGGCTACGGCCTTCCAGTGAAAAAGAGTTTGAGAAAATCCGTAGATTTTTCTAAAACTCAAATATAAAAATAAAATTTCAGCTGAATACAGCCAAAGCGCACGCGGCGGCTATTCAAATGGTCACTGCACCATTTGCTTCAGTACCTCAGGCTCCAGCAGCTTGAAGCTGCTTTTGTAGGTGTCCAGCAGGCCGTCCCGCTGCATCTGGCTCAGCTCGCGGGAGAGAGCACTGCGGTCACAGTTCAGGTAATCCGCCAGCTGGATGCGGGAGAACGGGATGCTGAAGGTCAGGCTGCCAGCCCGCTCGGCTTCACTGAGCAGATAGGCGCACACTTTGGCCCGCAGGCTTTTGAGCACCAGCAGGTCGATGCGGCGGGAGAGGGAAAAATATTTATCGCTGATGGTGCGCACCAGATTGCGCAATGTCTGCTGGTGCGCCGGACTGCCATCCGAAAGCAGCAGCCGCTCGTAGGGGATCAGCAGCACCTCGCAGGGCACCGAAGCCATCACCGTGACCGGGCTTGCCAGACTGGAACCGCTCAGCACATCGCCGAACACGCCGCCCGGTTCCATGTGGGTGATGGGAATGCGCGCACCCTGCGGCCCGGGACGGTAGGCTTCCAGCTCACCGGACAGCACGATGCCCACCCTGCGGTTGGGTTCGCCCGCCAGAACAAGCGCTTCGCCTTTGCCGTAGCTGCGCATAACGGAACCCAGCTGGGCCAGCAGGGTCTGCAGCTCTTCAGGGGTCAGACCATTGAATAAAGAGGTGGAGCATAACAGCGGAAGAAAGTTTTTCATCACAATTCCGTGGGAAAGATCCGGCTTCCCACAGCCCTCCTGCAATTCCGTTGCACACGCAACGGTATTTTTGACTCTATTATAGTAAACTTAGACCCGCAAAGCAAATGATTTTGCAAATTTGCCTTGTAAAAAATATGAAAAGACCGACCCATGGTTCTGTGCAAAATTTTCAGGCACAAAACGGCGCGGTCTTGTGAGAAAAGAGGGAATCCCGCATGAAAAAACTGACATCCATGCTGCTGGCTCTGGCCCTTGCGCTGAGCCTTGCCGCCTGCGGCGGTGCGGCATCCAGCTCTGTTGCATCCAGTGCAGCTTCCAGCGAAGCTGTCTCCGAGGCTGCTTCGGAAGCCGCTTCCAGTGAGGAAGCCAAGGAACTGTCCACCACCGATGCTCTGCGCATTGCCGGCCTGAAAGGCCCCACCACCATGGGCCTTGTCAACCTGCTGAGCATGGAAGAGGATGGCACCGCTTCCATGGATTACGACCTGCAGCTTTACGGCGCTGCCGATGAGATCGTGCCGCTGCTGATGAAGGGCGAGCTGGACATGGCTGCCATCCCGGCGAATCTGGCCGCCACCCTGTATCAGAAGACGGAGGGCGGCATTCAGGCTGTGGCCGTCAACACGCTGGGCGTGCTGTACGTAGTGGAAAAAGGCGGCGATACGATCCAGTCCATGGCAGACCTTGCAGGCCGTACCATCCTGTCCACCGGAAAGGGCACCACGCCGGAGTACGTGCTGCGCTATCTTCTGAACGCCAACGGCATCGACCCGGACAAGGACGTGACCATTGAATACTACAGCGAGGCCACCGAGGTCACGGCCCAGATGGCCAATACCGAGGATGCCATTGCAGTTCTGCCCCAGCCCTATGTGACTGCAGCCGGCCTGCAGGACGACACCCTGCGTGTGGCCCTCGACCTGACCGAGGAATGGAACAAGGTCGCGGATACCCAGCTTATCACCGGCGTGACCGTGGTGCGCAAGGAGTATGCCGAGGAACACCCAGATGTTGTGGCCGCATTCCTGACCGACTACGCCAAGAGCGTGGAAGCTGCCAACACCGATCTGGACGGCACTGCCGCTCTGTGCGAGGAGCAGGGTGTTGTGGCCAAGGCTGCCATTGCCAAGAAGGCCCTGCCCAACTGCAACATCGTCTGCCTGACCGGCGACGAGCTCAAGACCAACGCATCCGCTTATCTGCAGGTGCTGTTTGATGCCGACCCCAAGGCAGTGGGTGGCGCAATGCCCGGCGACGATTTCTACTGGACTGCCGAGTGATTCCTCAATAAGCCATCTCTCCGGCCGCTGTGCGATTGGTACGCACGGCGGCTTTTTCGTTTGCACAAAATGCTTGTATCCCAGCTTTTGTGCTCCCTGCACAAATTTAAAGACAAATTTTTGTGAACGAAAATGAACGAAAATGACTGGAAGTGATTGATTTTGGCACTGTATTTGCTATAATAAAGATGCGATCAACCAAAACAGCGCACAAACGGTCATAAAACGTCAAAGATAAGATCAAACCAAAGGAGAGGATGCCGATGCTGGCAGAAGAACGCTTCAGCCTGATCATGGAACAGCTGAACCGCAAGCGCACCGTGACGGTGCAGGAACTGTGCGAGGCGCTGAACACCAGCGAATCCACCATCCGGCGCGACCTGACCGAACTGGACCGGCTGGGCAAGCTGAACAAGGTGCACGGCGGTGCCACCCTGCCGGATAGCCGTTTTCTGGCGGATGAACCCACCATGGAGGCCAAGGAGTCGCAGGCTGTGGAGCAGAAGCGCAGCATCGCGCAGGCGGCGGCAAAGCTCATCAACGCCGATGATTTTGTGTTCATCGATGCAGGCTCTACCACGCTGGAGCTGGTGCGCGCACTGGCGGGGGATGCCCTCAAAGCCAGCTATGTGACCAACGGCGTGGCCCATGCCCGAGCACTGGCCCGAAAGGGCTGCCGGGTGTATCTGCCCGGAGGACTGCTGCGGCCCGAGACCGAAGCCATTGTGGGTGCACCCACAGTCACCAGCCTGCAGCGCTACAATTTTACCAAGGCGTTCATGGGTGCCAACGGTGTGGCGCTGGATGCCGGTTTTACCACGCCGGACCCCGAGGAAGCTGCCGTGAAAGCAGCGGCAGTGCACCGTGCACGGGAAGCCTGGTTCCTTGTGGATGATGCCAAGTTTTCCCGCATCTACCCGGCAGTCATTGCCGACCTGCAGGGCGGTGCCATTCTCACCAACCGCTGCCCCAACCCCAAATACAAACAATTCACGCTGGTAAAGGAGACGGAAGTATGATTTATACCGTAACATTCAACCCGGCCATTGACTATGTGGTGCGTTTGGATGCACCGCTGGAAGTAGGCGAGGTGAACCGCGCCAAAGGCGAGGACTGCGTGCTGGGCGGCAAGGGCATCAATGTGTCCGGTGTGCTGGCACAGCTGGGCTGCGAGGGCGTGGCGCTGGGCTTTGTGGCCGGTGAGACCGGCGCATGGCTGGAACGCGGTCTTGCTGCACAGGGCTTAAAGACCGATTTTGTGCATCTGGAACAGGGCATGACCCGCATCAATGTCAAGATCAAGGCAGGGCAGGAGACCGAGCTGAACGGCGCAGGCCCCAACATCCCGGAGAGCGCCATGCAGGAGCTGGAAAAGAAGCTGGACAGCCTGAACGAGGATGATATCCTCATTCTGGCGGGCAGCATTCCGGCAAGCCTTTCGCAGGATACCTACGAGCGGCTGCTGGCCCGGCTGCAGGGCAGGGGCGTGCGTGCTGTGGTGGATGCCACCCGCGACCTGCTGGTGAACGTGCTGCAGTACCACCCCTTCCTCATCAAGCCCAATAACCACGAGCTGGGCGAGATCGTGGGCAGGGTGCTGACTACGGACGAAGAGATCATTGCTGCGGCCCGCACCCTGCAGGAAAAGGGTGCTTGCAACGTGTTGGTAAGCATGGCGGGCGACGGTGCCCTGCTGGTGGACGAAAATGGCGAGGTGCACCGCATCGGCTGCCCCAAGGGCAAGGTCGTAAACAGCGTGGGCGCAGGCGACAGCATGGTGGCCGGCTTTGTGGCTGGCTGGATGCAGACCCGGAGCTATTCCTTTGCACTGCGTCTGGGCACCGCCTGCGGCAGCGCCACCGCGTTCAGTCTGGGTCTTGCCACCAAAGAAAAAATCGACGAACTGATGAAGGAAATTTGAAAGGATAGATGGCTCGCCCTCTCCGTCATTGCTGGTGCAATGCCACCTCTCCCAAAGGGAGAGGCTTTGGCAGTCCATGCAAAGTTTCCGGTTTCGCCAGAGGCTCTCCCTTTGGGAGAGCTGGACGCGAAGCGGCCTGAGAGGGTGAGGACGCTAAGAGATAAGAACGAAGGGAGAAAAATCATGCGTATTACGGAATTATTCACCGCGCAGTCCATCGCACTGGATGAGGCTCTGACCGATCAGGAGCAGATCATCAGCCGTCTGGTGGAGCTGCAGGCCACCCATGGCAACATCACGGACAAGGAAGCCTACAAAAAGGCCCTTTATGCCCGTGAGGCGGAGGGCTCCACCTATGTGGACAACGGCATCACGGTGCCCCACGCCAAGACCAATGTAGTCACCCGGCCCAGTCTGGCGGCGCTGCGGCTGAGCAGCCCCGTGCAGTACAATGCCGAGGACGACGGTACCACCGACCTGCTGTTTGCCATTGCGGCTCCGGAAAACGGCAGCCTGCATGTGGACATGCTGGCCCGTATGATGCAGATGCTGATGAACGAGGACTTTGTAGAAAAGCTGAAGGCCGCAAAGACCCCTGCAGAGTTCCTTGACTGCATCGATGCACAGGAGGAGGCTCAGTTCGGCGCGGAGAGCTTCACCCAGCAGGAGATCCCCCAGAGCGGCTACCGCATTCTGGCCGTGACCGCCTGCGTCAACGGCATCGCCCACACCTATATGGCAGCGGAAACCCTGACCAAGGCCGGTGAAAAGCTGGGTCTGCCCACCAAGGTGGAGACCAATGGCTCGGATGGAGCAAAGAACATCCTCACCAGAGAAGAGATCGCAAACTGCGACGGCATCATCGTGGCAGCAGAAAAGAAGGTGGAGACCGCCCGCTTCGACGGCAAGCCGGTGCTGTTCACCCGGGTGGACGATGGCATCCACAAGCCGGAGGAGCTCATCAAGAAGATCGTGCACGGCGAGGTGCCTGTTTACCACGCCGAGGGCGGCGCACAGGCCGCCGAGGATGCTTCCGGCAAGGACAGCTTTGGCCGCACTCTGTACAAGAACCTGATGAACGGTGTCTCCCACATGCTGCCCTTCGTGGTGGGCGGCGGCATCATGATCGCACTGGCGTTCCTGCTGGACGATTACACCATCGATCCCTCCAACTTTGGCATGAACACCCCGGTCGCTGCCTTCTTTAAGACGGTGGGCAGTGCAGCCTTCGGTTACATGCTGCCCATCCTGTCTGCCTTCATCGCCATGTCCATCGCGGACCGTCCGGGTCTGGCGGTCGGTTTTGTGGGCGGTGTGCTGGCCATGAACGGCACCAACTTTGCGGGCATTGCAGCGGGTGAGACCACCGGTGTTTCCGGCGGCTTCCTTGCTGCACTGCTGGCCGGTTTTGCTGCAGGCTACATCGTCGAGCTGCTGAAAAAGATCACCGAAAAGCTGCCTGCCAGCCTGAATGGCATCCGTCCCATGCTCATCTACCCGCTGGGCGGTATGCTCATCCTCGGCGCGGTGATGTGCGGCATCAACCCGGTCATGGGCATGATCAACACTGCCATGACCGATTGCCTGAACGCCATGGGCGGCACCTCCAAGGTGCTGCTGGGTGCCATCGTGGCCGGTATGATGAGCATTGATATGGGCGGCCCCTTCAACAAGGCAGCTTACGTCTTTGGCACGGCAGCCCTTGCCTCCGGCAACTATGAGGTGATGGCCGCTGTCATGGTGGGCGGCATGGTCCCTCCCATCGCCATCGCCTTGTCCACCACCTTCTGCCCCAAGAAGTGGACTGCCGACGAGCGCCGCAACGGCATCGTGAACTACGTCATGGGCCTGTGCTTCGTCAC
>OHAI01003034.1_pt1 | contig 11737 bp, 10 predicted proteins | sample 1577091 | NCBI WGS metagenome assembly OHAI01 (sample SAMEA3541548, study PRJEB24748) | human gut metagenome | biome: human gut; feature: human-associated habitat; material: faeces | place: China | collected 2012
AGTGTGTTCTGATCATATGGATTTGCAAAATAGATCTTGTCATCTATTTCACAGAACAGTCCGCCATTTAACAGATTGGAACTGGTATTACCAAGCGTATTCTCATCGTTATAAGAGGTACGGTTTAACAAACGAAAACCGATAGCCAGTACGATGATCATTACCGCGGCAACAGCGATCAAAATAATATTTTTTCTTTCTTTTTTCATATAATCCCTCATTTCGATATATAGGAACTCTCGGTATCTTATCAAAACGAATCCTTTCGGTTAGAGTTCCGTTCAGAAGATTCCAAGAGTTCATATATTTGTTTTTTTTCTTTGTAATTATCTTTCTAAATTATATATGTATTCTTCTGTACTGTCAAAATGGAATTCTCAAAATAAGATGAGTAAACAGCGTTGCCGATTTTGGTAAGCAGAGTGCAAAAATGTCTGTATTGTTCATATAAAATCTATTGCCAGTAATATGGATTGAGGATATAATATTATGAGCGTAAACGCAGTGAGAATATAAAAGCAGAGTAGCAGGATTCTGAATAAGGGATTCTGTATAGAAGACTTTTGGGATAAAAACCGAAAAACAAAATGGTACATCATTTTGGCAGAAACCCAAAAGAATGGCTTCATGGAAGCAGACAGCACCAACTATTTTTTGAAATAAATAATAGAAAATACTGTACTCTCGGAATCTTCTGAACAAAAAATTTCGAGAGTATATAATCAAACGCAGGAGGATGAAAATGTTAAAATTAGCAAACGTATTTTCGAATCATATGGTTTTACAGCGTGACAAGAATATCGCTGTATGGGGAGAATGTGATCAGACAAAAGTAACAGGTGAATGTAATGGAAAGAAAGTGACAACGTCTGTGGAAGATGGCAGATTTATGTTATATTTTCCACCGATGGAAGCAGGCGGCCCATATGATATGAAGATCACATGTGACGGAGCGGAAGTGGCATATCATGATATCATGATTGGTGAAGTCTGGTTCGCAGGAGGCCAGTCGAATATGGAACTCGAATTGCAAAACAGCTTTGAAGGTGCAAAAGCTGTTGAAGCTGTTGTCGATGAAAATGTTCGTTATTATTATGCTCCAAAGAAACCGTTTGAAGGTGAAGAGTTAGATAAAGAGCTTGCCAAGACATCATGGGAACTTCCTACAAAAGAAAATGCAGGAAGATGGTCAGCAGTAGCTTATTATTATGCAAGAGAATTAAGCCGCGAACTTGGTGTATGCGTCGGTATTATCGGCTGTAACTGGGGAGGCACTTCCGCATCCTGCTGGATGAGCCGTGAAATGCTTTTAGAAAGTGATAAGACACGTTCTTATGTCGATGAATATGATGCGATCGTAAAAGACCAGGACTACGATGCGTATGTGAAAGAAAGAGAAGAATATATTATCTACCAGACAGAGTTTGAAAAGAATGTATCACATTATTATGAAACCTGCGAACATCCGACATGGGATGAAGCGATCAGCCTCTTTGGGGAAAATAAATATCCGGGACCGATGGGACCGCTTTCGGAATTCCGCCCGTCCGGTCTGTATCAGACAATGGTATCAAGGCTGATTCCTTATACGATTGCCGGTTTTATTTATTATCAGGGCGAAGAAGATGATCATAAACCGACAACCTATTATGAACTTTTGTCTGCATTGATCAAACAATGGCGCAAGGACTGGAATGATGAGACATTGCCATTCCTTGTCGTACAGCTTCCGGTCTTTCAGAATGAAGGAGAGCCTGATTTTAAGAACTGGCCTCTGATCCGTGAAGCACAGATGCGTGTCTACCAGACGATCAAAAATACCGGAATTGCTGTTATTCTTGAAAACGGAGAATATGGAAATATTCATCCGACACGCAAAGAGCCGGTAGGAAAAAGACTTGCAAAACAGGCATTGTATCATGTGTACCAGCTGATCGGGGAAGAAGAAGCCTTTGGACCGATCTATCAGTCTTCTTATGTACAGGATCAGACGATGGTATTACAATTTGCACATTGTAAAGACGGATTCGATGTGCGTGGTGAGTTAAAAGGCTTTGAACTTGCCGGACCAGATAAAAACTATCAGAAAGCAGATGCCGTGATAGAAGGATCACAGATCCTTGTCAAAGCAGATACTGTCAAAGAACCGAAATATGTCAGATATGCATGGACGAATTATCAGGAGATCACATTGTTTGGAAAGAATGGAATCCCGGTTGCACCATTCCGCACGAGCCGTCTGGATGGAAGCTGTGTAACAGGAAGCCGCCTGAGCAATGAAGGTGTAATGTAGTATGTTACATGGAATGCAAAAAGGATAACCTGTCTGATAAATCAGAAACAGAGGAGAGTCAGAGGGTGTCAGTTGACGCAAAATGCTGTATGCGTTATAATGAAGTGATAGCTCGGTGTATGGCAGAAAGCTAGAACCGATCATTGAAAGAAAATGGAGGAAATAATATGGCTGGAAAGAAAAATATTTTGACCTATGAAGGTTTAAAAGCATTAGAAGATGAGTTACAGGATTTAAAGGTAAACAAACGTAAAGAAGTAGCCGTAAAGATCAAAGAAGCCCGTGAACAGGGTGACTTATCAGAGAATGCCGAGTATGATGCCGCAAAAGACGAACAGCGTGATATCGAGATCCGTATCGAAGAGATTGATAACATCTTAAAGAATGCAGAAGTCGTAGTAGAAGATGATATTGATGTCAATGTAGTAAATGTAGGCAGCAAGGTTAAGATAAAGGACTTGGAATTTCCAGATGAAGAGCCGGAAGAATATAAAATCGTCGGATCAACAGAAGCAGACTGCCTGAATGGTAAGATTTCCAATGAATCACCTGTTGGTATTGCTTTGATCGGTTCTAAAGTAGGTGATGTTGTAACCGTAGAATCGAATACAGGCGATATTATCAAGTATGAAGTGCTTGAGATCCAGAGAGCAGTGATGTAATTCAGGAAGGGAGAAACAAAACAGTGGCAGAGCAGCAGAAGAAGCCTCAGGGACAGCAGGATGTAAATCAGCTTCTGAAGGTAAGAAGAGAAAAGTTAGAAAATTTACAAAATGAAGGAAAAGATCCTTTTGTCATTACAAAATATGATGTAACAAAGCATTCTAAAGAAATTAAGGAACATTTTGATGAATTAGAAAATACAGAAGTATCGATCGCAGGACGTATGATGTTTAAACGTGTCATGGGAAAAGCATCTTTCTGTAACATTCAGGATCTTCAGGGCAAGATTCAGGCATATGTGGCAAGAGATGAGATCGGTGAAGACAGTTACAAAGACTTTAAGAAGTACGATGTCGGAGATATTCTCGGTATCAAAGGTACAGTCTTTAAGACAAAGACCGGAGAAATCTCTGTTCATGCAACGGAAGTTACTTTATTATCAAAGAGTCTTCAGATCTTACCGGAGAAATATCATGGTTTAACAGATACAGATACCAGATATCGTCAGAGATATGTGGATCTGATCATGAATGAAGATGTAAAAGATACCTTTGTAAAGCGTTCGAAAGTGCTTAGCAGTATTCGTAAATTCTTAGATCAGAAAGATTTCATGGAAGTGGAGACACCAATGCTTGTTTCAAATGCCGGTGGTGCGGCTGCACGTCCGTTTGAGACACATTTCAACGCATTGAATGAAGACTTAAAGCTTCGCATTTCATTGGAATTATATTTAAAGCGATTGATCGTTGGCGGTATGGAACGTGTCTATGAGATTGGACGTGTATTCCGTAACGAAGGTCTTGATACAAGACATAATCCGGAATTTACTTTGATGGAATTATATCAGGCATATACGGACTACCACGGTATGATGGATCTGACAGAAGAATTATTCCGTTATGTTGCAAAAGAAGTAAACGGAACAGAAGTATTAACATATGGTGAGCATACATTAGATCTTTCAAAGCCGTTTGAACGTATCACAATGGTAGACGCTGTTAAGAAATATGCCAATGTGGACTTCAATGAAGTACCGGATACGGAAGCTGCAAAGAAGTTAGCGGACGAGCATCATATCGCATACGAAGAGAGACACCAAAAAGGTGATATCTTAAATCTCTTCTTTGAAGAATATGTAGAAGAACATTTAATCCAGCCAACCTTTGTAATGGATCATCCGATCGAGATTTCTCCTTTGACAAAGAAGAAACCGGAAGATCCTGCTTATGTAGAGCGTTTCGAAATGTTTATGAATGGCTGGGAAATGTGTAATGCATACTCAGAATTAAATGACCCGATCGATCAGCGCAAGCGTTTTGAGGCACAGGAAGAAGCATTTGCAGCTGGTGATGATGAGGCAAACCATACGGATGAAGATTTCCTGAATGCACTGAGCATTGGTATGCCTCCAACAGGTGGTATTGGTTATGGTATTGACAGAATGGTTATGATCATGACAAATTCACCGGCAATCAGAGATGTATTGCTCTTCCCGACAATGAAGAGCATCGACAAGTAAAACCCAGTGTTTATGCGGGTTTGCAGACATTCATTGCAAGCAAATGACATCAAAAAGACATCAAATTCGCAACCTTAGTTACAACTTCTTGCATTAATTTGCAAGGAAAATCAACAAAGGAAAGAATTTCAAACACATATTAAGACACTTTCTAGTAAGGAAGTGTCTTTTTTTGTCTCTTGCTCCTAGAAAAAACAAAAAAGGAGGATTTCGATGTCAATGCGAACAAGAGCAGGGAAGAAAATATCCCTGACGAATTATGAAGAATTACTGGCTGTGCCGACAATCGAAGGCGCAAGTGATATTCCGCTGGATCAGTTACATGAATTTAAGGGACATCCCTTTCATGTAGTGGATGATGAAGCAATGGATGAACTGGTGGAATCAATTAAAGCAAAAGGTGTATTGTCTCCGGCAATCGCGAGAAAACGACCGGAGGGAGGATTTGAATTAATCTCCGGTCATCGGAGGACACATGCCGCAAGACGTGCAGGACTTGATAAGATCCCAGTCTTTGTAAAAGATTATTCAGATGATGAGGCGGTATGCATTATGGTGGATTCTAATATCCAAAGAGAAAGAATACTGCCAAGTGAGAAAGCGTTTGCTTTGAAGATGAAAATGGATGCCATGAGGCATCAGGGATTTAGAAGTGATTTGACTTCAGATCAAAATGGTCTGAAGTTAATGTCAAATCAAATTGGTATGATGTATGGAATGTCGAGTTCGCAAGTTAAGAGTTATATCCGCTTAACCCATTTACTGCCGGAACTGTTATCATTGGTAGATTAAGAGAAGATTAAAGTGACCAATGCAGTAGAGATTTCCTTTTTATCTGTCGATGTGCAGAAACAGGTCTTAGCCTACATAAAGAATGGACATTCATTGACCAAAAACAAAATTATGCAGCTTCGGAATTGCGATACTGATACCACCGATTCTGCCGAAGTAGACAAAATATTACATGGTCAGACAAAGCCGGTAGAGATAAGACAGATTGTTTTGACTAACAGAGAACTTGGAAAGTATTTTCCGAACCAAGTTACAGAGAAGGAAGTCAAAAGACAGATTATTCACTTGCTGGATGAATGGAAGGCAAGGTGGTGAGTGTGTGAGAAGTGTTGAAGAGAACTCTCCGGAGCTTGCGAATGAATGGGGACCGGACAATGGAAGCTTTACACCACAAAATGTGTCCTATGGATCAAATAAGAGCATCCAGTGGATTGGAAAGTGCGGACATACTTGGATCACATCTCCAAAAGCAAGGGCACATGGAGAGGGGTGTCCCTACTGCGCTGGAAAGAAAATACTAACAGGTTTTAACGACTTGAAATCACAGTATCCGGAACTGGCAGAGGAATGGTCTGATAAGAATGAATTACATTCTGATATGGTTACGACAGGTTCCTCAAAAAAAGTTTGGTGGAAATGTCATATATGCGGTTATGAATGGCGGGCGGTGATCAAAAATCGTGTTGGAGGAAGCGGATGTCCGAATTGTGTGAATCGCATACTGATAAAAGGAAAGAACGATTTTGCAACCTTACATCCGGACAAGGCATTAGACTGGTCAGAAAAGAATGTGCCTAAGAAGCCTAATATGTTTTTGGAGTTTTCTAATTACAGGGCATGGTGGAAATGTCATGTTTGTGGATATGAGTGGCAGGCACCGATTGCAAACCGGAGTGGAGGAAGTGAATGTATGTGCTGCTCCGGGATGCGGTTGGAGGCAGGCATCAATGATCTGGCAACAACAAACCCAGAACTGGCAGAAGAAGGACTCACGGATGGTCAGACAGGAGGTGGGAGATAAGGTGCTTGAAAGAATTAAGGGCATGGATGCCATACGCACTGCCACAAGATATTTGATCGACATTCAGATGTCCGGGTGCAGTGAACAGGAATTAAGGCAGGCACAGGAGAAATTAAATAACGTATATGACCAATTTATAAAAAAATATGGTTATATCACAGCAAAGGGTAATGCCAGAGCCTTTCGGGATGATGGTGATTACCCTTTACTTTGTTCATTGGAAATGGTGGATGAGGACGGCGTGGTGTCAAAGGCAGATATGTTTACCCGGCAGACCATTAAGGCAAAGCAGGCAGTGGATCATGTGGAAACAGCCGTAGAAGCACTGAATGTATCCGTGAATGAGTTTAACGGTGTAAACATCGCATTTATGCTCAGTATTTACCAGCCGGATCTGACAGCAGAGCTATCCAGAGCAAAACTCATTGAGGAATTGAATGGACTGATCTTCTTAAATCCGATGGAGTATAACGAACACGATCCGGATCATGGATGGGAAACAGCAGACGAATACCTGTCCGGCAATGTCCGGGATAAGCTGCGGCTTGCCAATGCTGTGGCAAAGGAACATCCGGAACTGTTTGCGGATAATGTGACTGCCTTAGAGCAGGTACAGCCAAAAGATTTGGATGCATCCGAGATTGATGTGCGTATCGGAACTACATGGATCGAGCCGGAAGATTATGAAGCGTTTATTTTTGAACTTCTTGACACACCACGCCGGTCGCGGGCAGTACGGAGCACCTATTATAGTTCCAGGATACAGATCCATCTGAACAAATATACGATGGAGTGGTTTATTGAGAATAAGTCATATGATAAATCCTCGGTGGCTGCCAGTAAAACCTATGGTACTTCCCGTATGGATGCCTATACGATCTTTGAGACAACGCTGAATCTCAGAACCGTAACCGTGCGTGACCGTATTGAGGATGGAGATGGCAGATACCATTATGAGATCAATCAGAAGGAAACGATGCTTGCAAGAGAGAAGCAGAATCAGATGAAAGAAGTCTTTAAGGAATGGATCTTCGCAGAACCGGAGCGGCGTAATAAGTATGTGAATTATTATAATGAAACCTTTAACAATGTCCGGCTTCGGGAATATGATGGCAGTCATTTGGAATTTCCGGGGATGAATCCGGATATTCATTTGAAACCGCATCAGGTTAATGCGATCGCCAGAGTGCTGATGGGAGGAAACACGCTGTTAGCACACTGCGTCGGAGCAGGAAAAAGCTTTGAGATGATGGCAGCCTGTATGGAACAGAAACGGCTTGGTCTTGCAAATAAGACAGTGATGGTTGTACCAAAGGCATTGATCGGGCAGACAGCAAGTGAGTTCTTAAGGCTTTATCCATCGGCAAACATTCTGGTGGCAACCGAGCGTGACTTTGAAAAGAGCAGGCGGAAACAGTTTATTTCAAGGATTGCGACAGGAGATTATGACTGTATTATTATGAGCCATTCACAGTTTGAAAAGATTCCTATTTCACCGGAGCGGAAGGAGGCGATGATCCGGAAACAGATTGAGGAGATTGCCCATACGATTGAAGAGATGAAGTCACAAAACAGTGAGCGATGGACGATCAAACAGATGAAATCACAGAAAAAGCGGCTTGAGGAGCAGATCAAAAAGATGGCTTCGGAAGAGAGGAAGGATGATCTGATTACCTTTGAGGAGCTTGGCATTGATTCTATTATGGTCGATGAAGCACATGCGTTTAAGAACCTTGCCATTTTTAGTAAGATGAATGTTTCCGGGATTACCGGGAACGGCAGCCAGAGAGCCATGGATATGTTTTTGAAGTGTGAATACATCAACGAGTTAAATGGTGGCAGGGGCATTGTATTTGCAACCGGAACACCGATCAGCAATACGATGTGCGAGATGTTGTCATGCAGAGTTTCCTGCAGAAAGATACCTTGGAGCAGCTCGGCATTTACCACTTTGACAGTTGGGCGGCAAACTTTGGAGAACAGACCACAGCATTAGAGCTTACTGTTGAGGGAAGCGGATTCCGTTTTAAGACGAGATTTAATAAGTTTACGAATCTGCCGGAGCTTATGAACCTGTTCAAAGAGGTAGCAGATATTCAGACAAGGGACATGTTGGATCTGGATGTGCCGGCACTTCGTGGCGGTAAGTATATCATCGTGGAGAGTGAGCCGGACTGGTATGTGAAGCAGGTTATGGAGGAATTTGTTGCAAGGGCAGAGCGTATCCGAAACGGAAGGGTTGATCCTAGTGAGGATAATTTCTTAAAGATCACTCATGAGGCAAGGCTTCTCGGTACGGATGCACGGTTGCTGATGCCGGATGCACCGAACAATGTTGATGGAAAGCTTAATAAGGTTGTGGAAAATGTGCTGTATGAATACCGGAAAGCAGAGCAGGAGGGAATCATTGGCACACAGCTTATTTTTTCTGATATCGGTACACCAAGATCCGGTTGGAAAGAAGAGATGTTTACCGTTTCGTGGGCAGAGGCAGATACATTTGATGTGTATAATTATCTGAAAACAGAACTTGTAAAGCAGGGTATCCTGGCGGATCAGATTGCGTTTATTCATGATGCCAAGACTGACGCTGCAAGGGATGCCCTTTTTCGTGAAATGAGGTCTGGAACAAAGCGTATTCTGATCGGTTCCACAGATAAATGCGGAACCGGTGTCAATGTGCAGACACATCTTACGGCAATGCATCATGTGGATTGCCCATGGAAGCCTTCCTCAGTCGGTCATTTTTTGCGGACAGTTCAATACATGCCTGTCTGTTTCGCTCCCTGCTCCTGCGTTTGCTCTCGTTTGATTTCTCCCTCTGTATCTTCTTGGCACAAGCAGGACAATACTTCGATATGCCAGAGCGGGGAACATATTCAACACCGCACACCGTACAATTCTTAGGCTTTAACGCAGTCCACCGCTTTGTCGGTGTGATATGTAATTCACCGACAAAGCCGATGAATTTATAATAAATCTTGATTTCCTGCCGCACCATTCCGTCTGTAAGTTTCTCACGTTCCGAAACAAGTATCTTGTCTATAAGTGCGTTTATGATGGTTGCGTCCAGTTCCTTAATGCCTTGATAGTTGCGGATTAGGGAGAGGAAATCACGGACACCCTGCGTCTTCTCATAGCTGTCGCTGAGCGTTTCCGTTACCTCTTTCAGCCTTGCTTCAATTTCAAGCTGTTCTTTCTGGTATTTTCCCGACATCATCTCAAAATTCCGCTCGGTAATACGCTCCATCACCTTATCTTCATAGAGTGAGGAAAACAGCCTGTCCAGTTCTGCAAGGCGTTTGTTCAGTTTTCTTTGCTCCTTTTCCAGTGCCTTTGCCTTGCTCTGGTCTGTTTCCGTGAGCCGCTTTTCAATCGCCCTCACTGCCTTTTCATCATTGACTGCCATATCCGCAAATCGGTTGATGTCGGTGAGGACAGCGTTGAACAAGTCCCTCGCTTCAATGCTGTGTGCGGTACACATGATATTACCGTATCTGCCATAATTATTGCAGGAATATTGTACGCAGTCGATGATGTCGGGGCGTTTCCTCCTGTTGGCACTCATAGCCCGCATCGCATAGCCGCAGTCCGCACACTTAATAACGCCTGCAAAGATGTTCTCAAAGCCGCCCTTGTTTTCTGGTAATCTGCGGCTTGTAATAAGCTGCTGTACGGTATCAAATTCCTCCTGCGTGACTATCCCCTCATGGGTGTCTGGTATCACTTCCCATTCTTCGGGCAGCTTAGAGGGGCGTTTCTTGCTTTTCATGTTGGCGGCAATCCGCTTGTAGCCTGCAAGGTTTCCCGCATATATCGGGCTTCTTAAAATGCCCCTTACGCTGTTCTCGCTCCAAATATAACGGTTCTCCTCATTCTCCTCAAAATACCTCTCATAGCCTGTTGCCCCCTGCTCCGCCGCATAAGCGGCGGGGCGTAAGATATGCTGTTTGTTGATGTGCTTGCGGATTTTGGCGATTCCGTTGCCCGCTAACGCAAGGTCAAATATTTCCCTTACCACATGGGCAACTTTGTCATCTATCAGCAGATGGTTGTGGTCGGCGGGGTCTTTGACGTAACCGTATGGTGCTGTCGTCCCCATGAATTTCCCCTGCTGAAACCTCGCTCGGTACGCCGATTTTATCTTGACCGACACATCGGCGGAATACATTTCGTTTAGGATGTTGCGGAAAGGCGTGATGTCCATAGCGGATTTATTGAGCGTGTCCACGCCGTCATTGACCGCTATATACCTCACATTATGCTCTGGGAAAAACACTTCCAGATACAGTCCGCAATCAAGATAGTTCCTCCCCAGACGAGATAAATCTTTCGTGATAACGCAGTTTATCAGACCGCTTTCAATGTCCTTAATCATGTTCTGGAAACTTGGTCTTTGGAAATTTGTACCAGAGTAACCGTCGTCCACATACGTTTTTGCTAAGTGCCATCCCTGCTTTTTCACATAATCCGTGAGGATGGATTTCTGTGTCGCAATGCTCGCACTCTCGTTATCCGTACCATCGTCTTTAGATAAGCGGCAATAAATGCCGACTAAATAGATTTTCTTTTCTTCTTTGATTCCTGCCATACTGTAAAACCTCCATATCTGTCCTATCTGTTTTCATGTTCCATTGCGTACATTCTAAGCGGACAGCCCCTCATTGTCGAAGGTGTCGCCCTCGGCAATCTTCTTCCGAATATCCTCGGAGATAATCGGGACAAACGCTTCTGTAACGGTCTGTGTGCCGACATATTCACGGCTGATTATCATCTGCACTGGTGCTTTTGGCACGATACGCTTTCTCTTTTTATCTGCTTTCTTATCCTCGCCCATACTTAAATCTTCCTTTCCAGACAGGGCAGGGAAGAGTTTGGAAATGTCCCCGCCCTGCCAATCAGATACCATTAATCCTCGCTGTTTAATTCTTTCTGTAATGCTTTAAGGAGTGCCGCCGCTTCATCAGCGTTCAGCGTGATTCCCTTGCCGCACTTTTCACGGTTCGGGGAAAAGCTGCGGATGTCATACTTCGGCTCTTTCCCATTCCATGAAATGAGATTGATTTCCTTTGTGTAGCCACTGTCGCCCGTAGACAATACTGCGATTTCCTTTACGATTTCATACTGGATTTCTCTCATTCTCCATACCTCAACTCTCTGTATTTACTTCCCGAAAAAAGAAGATTAGCGGCTGTCACGGTTGCGTTTCCTCTGCAACTCACGCTCCAAAAGTTTGATGATGGTTTCCTCCATCTGCTTCGGCGTTGTGTTCTTCGGAAAGTATTTTTTCAGCTTGCTTGTGTTGATTTTCAAGGTTTCTTTCTGGTTGCCCTTTTCCTCCGTCATAATCGCAAATATCGTATCCATGTCAAGCCGCCCGCTCTGGCTTAACTGTTTCATCCGCTGTGCCTGTGAGAGTGAGGGCGTTGCTTCTTCGCTCTCCATCGTG
>OHAI01003041.1_pt1 | contig 11719 bp, 9 predicted proteins | sample 1577091 | NCBI WGS metagenome assembly OHAI01 (sample SAMEA3541548, study PRJEB24748) | human gut metagenome | biome: human gut; feature: human-associated habitat; material: faeces | place: China | collected 2012
CACGGCGCGCGTGATCTCGTTGACGCGCGGCAGCGGGTGGAGAATGATCATATCCTCCTTGGCGGTCTTCAGTTTCTCGGGGTTGAGCACGAAGCTGTTCTTCACGCGGTCGAACTCCTCCTCGTCGAGGAAACGCTCCTTCTGCACGCGGGTCATGTAGAGGATGTCCAATTCGGGCATCACCTCCTCCATGGTCTCGACCTCGCGAAACTCCAGATGCGAGTTCTCGGCCATCTCGGCGAGCATGTAGTCCGGAAGGCGCAGCTCCTGCGGAGCGATCAGGATCACCTTGATATTCGAATAGCGCGACAGCGCCTTGATCAGCGAGTGGACCGTGCGGCCGAATTTCAGGTCGCCGCAGAAACCGATCGTCATGTTGTCGAAACGGCCCTTCTCGCGCTTGATCGTCAAGAGGTCGGTAAGCGTCTGCGTGGGATGGGCGTGGCTGCCGTCGCCGGCGTTGATGACCGGGATGCCCGCATACTGCGAGGCCACCAACGGCGCACCCTCCTTGAAGTGACGCATGGCGATGATGTCGGCGAAGCAGCGGATCACGCGCACGGTGTCGGCCACCGTCTCGCCCTTCGACACCGACGAGGAGTTGGCGTCGGAGAAGCCGATGACCTGCCCGCCCAGTTCGAGCATCGCCGCCGTGAAACTCAACCGCGTGCGGGTCGAAGGCTCGTAGAAGAGCGTGGCCAGTTTCTTGCCCCTGCACGCCTCGCTGTACTTGGCGCGGTTGGCGATAATGTCCTCGGCCAGAGCTACGATCTGCTCGGTTTCGGCAACCGTGAGGTCTGTGGGATCAATCAAATGTCGCATAAGTTATTTATAGAAGTTCGGATTTTAAATTCTTCAACGGTCCCTCTTTTCGGTCGGTCCCGATTCACGGCCTTCCGCCGTGTTTGCAAACCGGACCCGCCCCTAAATCCCCGCCTCGGCGGAGACTTTGGCTGCGCGGGTATCCGCATTGTTCCGCTTTCATTGCGCCGTCGGTATTTCCCGCTCGCGGCACGCAACGGATCGGCGGAAGGCGCCGGGCGATCGCGGCAAACCCTGATTCTGATTTTAGGGGAGCGATTTTTAGCCTGCCCGGTGATCGGCACGGATGGGCTGTACATGAGGCACTGCCCATTCGGGACGAGCGGGGAAGGACGAAAATCGCCCGCTAAAATCGGAATTATTGCATCCAGCTCTCGTCCGACGGATTGTTTCGGAAGGCGATCAGCCGCGCCTTGTCCTCGGGCTTGATATACCCCTCCTCGGCGGCCACTTCGACCAGCGCGTCGAGGTTCGAAAGGCTGTAATTCGTGACGTTCGCCTCTCGCATGCGGTCAAGCCCCTTCTGCATCCCGTAGGTGAAGATCGAAGCCACGCCCAGCACCTCGGCGCCGGCTTCGCGCAGGGCCTCAACCACCTCGATGCACGAACCGCCCGTCGAGATGAGGTCCTCGATCACGACGACCTTCTGGCCCTTTTCGAGCCGGCCCTCGATCCGGTTGCCGCGGCCGTGGTCCTTCGAGCCGCTGCGCACATAGCCCATCGGCAGGTCGAGGATCGTGGCCGTGATGGCCGCATGGGCGATTCCGGCGGTCGAGGTTCCCATCAGCACCTCGGCTTCGGGGAATTTCGTGCGGACGATTTCGGCGAGGCCCGCCTCGACATGGCCGCGGACGACAGGAGCCGTCAGGGTCAGCCGGTTGTCGCAGTAGATCGGGCTTTTGATGCCGCTCGCCCAGGTGAAAGGCTGTTCGGGGCGCAGGAACACCGCGCCGATCGACAGCAGGTCTTTAGCAATTTTCTTCTCCATCTTACTTGAACGCAGGTTCGGCAAAATTCTTCATTCTTTCCCCTCCCCATGGGAAGAGTGTCAACCATGAAATCCGCCGAACCTGCGTTAACGGCATCTGCGATGCCGATTTCATATTGACATTCCCACTAAATCTCCCTTTGGCAAAGGGAGACTTCGGGGCGGAAACCCATTTATTCTTTTCGTTTTTCAGTTTTCATATCTTCGGCGACCCACAACGTCCATGTATCGACGTTGTCGGTCAGGACTTCAGGCAGCGGCAGCGGAATGCGCACATCGGGCGCGATGCCCGCGGAGTCGATCCCGCGGCCTTCCGGAACCCGGCAGGAACGGGTCGTGGGGAGCATCATCCACCGGGTCGGGTCCTGCGGAAAATAAAGTATTTCGCAGTTCGAGAAATCGAGGCACCCGAGCGTGTTATCCTGCCCGTAAACGGTCGTGCGGCGACTGCTGGCCCTGACTTCGAGCACCAGCTGTTCACCCGAGGAGCCGACTTTCCCATCAATCAGCAGCCCCGCCCGGCGAGGCCGCGGCGAGACGGAATCGTAGTGTATCCGGTAGGTTTTCGGTCCGTCCGTCAGGAACTCCCCGGCCGGAGTGCGTTCCATCCGTGCGATCTTCCCGCGTCCACGCTCCGTATCTCCGGCAAACTCCCGCACGTGGGCGACGGCCAGGTCCGAAACGCGGTACTCCATGGCATCCTCCGCCCCTTCGTGGTCGTAGAGCAGCCGGAGCAGCGGTTCATAGGCGCTGTCGCTCCCGCCGCCGTTGCCGCGGATGTCGAGGATCAGGTTTTCACACCCCGAGGCCAGATAAGCCCGCACGGCAGTCCGCACCCAAGCGGTCTGTTCTTCATTCAGGTCGCACGACGGGAAACGGATCAGATACGTTTCGCCGTCCACCCGACAATGGGTGAACTGCGGGTCATAACGCTCCATCCGTGCCGCGTAATCCGAAGGTCGGCGGATTGATTTGGGCCGGTAAGCCCTCACGCCCTCCGTTCCGAGGTGCGAATCGTCGAACCAGCCGAGATACTCGGCAACGGCGTCATACGTGTCGCGCCCCGAAGCGATCCCGCTCCGCAGCCGCTCTTTCAGCGCCCCGTATTCCGCCGCGCGGTTCGCCGTCTTGTCCGGATAGCCCGCATAGGCGCGCTCCACGACGCCGACGGCGAAGTCGAAATCGGAGACCTCGCCGCCTTTCACCGGGACTTGCGCCCCGGCAGGCAACAACAGCCCGGCAACGGCCGCGACAAGCGGCAGAACACGCAGCAAGACACTCATTTATTCCAGCGCCGAACGTAAAATCTTCTCCACCTCCTCGGGATAAATGCCGCCCTCGTGGACCTTCACGCCGTCGACGTAAAACGTGGGCACGTAATAGTAGTCGAACGCGTCGGCCACTTCGGGCTGCTCCGACTCCTCGATCATCTCGATCCCGACGGCGGCCAGCTCCGGATGGGCGGCACGCGCCTCGTCGATGTAACGCAGCGCCTTCTTGCAGAAGGGGCACGAGCGCAGGTAGAAAAGTTTTACCGGTTTCATAGAATTAACAATTTTTGTAATATCGTTCCATCTCACGCAGCCGAATGCCGTATTCGCCGCCTATGGGGGCGTTTACAAATCCGATCCCCCGCCTCAAGCAGGGGCTTGTCGCATCGCGACCACAAGGCAACCAGAACCACGGTCTATCCGACGAACTCGGCGACGCACCGGCGGTAAGCCGCCACAGGGTCCTCCGCCGCGGTGATCGGGCGTCCCACGACGATCAGGTCGGAACCGATCTCCCGGGCGCGGGCGGGCGTGGTGACGCGCACCTGGTCCGCCACGTCGCCATCTGCAAAACGCACGCCGGGCGTGACCGTCAGAAACTCCTCGCCGCACGCCCCGTGCACCATGCCGGCTTCCAACGGCGAGCAGACCACACCGTCCAGCCCTGCGGCCCGGGTGTTCTGCGCGTATTTCACGATCGTGTCGTTGATCGAGGCGTCGATCAGAAGTTCCTCGCGCATGCGCTCCTCGCTGGTCGAGGTGAGCTGCGTCACGGCGATCAGCAGGGGCCGCGTGCCGTCTTCGCGCGTAAGGCCTTCGCGCGCGGCTCGCATCATCTCGATCGTCCCGGCCGCATGGACGTTGCACATGTCCACGTCCAACCGCGACAGCACGGCCATCGCCTTTTTCACGGTGTTGGGGATGTCGTGGAGTTTCAGATCGAGGAAAATCCGGTGTCCCCGGCGCTTGATCTCCCGCACGATGGCGGGTCCCTCGGCATAGAACAGCTCCATGCCGATTTTCAGAAAGGGTTTGCGCTCCTCGTCCTTAAAGAGGTCGAGGAACCGGAAGGTGTCTTCCGCCGACTTGAAGTCGCAGGCTATGATTACATCGTGTTGCATAATATACAAATTTAGCATTTATTTTTCACATCGGGTCAGCGTGCGGCAAATTCGGAGTTTCGCAGAACATATTCGACGCATGTGGCTGTCGGAGCCGACGAGGGAAACGCCGAAGGTGCCGCGCGATCACTCGATGCAGCCGATTATGTCGCTCAACTTTTCAACGCCCAGCCGCTCCATTTCGCCGGGCAGCGCCTCGACGATCTCCTTCGAGGCATAGGGATTCACGAGGTTCGCAGCCCCGACCTGCACGGCCGAGGCTCCGGCCATCATCATCTCGATCACGTCGCGGGCCTTCGTGACGCCGCCGCACCCCATCACGGGAATCCGGCACGCCCGGGCCACCTGGTAGACCATCCGCAGCGCAACGGGGAAGACCGCGGCGCCCGAGAATCCGCCCATCGTGTTGGCGATGACCGGACGGCGGCGCGCAATGTCGATACGCATGCCCAGCAGCGTATTGATCAGGCAGATGCCGTCGGCCCCCGCCTCCTCGCACGCCCGGGCGATCGCGACGATGTCCGTCACGTTGGGCGAAAGTTTGATGAAGACGGGCTTCGTCGTCACGGCCTTCACGGCGCGCGTCCCCTCGGCGGCGGCGTCCGGACAGGTCCCGAACGACATGCCGCCGTGCCGCACGTTGGGGCACGAGACGTTGACCTCGATCAGCCCCACCTGCTCCTGCCTGTCGATGCGCTCGCAGCAATAGGCGTACTCTTCGACCGAGAAACCCGAAATATTGGCGATGACGGGTTTTCGGAAGAAGGTTTTCAACCGCGGCAGCTCCTCGCGGATCACGGCGTCGATGCCGGGGTTCTGCAACCCCACGGCATTGATCATCCCCGCACCGCACTCGGCGATGCGCGGCGTGGGATTGCCGAAGCGCGCCTCGCGCGTCGTACCCTTGAACGAGAACGACCCGAGGATGTTGATGTCGTAGAACTCGCGGAACTCGTTGCCGTAGCCGAAGGTTCCGCGGGCCGGCACGACCGGATTGTCCAATTTGAGGCCGCAGAGTTCAACCGAAGTATCTGTCATAATTGTGAATTTTGAATTATGAATTGTGAATTGTTCTTACCAGATGATTTCATCCTTGGTAAGGACCGGCCCCTCCTTGCAGATACGTTTGTAGCCGTATTTGGTTTTGCACGAACAGCCCATGCAGGCGCCGAATCCGCACCCCATGCGCTCTTCGAACGACAACTGGCCGTCCTGCTCCACGGCGTTGTAGAGCGCATGGAGCATCGGCAGCGGCCCGCAGGCGTAAAAGTAATCGAAATCCAGTCCCCGTTCGGCGATGGCCGTCGTGACGAAGCCCCCGACGCCCCGCGAACCGTCGACCGTCGAGACGGCGACCTCGCAGCCCAGCGCGCGGAACTCCTCCTCGTAGAAGACCTCCGACGCGGTGTTGAAGCCCAGCACCACCTGCACGGGCTTTCCTTCGGCGAGGAGTTTTTTCGCCAGGTTGTAGAGCGGCGGCACGCCCACGCCGCCCCCGACGAGCAGGGGTCTCCGCGCGTCGTTCTTCGTCGAGAATCCGTTGCCCAGACCCGTCAGCAGGTCGAGCGTTTCGCCCGGCAGCATGCGGCTCATCTGCTCCGTTCCCCCGCCCACGACCTTGTAGATCAGCGCAATCGAGCGGTTATCGTAATCGCAGATCGAGATAGGGCGGCGTAAGTACTTGCCCTCCAGCGCGATATTAACGAACTGCCCCGGCGCCGAGATCCACTGCGTATCGCCCGCGAGGGTCATGCGCCACACCGCGTCGGTCAGGGGCTCGTTCGTGAGAATCTTATAGATGCCTTTCTTATACATAATTTTTTCAGCACTTTTGATCCGGCAAAAGTGCCACAAAACCGGCCGACGATCACCTTCGCCTACTTCATGCGACCTAACGCTGGAAACGGGCGCCTATTCGCGGGTTTGCAAGCAAACCGGCCCCGTTTCTCGCGCTTTTAGTCCGCATTCCGTTGACGGCTCCGGCGTCTTGTCGGAATTTTATTTCGAATCAATAGTCGAAACGCGCAGCGTGATCTCCTCCAGCACATCCAGCAGCACCTTCACCGTCTCCAGCGCCGTGAAGACCGTCACGTTGTTCTCGACGGCCGTGCGGCGTATTTCGTAACCGTCGAGGCGCGTGTTGTGCTGGTTGATGTCGATGGTGTTGATCACGTAGCTGACATGCCCCTGACGCAGCGCCTCGATGATCTCGTTGCTGCCCTCGTTGAGCTTGCGGCGCGTACGGGTGCGGATGCCGTGCGCCCGCAGGAACTCGGCGGTCCCGGTCGTCGCCTCGATGTTGAAGCCCAGGTCGTAGAACCGCTTCACCAGCGGAAGCGCCTGCTCCTTGTCGTGGTCGGCGATCGTCACGAAGATCGTTCCGTAGTTCGAGACGTGCATGCCCGTGGCCTGCAACGCCTTGTAGAGCGCGCGCGTCAGTTTGTCGTCGTAGCCGATGGCCTCGCCCGTCGATTTCATTTCGGGCGAGAGGTACGAATCCATGCCGCGGATCTTGGCGAACGAGAAGGCCGGAGCCTTGACGTACCAGCGCTCCTTCTCACGACCGTAGACCTCCGTGATGCCCTGCTCGCGGAGCGACTTGCCCAGAATCACCTGCGTGGCGATGTGGGCCATCGGCACGCCCGTGGACTTCGAGAGGAAGGGCACGGTGCGCGACGAGCGCGGGTTGACCTCGATGACGTAAACCTTGCCGTCCTGCACAGCGTACTGCACATTGACCAGGCCCACAACCTTCAGCTCGCGGGCAAAGCGGCCGGTGTAATCCACCAGGGTATCAATCACATCCTGCGGGAAATTATACGGCGGGTAGACACAGATGGAGTCGCCGGAATGCACGCCGGTGCGCTCGATCTGCTCCATGATGCCGGGCACCAGGTAATCGGTGCCGTCGCAGATGGCGTCAACTTCACATTCGGTGCCGTAGATGTACTTATCCATCAGCACCGGGTGGCTCATGTCCACATGCTTGGTGATAACGCCCATATACTCGATGACATCGCTGGAGTTATAGGCCACAATCATATTCTGGCCGCCCAGAACGTAAGACGGACGCATCAGGACGGGGTAGCCGACCTCCTGGGCAGCCTGCAGGGCTTCGTCCAGGGTAAAGACGGTGCGGCCCGCCGGGCGGGGAATGCCGCAGCGTTCCAGCAGCTCATCAAAGCGTTCGCGGTCCTCGGCTTCATCGATGGCATCGGCCGGGGTGCCGTAAATGGGCAGGCCGATCTCATCCATATGCTTTGCCAGCTTGATGGCCGTCTGGCCGCCGAACTGCACCAGGCAGCCGTCCGGCTTTTCGGCAGCGATAATATGGTCAACGCTTTCGGGGTTCAGCGGGTCAAAGTACAGGCGGTCACCGGTATCAAAATCGGTGGAAACCGTTTCGGGGTTGTTGTTGACCAGAATGGCCTCGCAGCCGTGCTTTTTCAGCGTCCAGACTGCGTGGACAGAGCAGTAGTCGAACTCGATGCCCTGGCCGATGCGGATGGGGCCGGAGCCAAAGACGAGGATCTTCTTTTTGCCGGTCTTATGGGCATGGATGAACTGCTCGGCCTCGTTCTCCTTATCGCAGGTGGAGTAGAAGTACGGGGTCTTGGCGGCAAACTCGGCAGCGCAGGTATCGACCATCTTGAAGCCGCAGACATAGTTGTCCATCGGCAGCTTTTCGGCACCGGACAGGCGTAGGATGGTTTTATCCAGGAAGCCGTAATGCTTGGCCTCCAGATACTTTTCGCGGGTCAGGGGGCCGTTTTTCAGGCCCAGCTCCAGGTTCGCCAGGTGCTGCATCTTATCCAGGAACCACCAGTCGATCTTGGTGATGTCATAAATGGTCTGGTGCGGCACACCGCGCTTGAGGGCTTCGTATACGCAGAAAGCGCGCTCGGAGTCCTGTACATGCAGGTGCTCAATGACTTCCTCGGTAGTCAGCTTTTCAAAGTCGGACAGGGTCAGGGTGTCCATGCCCAGCTCAATGGAGCTGACTGCCTTCATCATGGCGTGTTCAAAGTTGTTGCCAATAGCCATCACTTCGCCGGTGGCCATCATCTGGGTTCCCAGACTCTTATCGGCGTAAACGAACTTATCAAACGGCCATTTGGGGTATTTGACGACCACATAGTCCAGCGCAGGCTCAAAGCAGGCACAGGTTTCGCCGGTCACATCGTTGGTGATCTCGTCCAGCGTGTAGCCCAGGGCAATCTTGGTTGCCACCTTGGCGATGGGATAGCCGGTTGCCTTGGAGGCCAGCGCCGAGGAGCGGGACACACGGGGGTTGACCTCGATGACCGCATACTCAAAGCTGTCCGGCTTGAGGGCAAACTGGCAGTTGCAGCCGCCCTCAATGCCCAGCTCGGTGATGATATCCAGCGCGGCGGTACGCAGCATCTGGTATTCCTTATCGGACAGAGTCTGGCTGGGTGCCACAACGATGGAGTCACCGGTATGCACGCCGACAGGGTCCAGGTTTTCCATGTTACATACGGTGATCACATTGCCCTTGTGGTCACGCATCACTTCGTATTCGATCTCTTTCCAACCGGCGATGCACTTTTCCACAAGGATCTGATGGATGGGGGAAAGACGCAGGCCGTTGGTTGCGATCTCGTGCAGCTTTTCAGGGTTTTCGCAGATACCGCCGCCGGTACCGCCCATGGTGAAAGCCGGGCGCACGATAACGGGATAGCCGATAACATCGGCAAACGCCATGGCGGAATCCAGGTCCTCCACCACCTTGGAGGGAATGCAGGGCTGGTTCAGCTTTTCCATGGTATCCTTAAACAGCTGGCGGTCCTCGGCACGGTCAATGGTGTCCGGCTTGCAGGCCAGCAGGCGCACGCCGCTGCGGTCCAAAAAGCCGCTGCGGGCCAGTTCCATGGAAAGGTTCAGGCCCATCTGGCCGCCCAGATTGGGCAGAATGGCGTCCGGCTTTTCCTTTTCAATAATGCGTTCCACAACTTCGGCGGTCAGCGGCTCAATATAAACATGATCCGCAATATCCGGGTCCGTCATGATGGTGGCCGGGTTGGAGTTGACCAGCACGGTCTCAATGCCCTCGGATTTCAGAGCACGGCAGGCCTGCGTGCCGGAGTAGTCAAACTCGGCAGCCTGACCGATGATGATAGGGCCGGAACCGATAACCAGCACCTTTTTGATTCTAGGATCTTTCGGCATCTCAACGGCCCCCTTTCACGCGGTTGATGCGGCGGACATTCTGCAAAAAGCGGTCAAACAGGAACTCGGTATCCTTGGGGCCGCCGTTTGCTTCGGGGTGGAACTGCACCGTAAAGCAGTTCCACTGCAGGTATTCAATTCCCTCACAGGTTTTATCGTTGGCGTTCACATGGCTGACGCGGCCGGTACCTGCGGGCAAAGTATCGCCCAGAACCGCATAACCGTGGTTCTGGCTGGTAATAAAGGTACGTTCCAGCGCAAAGTCGGTCACAGGCTGGTTGGCGCCGCGGTGGCCATACTTCATTTTGCAGGTTTTGGCACCTGCAGCCAGGGCAGTCAGCTGGTGGCCCAGGCAGATGCCGAAAGCTGGGATGCCAGTATCCAGCATATCGCGGATATTGGCGATGACCTGCACGTTTTCTGCCGGGTCACCGGGGCCGTTGGAAAGCATCAGGCCATCCGGCGCAAGGGCTTTGAGCTCTGCCAGGGTGGTAGAAGCAGGCAGCACCGTTACACGGCAGCCGCGCTTACACAGGCAGCGCACAATGTTCTTTTTGCAGCCAAGGTCCAGCAGGGCAATGTGCAGCGGTTCTTCGCCCTCCGCCACACCGGCAGTGGGGGCAAAGCACTGCGGCTCGGTGCAGGTCACGGCATCCACCGCGCCGGTCACGGCATAAGCCTTGATGATGGGCATCAGGGCAGCCAGCTTTTCCGGCTCGGTTTCGGGATCAAACTCGGTGGTAATGGCACCGTTCATAACGCCGCTTTCGCGCAGGATGCGGGTCAGGCTGCGGGTATCAATGCCCTCAATGCCGATAATGCCGTTTTCTTTCAGGAAAGTATCCAGCGTTTCCTCGCTGCGGAAGTTGGAAGGGGTCGTGCATGCTTCGCGCACGATGTAACCCTTTGCCCAGATCTTGCCGCTCTCTTTGTCTTCGCTGTTCATGCCGTAGTTGCCGATCAGCGGGTAGGTCTGGGTAATGATCTGGCCATAGTAGCTGGGGTCGGTCAGCGTTTCTTCAAACCCGACCATACCGGTGGCAAACACAACTTCGCCCACGGTAGTGCCCTGGCAGCCCAGGCTTTTGCCCTTTAAGATCCGGCCATTTGCCAAAATCAGATATGCCTGCATGTTTTGCCTCGCAATCCTTTGTTGTATCGAAATCCGGTTCCGGTTAGAGTTAGAAAGTAGGAGTGAGGAGTTTATGGTCGGGCGCACACCGTGCGCCCGCCTTTTGAAACAGCCAAGGCCGTTTCCGTCCGCGCAGAGCCTATCTCCCACGCAATAACTCCTACCTCCTACTGCCTAACTCCTAAGGCAATACCGCATAATTCTAAGTGCCGATACGGCGGACGAGGTGCGGCAGATGCTAAGCCAAAATGCTCGATAATACTGGATGTCTTATCGAGCATTTTGGCAACGCAGATGCCGTGCCGCAGCCGCCGGAGCGGTGCTTAAGCCGTCAGGCGGGAATTGTGCGGTGCTGCCTTAACTCTTTTACAGCGTCTGCTTTGCTGCTTCCTTCATTTTGCGGCTGCCCAGGTGGACCAGGGGCAACTTGCCCTCCTTGCAGATGGGGCATTCTTCGGGAGCATAGTTGGGCAGATCCAGCTTCAGGGCACTGGCTAGGATGGGGATCGGGGACGGAGCTTCGGGGCGGGTACGGTCCACCACGCAGGTGATGCCCAGGCAGATACCGCCGGCTTCTTCGATGACGCGCTTGGTTTCCAGGCTGGAAACACCGGTGGTCACAACATCCTCGGCGATGATGCAGCGCTCGCCCGGATGGATGGCAAAGCGCTTGAGAGTCATCACGTTATCCACGCGCTCGGTAAAGATGGCGCGCTTGCCCAGCTGGCGGCCCAGCTCGTAAGCATACACAATGCCGCCCATGGCAGGGCCAACGATAACGTCAACATCAGTATCCTTCAGCTTTTCTGCCACATGAGCCATAACCTCGGCACACTTATCCGGGTACTGCTGCAGATAGGCCATCTGGCAGTATGCGCCGGAATGACGGCCGGACGAAAGGAGGAAGTGCCCCTCCAAAAATGCTTCACATTCCTTCAAAACTTCGATCGATTCTCTTGCCATGATACTTTCCTCCGTTTATAAAAGCTGTTTTACTATACCACAAATTGCATAAAATTGCAACATCTTGAATGTTTATACAGGCGAATTCAAAAAATAACGAATAAATAATAAAGAATCCTTGTGGTGGACCGCCGCGCGGTGCGCACTCCGCCATTTTTTCATTATTCTTTATTCTCTGGGCAATACCGCATAATTCTAAGTGCCGATACGGCGAGCGAGGTGCGGCAGCTGC
>OHAI01003052.1_pt1 | contig 11689 bp, 10 predicted proteins | sample 1577091 | NCBI WGS metagenome assembly OHAI01 (sample SAMEA3541548, study PRJEB24748) | human gut metagenome | biome: human gut; feature: human-associated habitat; material: faeces | place: China | collected 2012
CTTCGCCTATATCAATCTGGGTTACTCGGATTTAAAGGAACTGGGGCCGGGGGAGATCGATTTCATCACGCCGGAGCGCGTGGAAATACCTGCCGATGCTGGGCGGCGAAAAGTGGGAGGAGACGCCTTCGGAACGCAAGGCCGCCGTGGCCAACGACTTCTCGCTGCTGTCGGTCAACATCCGCAATTTCAACCCCGTGGCCGACGCCGTGTCGACGGGACTTCAGATCGCCGACGGCTCGTCGCTGCAACTGTTGTTCAATCCGGCCAGCGACCAGTTGTCGCTCAAGGCAGCGTCGGAGTACATCGAGCGCCGGCGCATGCTCGCCACGCGCCTTTCGGTCAACGCCTCGAACCGCGGCGACTCGCTGGCGGTCTACGCCTCGGCCGAGGATCTCTATGCAGGGGTGCTGCACCTTCCGCGCCTCTCGCTGACGGGCGGCGCGCGGCAGAACCGCGTGCAGCTCTCGGCAGGCTTCGACGACACCCTGCGCCGCGTCTCGGGACTCGTCGGGTTCCGCGCCGCGGTGGCCGACGAGCACGGACCCAACGGCCGCGTCGTCGATTTGCGGATTCTTCCCTCGCACATCACCCGCGGCGACAAGACGTGGCAGATTTTCGCCCGCAAAATCCTGCTCGACACCGCGCAGGTCGTGATCGACAAGTTCTACGTGATGAACCGCGAGCAGGAGCTGCTGCTCGACGGCGTCGCCTCGCGCAGCCGCGAGGATTCGGTGACGCTCTCGCTGCACAATTTCGATCTGGCACCCTTCGCGCAGGTCGCCGAGCGCATGGGCTATTACATCGAGGGGCGCACGAACGGTTCGGCGGCGATGAAGTCGGTGCTGCGCGGCGGCGAGATCACGGCCGACATCCTGCTCGACAGCGTGGAGGTCAACGACATTCCCGCGCCGCCGATGCGCCTCGCCTCGCGCTGGGACTTCGCCCGCAGCCGCGCCGGAGTGACGGTCTCCGACCGTATCAGGCGCGACACGCTGATCCGCGGTTTCTACGCCCCCGACCGCAACCGCTATTTCGCCCGGCTGGACGTCGACAGTCTCGACATGGCGCTGCTGGACCCGATCCTCGCGGGTGTCGTCTCCTCGACCGAGGGCATGGCCTCGGCCGGCCTCACGTTGCAGGGCCAGGGCCGCAAGGCCGATCTCGAAGGCGAAATCCGGGTCGCGGGGCTGAAAACCACGGTCGATTTCACGCAGGTGACCTATTCGATGCCCGAGGCCGTGCTGAACGTGAAGAACAACCGGTTCAGGGCTTCGAACGTCCCGATTTTCGACCCCCGGGGCAACCGGGGGCGGTTCGATTTCGACATGAGCCTCCAGCACCTTTCGAATATCTCCTACGACGTGCGCGTGGCCCCGCAGCAGATGCTGGTGCTCGACACCGACTCCGACGACAACGACATGTTCTACGGCAGGGTCTTCGCCACGGGCGCGGCCCGCATCTCGGGCGACAAGGGGGCGGTGAACATGGATATAACGGCCTCGACCGACGGCAACTCCTCGTTCGTGATGCCGCTGTCGAGCAAGTCGAACATTTCGAACGCCGATTTCGTGGTCTTCGAGCAGCCCGAGCAGGCCGATACGCTCGACGACGTGGCGCGCAAGAAACTCTCCTTCGAGCGCAAGCACCGCCAGAAATCCGACGCCGGGAGCCAGATGAAGATCACCCTCGCGCTCGACGTGCGGCCCGACGCCGAAGTCGAACTCGAAGTGGCGGGCAACACGGTCAAGGGGCGCGGCGCGGGCGCGCTGAACCTCCAGATCAACCCCAAGGCCAATATTTTCGAGATCTACGGCGACTATACGATCGCGGAGGGCAGTTTCATGCTGTCGCTCCAGCAGATCATCAACAAACGCTTCACCATCGAGAGCGGTTCGTCGATCCAGTGGACCGGGTCGCCGATGAACGCGATGCTCGACATCGACGCCGTGTACAAGGTCAAGGCGTCGCTGCAACCCCTCCTGCAGGGCACGGCCGACCTCGGGGGCGACCGTTCGGTTCCCGTGGAGTGCGTCATTCACCTCGGCGAGCGGCTTTCGAACCCCACGATCACCTTCGACGTGCGGGTTCCCGGCTCCGATCCCGAGACGCAGAGCCTGATCGCCAATGCTCTCTCGACCCCCGAGACGGTCGACACGCAGTTCCTCTACCTGCTGCTGTTCAACAGCTTCATGTCCGAGAACTCGTCGCAGGCCTCGTCGAACATCGGCAGCTCGGTGTCGGCGGCCACGGGACTGGAGTTCGTGTCGAACATGGTCAGCAACTGGCTTTCGTCGTCCGACTACAACGTGGTGATCCGCTACCGGCCCAAATCGGAACTGACGAGCGACGAGGTCGATTTCGGGCTGTCGAAGAGCCTGATCAACAACCGGCTGTTCGTCGAGGTCGAGGGCAACTACCTGATCGACAACAAGCAGGCCGTGAACAGTTCGATGTCCAACTTCATGGGCGAGGCCTACATCACCTACCTGATCGACCGGGCCGGGACGCTCAAGCTGAAAGCCTTCACGCAGACCATCGACCGCTTCGACGAGAACCAGGGTTTGCAGGAGACCGGCATCGGCGTCTACTTCAAGGAGGATTTCGACAACCTGCGCGACCTGCGGCAGCGGATCAAGGAGCGTTTTACGAACAAGAAGCGCAAGGCGCGGCGCATCGCCCGCCGTACGGCCCGCGCGGCCGAAAAGGCGGCCGAAGATGCGGACCGGAGCCGTCTGCGCGAACCGGCGGATACGCTTTCGCCGTTCGGATACGTTAAAGAGGAAGAGGATGAATAGAAGGTGAACTTTGCGGTTAAGCGAGAGCAGAGACTGCTTGAAAAGTGAAAGGTGTCCCTGCGGTGATTGAATCCGACTTGATGCCGGAGCCGTGAAACAACGACCCGACTAAAAGCGCGGGCGGAGGGGCCGGGGCGCGTGCGCCCCCGCGGGCGCAGACTGCAAAACCGGCGCTCGGAAACGAAATTGGAAGGATAAAATTTGTAAACTTAAATATTTCTAAACCATTATGACAACATTTTTGCAGGCTGCCGAGGCGGTGGCCGTAAGTGAGGAGACCCGTATGGGCTTGTGGACCCTGTTTACCAAAGGCGGCTGGCTGATGTGGCCGCTGCTGGCGCTGGGGGGCGTGACGATCTTTATCTTCGTGGAGCGTTTCATGGCCATCCGCAAGGCTTCGGTGCTGGACATGAACTTTATGAACCGCATCCGCGACTACATCTCCGACGGCAAGATCTCGACGGCCGTGAACCTCTGCAAGAAGACCGACACGCCCATCGCACGCATGATCGAGAAGGGCATCGAGCGCATCGGACGCCCGATGAGCGACGTGCAGACCGCCATCGAGAACGTCGCCAACCTCGAAGTCTCGAAACTCGAAAACGGCCTTCCGTTCCTGGCCACGATCGCCGGCGGCGCGCCGATGATCGGTTTCCTCGGCACGGTGTTAGGTATGGTGCAGACCTTCATGGACATGTCCGCCGCGGGCGGCACGGTCGACCTGGGGCTGCTGTCGAGCGGCATGTACGTGGCGATGGTGACCACCGTGATGGGTCTGATCGTCGGCATTCCGGCCTACTTCGGCTACAACTACCTCGTGGCGCGCATCGAGAAGCTGGTGTTCCAGATGGAGGCCAACTCGATCGCGTTTATGGACATTCTGAATCAACCCGTTCAAAAATAGCGCGTTATGGCAATCAAACACGGATCGAAAGTCGATAAATCGTTCTCGGCCTCGTCGATGACCGACCTGATGTTCCTGCTGCTGCTGTTCCTCTTGATCGCCACGACGCTGATCAACCCCAACGCCCTGAAACTGATGCTTCCGAAGAGTTCGAACCAGTTGAAGGACAAGGCGATGACCACGGTGTCGGTTCAGGATGCGGGCCACGGCAAGTATCGTTACTATGTCGAATTGCAGGACGTGGGTTCGATCGGCGGCGTGGAGCGGGCGCTCAAGGCGCGGCTCGACGGGCAGAAGGACGCTACCGTCTCGCTCCACTGCGACAAGACCGTTGCGGTGGACGAGGTGGTGAAGGTTATGAATATCGCCAAGGACAATAATTATAAACTTATTTTGGCGACTTCGCCGAAATAAGTTCAATGAAAAATGAAAAATTAAGAATTAAAAATGAAATCCGTGCCACCCTGGCGCAGGGGCAATTTTTAATTTTTCATTCTTAATTTTTAATTGGGAAACCAATGTATTACTACGATCCCGATAATAAATCCCCGCGACGGTGGGCGATGATCGCGACGCCGGCAAAGTTCACCAGCAGGGTGTCCACCTGCGAGAGCTTGCCCATGAAGATGTTGAAACCGATGGTGGCGGGCACGGCCACGCCCAGACCGATGGCCGTGGCCACCAGGGCTTCGGAGATGCCGGGGGCCACCGTGGCCAGGGAGGCGGACTTGAGCATGCCGATGGAGTGGAAGGAGGGCATGATGCCCCACACCGTACCGAACAGGCCGATGAAGGGGGCCGTGTTGGCGGCGGTGGCCAGCAGGGAGAGGGAGCGCTCCAGACGGGCCATCTCGCTGGCCACGCCCTGGCGCAGGGAGCGGCGCACGTTGTCCACCACGATCTCGCTGCTGTTGCCGGCTTCCTTGGAGCGGTTGAACTCCATCACGCCCTGATGGGCCACGAAATAGAGCGGGGACGCACGATCGGAGCCCAGGGAGAGCACGGCCTCACGCAGGCTGGGGGCCTTCTCGAACAGGTCGGTGCCCTGCAGGGCCTTGCGGTAGGCGGCGTTGAGGGCCAGGGTTTTCTGGATCATCATGCCCCAGCTGCCCACGGACATGAGCACCAGGATGCACAGCACGATCTTGGCCACGAGACTGGCCTGGCTGATCATCGAAAAGAAACTGAACTCCATGTATCACTCCTGGAGATGGAAAATGGTGTGCCTGGTTGGATCATAATAAATTGAGAATTGGAAAATGTTGTGTTTGTTCTTTAGATGAGGGATGCGCAACTGGTAATGCCCAAAGCGGTGAGTGCCGCGATGGCTGCCTGGATAACTGCCCGGAGGATTTGTGTCCAGGTGATTTTCTTGGATTCGTGGTTGGATTCATTCATGGAAATATCTGTTTTTTGTCAGTTTAAAATGCGAATGGAACAAAAGGAGGTTACGGAACTGGCGGACGGACACGGGGGAGTGAAAGAAGAGTCCGTGTCGCCCGTGTTCCATAATCACATCATGCTATCTCTGTGGAGCGGAACAAGCCGGTCAGCTATTTTCGTCTGCCGGTTCGCCGGAGGCGGCTGGAATGCGGGAGGCGTCAGCGTCGTCAGCGGCAATGCCGGCGGCAGAAGAATTGCCCGTCAGGTCTACCGTAGTCTTTCCGGCCTTCAATGCCTTCACTACTTCGGCGGCTGCCTTGCGCGTGGGAACCAGTTGGAATTCGGCATCTTGGCGCAGGTTGTTGAAACGGACGCCCGGAGCCCACAGTACGTTCACCTCGGTGATGTTCTCCACAGTGAACTCTGCCATCGAAGGGGCGCCGAGGCTTCGGATACTGTTCGAAAATACGCCCAGATCGCCCATCTGTATCTGCTGTCCGTTCAACAACTGCTCGCGCAGGCAGTCCACGGCAAGAATAAGGATGGCTTGGATATCGGCGCGCGAGTATACACATCCGTGGCTGGCAATGTGGTAACAGAACTTGTCCAGTGTCATTACTTGTGAGTACTGGGCGTTGGCATACGCCTTCTTGGCCGCGTCTTTGTCGGTGGGGTTACCACGCATGCAGGTGCTGTAGTTGATCATGATAAATAGGGTTTTAAGAGATGAAAAATAAAAAATGAATTTCGTCAGTGAAGAGGGAGAATACTTTACTTTTCTTGCGGATTGCACGTAGGTAACGTGTAAGGCTGAAGGTTAGTAACGTATGGGGTTACATGTTAGTAACATGCTAGGCCGAAGGTTAGTAACGTATCGGCTCCCTCATTGTTGACATTGCAAAGATAGGTACTGTGAAATGCGTGCTGACGCTTTATGACACCTTGTGGCACTTTATGGCTTTCATCCTGTTCCAAAGAGCTTGCAGGGCTATCCGGGGCTGCCCAGATGCCGGTTGATCAGTGTCACCTGGCGGCTCGTGAAGACTTTTTGCGAGGTATGGTAACCCGTTGCGGATAACTCTTCCATCAAAGGGGGACAGCCGTTTATCCACCTCATCAGATGCCGGGTGGCTATCCGGGGATTTGAACCGGGAAAATAGAGCAGAGCCAGGCTACCTTTTGTCATGGATGGGAAATAAAGGAAATCTTTCATATTTATACATTTTAAATTCAGGAATCTTGCAAACTTGCAGAACTTGCACTCTCTCTCACACCCACACACGTACGTGTGTGCATGCGCGCGTTGAATTCGTATTCGCCACGCCCCACTTTGACCAGCTGTCCGCGTTCGGTCATACGTTTCAGCAGCGAGTCCACCGAGCCTGCCGGAACTCCTACCTGTTCTCCTTTGTCGATGGCTTCGTTGCGGGTGAAGCGCAGGGGAAGGCAGTCGAACAGGGTTTCGGGAGTCATGTTCGCCGATGGTGCGGTGGGGGTTCCTGCGGGCAGGAGCGAGAGAATGTGGCATGCATGGCGGTACAGAGGTTCCACCAGGGCCAGCACGGCATAAAAGTCGTCGGTGCGGATGGAGAGGTTGAATTGCGGTACGATTCCGTCTGCTATGTTTTCTTGTGGAATATGGGCCGACGGGGTCAGTCCGGGACAGTCCAGCAGGGTACGCACGATGTTTTCCTGTGGTTCACCGCTCCTTTCGCCTCCCGGCAGCAGGGATTCCAGAGAGCGCAGCAGGGCGATAATGCTTATGATGCGGAAGATATTGATGGCAATACGGGTTACGGCGCTTTTCATCTGGTTACCGTGAATGGCGGAGGCTCGTCCGAATACACGGGCAAAGTGGAAGTTGAATATCTCTTTTTGCTCGTGGGTGAGCTTCATGTTGATGTTGCTCACCGAAGCGGTGATGGCGTCCAGCACTTCTTTCCATTGTGCCCCCCATTCCAGGAAACGGGAGTCATAGTCTGTATCCGCTTCGTTGAACTGGTCTTCCCATTCTTCAATGGCAGGCATATAGTAGAACAGCTGGCGAGAGAACAATCCGTTTTCGGCCGATGGGATAAGGGGCTTGATTTGTGCAGGCGTGCCGCTGAGAAGTACGCAGAGGAACGTGACGTTACATTCGCGGTATTCGTGATTGGTGCGCCGGTTGTAGGCCAGCCGGTCATGGTCGAAACATTTCCGGAGGAGGTCGCTCCAGTGTCCGTGGTCGCCTCCAATGGCGGTGCTCACGGTGTCGGCCTCGGTTTCGCATATCAGTCCTACGCCTCCGTGAAGATTGCGGTCAATGGTAAGATGGATATCATTTCCGGCCTGCGGTGCAACTTCAGAATCTTCTTTCAATACTTTTCCAAGGTTATCCACATAAACCGTTTTTGTTCCGTTCTGTCCGCGAAGCTCTTTTTCAAAATACTTCTCGAGTCCGGACTTTCCGACGATATCACTGCTGCTGTACTGACCGTTTCCGTTTTCACCATTAAGTTCTTCCAGTTCTTCTGCGGAAACCTGACCGGTATAACCGATCAGTGGTGCCATATAAAGACCGTCCTCATAAACCCGGATAGAATCTTCTTCCACATCCACGCCCGGATAACGGTCTTTGTTTTCCATAATAACAGCAACAGTATCTTTAGAAATATCTTTTGCGATCGTAGTCGTCACATACTTCTGATAGCTGTTCTGTGCAACCGCACTTCGCAGTGCAGTCAGCTTTAACTGCTCTTCTTTTGTAAAACTGGATGGAAGGCCGTACTCCTGCAGCTCTTCTTCCGTGTAAACGGAAAGGTCGATTCCGTACCATTTTTTCGTAGAAAGTGTCTGCATCATCTCTTCTGCCGTACAGTTTCTCTCATCGGTTTTCAGATCTTCCGTATCTGCGTATCCGAAAATATCTGCCCGGAAACGCAGAAGATTAAAACCTTCCCTTGTAAACTCATACTGGCCGTCACTTCCAATGTCGATCGCATAGTTGGTATAAACCTGGTCACCGCCATCTTCGATCACTTTCATGATCTGATACAGGCTGCCGTTCATCGCAAGATTTCTCTCTCTTGTCGTATCATAGCTGCCTACATCTTCATAGGTGACATTATATGCGAGCTTGTTGTATGCAACCGCATTTCCGTCGCGGTCATAAATATTGCCCCGCGTACTTTTCAGTGTTGTTTCTTTTTTGATCTGCATGGTAAAATCCGTCAGATACTTTTCACCGTTGATGATCTGCATGGTATACAGACGCTGGATCAGTATGCCTGCAAGCAATGCAAACAGGACAACCAGAACGATCAGTCTGGACTTTATCAGTTTGGACAGTGAATTTTTAACATAATTAAACAAAGCTACCTACACTCCTTTGTTCTGCCTTTTCAAGTTTATGGTTCAATGCCAGAAGCAGGCGGTATACAACCAGCGTGATCAGTGCAGTATAGATCACTTCCGGTATAATGATCCTTCTCAGATAGAAGAACAGGCTGATCCTTCCGCGAAAGAAAAACTGAAAAAGATAAACCACCAAATCATAGACCAGATCGCTGAATGCGATCAGAAGTACCGGCATCTTGATATCATCATCATAAAAAATGCGATAACAGAAACCGTTGAAGTATCCGACATAGGTGAAGAGGAGCATATGAAATCCCAGCACCGGTCCGTAAAAAATATCCATCAGGATACCAAAAAATGCACCCACAAACATCCCCTCGCGTTTTCCACGCATCAGTGCAAAAGAAACCGTCAGGATGATTGGAAGATTCGGGGAGACGGATGCAATGGCAAATGTCTGCATCAATGTCGTCTGCAGAACAAATGTCAGTAAGATCAAAATAATCATTATGACTCTGCGTTTCACTGTTCTCCTCCTGCCTGCTTACTGCTTTCTGTCTGTTTTCCGGTTTCTGTTTCCAGAATCATCTCTGTCTCACTCTGTGCCTGAGACTGGATATCTTTCTGTGCCTCATCGGTATTTTGCAGCTGTGTAATGACCAGCACTTCGTGCAGATGTCTGAAATCAACAACCGGTGTAATGCTTCCTGATTTTGTCAGGTTATTGGAATCCATCCCGATCTCGCTGACATAACCGATCAGAATCCCCGGAAGGAAGCGGTTACTGATTTCTGATGTCACCACTTTGTCACCGACTGTCACCTTATTATCCGCATCCGTCAGCTTCACAAGGCTGATCTTGCCTTCATCGATCAGTTTCAAATTACCGGCAATGATGCAGTTGTCGGAAGTGGAGCTGATCTCGGCACTGACGTTGCTGTAATCGTCTATGATTGAACGAACAGTCGCCCAGTTTGATCCTACCGAAGTTACAATCCCGACAAGACCTCCGTCTGCAATGACATTCATATCTTCCTGAATCCCGTCTTTCGATCCTTTGTTGATCGTAAATACATTGAACCAGTTTCCGGAATCTTTTGCGATAATGCGTGCGGCGATCGTCGGATAGTTGCTGTATTCATCTTTCAGATCCAGCAGATCTTTTAATCTTTCATACTCATCCTGATTCTGCAGCAGATCACTGTTTTCTGCGGTCAGCTCGTCCACTTTTTTCTGCAGTCCGGCATTTTCACTTCGCAGATCTGTTGTATGGAACAGGTATTCTCCCTTGTCCGAGATCCATGTGCCGATTGCGTTCATTCCACTCTGGATCGGCGTGATCACTCCTGTGACATAATGAAGTGGCCCGGATACTGCATCTGTCGTAAAAGACAGAATGATCAAAACGACACATACCGCTGTCAGAATTGTGAGTACCAGTTTGCTTTTTCCTGAATCATTCATCTTTTTTTTCATTGCATTTCCTCTTTTATATCAGATTGCCGACATAATCCTTCAAAGAAAATGTCAGCTTTTTCAGTTCTTTGTCATTCATAATCTCCACAAGACCATTCATCGTGTTATAGACAGGATCTGGAACATTATAAACCGGAAATGTTACCTTTTCCTGTATATAGCTGGCAATATTCGGTGTCAGTGACACACCTCCCGCCAGATAAATACCATTCTGCTGTATATTTTCAAGCAGCTGAGGCGGTGTCCTCTGCAGTGTCATCTTCACGGCATCGGCAATTGCATCGGCCGTATCGGTTATCGCCTTGCTGATATCTTCGGACGGTATCCTGGCAGAACTTGGGACTCCGCTGATCGTGTGGATACCGTAAACTTCGCTGCTCTTTGCTTCCCCGTTCATAAGATACCCCATAGCAACACGGAGCTTCTCTGCCGTCTTTTTGCCGATTGCAAGATTATGCTCGCGGCGTACCATCGTGATGACGGCCTGATCCATTGCATTTCCGCCATACGGATACTGTCTTCCGATGATCACTTTTCCATCTGAGATCACAGAAATCCCGGTTGTGGAAGCTCCGATGTTGACCACCATACTTCCCGTCTGGGCAAGAACCGGCATACCGATGCCGACCGCATCTGCAACTCCTTTTTCCACAAGAGCGATCCTTCTTACTTTCAGTCCGGTCAGTACTTTATAAAAAGCACGCATCTCAATCTCCGACAGCTCCATCGGAACCGTCACCAGAATATCCGGCCTTTTTGTAAAAACACTCGAAAAACGCTTTAATAACCGTGCCAGAATAAAGCCGAGATTCCCGCCGTCTGCGATCGCTCCGTCAACCATCGGACTGTCCGCTGTTACGCAGAGGGGCGTCTTTTCGTACATTTCGTATGCACGCTGGCCGACTGCGATCACATAGGTTTTATCCCGCACCGCGATCATATTTTTTTCACAGACCACTTTTTTGTTTTTTTTATCGGCGATCTTTATCGTGTCACTTCCAAGATCGATCCCGCATTTTTTTCGAAACAACATGTACTCAAACTCCTTATCTCAAAGGATTTTCATTTCCCTGAAACTGGCATAACACCGATCTCCCACAATAATATGATCCAGAAGACGTATCCCGACCAGCTCACCGCCAAGTGAAATCCTTTTTGTAAGGCTTTTGTCCTCTTCACTCGGAGTCGGATCTCCACTTGGATGATTGTGCAGAAGTATAATAAAAACCGCATGATGCTGCAGGGCCAGCAAAAAAATCTCACGCGGCGTAATGACAGAACAGTTTACACTGCCCTTGGATATGGATTGCCTCGCAAGAAGACGGCATTTTGTGTCAAGCATCAGAAGAATCATCTGCTCCTGCTCCAGATGACGCATCTCCTCCATAAAATAATCTGCAATGCTGGCAGCATCTTTGAAGTTCAGGGCACTCCAGGCGGATTGACCGGCAATCCTTCTGGAAAGCTCCGCAATACATTTGAGCTGTACTGCTTTTACTTCTCCGATACCGCGTATCTGGCATAACTGTGGAATTGTCATATGATACAGGCCAAGAAGTCCATTTCTTGGTGCTCCTGCATCCAATATTTTTCTGGAAAGTTCCAATGCATTGATCCCCTTTGATCCTGTACGCAAAATAACGGCGAGAAGCTCTGCATCACTTAGCACTTCCGCACCTTTGTTTATGCATTTTTCATATGGCAATTCATCTGCCGGCAGTTCTGTCATTTTACAGTTGTTTTCTTTCATAAAATACAACCGGCTCTCTTGTCCCCCTGATACCCGTATCGC
>OHAI01003054.1_pt1 | contig 11687 bp, 3 predicted proteins | sample 1577091 | NCBI WGS metagenome assembly OHAI01 (sample SAMEA3541548, study PRJEB24748) | human gut metagenome | biome: human gut; feature: human-associated habitat; material: faeces | place: China | collected 2012
CAGCTGAAAAAGACGCTGCTGATCTTAAGTGGGATGAAGTCCCGAGGCAGTGGGATAAAAGTCAGGTACACGCCCTGACTTTTATAGAGAATTGAATGCGGCGCACTGCGGTGCGCCTGTCCTGCCTGTTTCGGCTTTGCCGAAATGCGGCAGGAGCTGCAAAAAAAATTGCACGCCCTTGGGCGTGCTCTTTTTTTGCTGTGGAACGGTAAAATCCGCTTTATCCCAGAAAACCCAAATGCTCCAGCAGGATTTTGAGACCCATCAGGATCAGTACGATACCGCCGAACAGCTCTGCGCGGGACTTGTACTTTGTGCCGAACACATGGCCGATCTTCACGCCGATGCACGACAGCACAAACGTGGTTGCACCGATGAACGACACCGCCGGAACGATATCGACCTGCAGGAATGCAAACGTCACGCCGACCGCAAGTGCATCAATGCTCGTGGCAACCGCAAGCGGCAGCATGGTCATAAAGCGGAACGAATCGCTGACGCTTTCGTCATCATGCTCGCGCGACTCGCGCACCATGTTTGCGCCAATAAGCCCCAGCAGCACGAAGGCGATCCAGTGATCAATGCTCGTAATGAGCGACTGGAAACGCACGCCGAGTGCAAAGCCGATGAGCGGCATTAAAAGCTGAAAGCCGCCGAAATACAGTCCGCAGATGACCGCGTGCTTAGCCTTGAGCGTGCGCACGCTCAGTCCCTTGCAGACAGACACCGCAAACGCATCCATCGACAGACCGACTGCGATCAAAAATAACTCCAATAAACCCATTTTCTTGTCCTCCTCAGTCGTTTATCCGGCGGAAAACAGGCACAAAAAAAGACCCATCTGCCGCGTAGAACAGATAAGTCTCGTCATTTCATGCAAAACCAGAGGAGCGTCCTCCCCAGTATGTTGGCTCTGCCGCGCGGCGGAACGCTCCGCGCCGACTACTCCCTTATTGCGATTTATCTTAGCATATGCGCAGCCGAAAGTCAATATGCGGGCAAAATTGTTGCCCTATGCAAACCGAAAAGCCGATACGGAAACGGCGGCACAGGCTGTCCGGTGTGCCCGAACCGCGCAGGCGGTTCGCCCTGTCCGGGCGGGGAGCTTTGCCGTGAACCACAGCGGGGATTGCCGCTACGCGCGGCAGGCGCACAAGAGGGTAGACAACCTGCGGTTTTCCACCCTCTTGTGAATCTCCCCTTTTCCCTCAAGGGCTTGGGTGCAGATGGTAGACTGCGTAAGCACAAGGACGCGGCAGTCGGGTTACATTTCCGTAGGAGCGGACCTATGTGTCCGCCCATTTCTTTACCTATACGCAGCGTCGGATACCGTACTGCTACACAGACGGTTTGCTCTCCGCAGGCGCGGCATGACCGTGCCGCGCAACTCGTTTTCCAGTACGGCGCGTCATTCCCTCCCACTGCGCCAATTCCTAATTCCTAACTACTAATTATTCCTAAAATGCACCAACATAAAGGGCTGACCCGTCGGGTCAGCCCTTTTCTCTGTCCTGCTGTTTTGTCTGCCGTTACTTGATGATGTTTTCGCACCAGCGCTGCATGATCGCTGCGATCTCGGCACGGGTGGCGGTGCCGGTCGGTGCCAGACGACCGCCATTCTTACCGTTCAGCACGCCTGCGCCGACTGCCCACTGCAGAGCCGGAATCGCGTACTCACTTGCCTGCTGAACATCCACATAGCTGAGAATATTGGTATTCTCACCCACGCTTACGTCGATACCCTTGCTCTGGGCGTAGCGATACAGGATCGCTGCCGCCTGCTCGCGGGTGACGGCTGCATTCGGTCGGAAGGTACCGTCTGCATAGCCGGTTACGACCTTATTGGACGCTGCCCAGCCGACTGCTTCGGCATACCATGCGTCAGCCTGCACATCCGAGAAGTTCGCTGCTGTGCCCTTCGGCTTGCCTTCCAGGTTATACAGGATCTGCACGAGCATACCGCGCGTCAGGTTGGCATTCGGTGCAAATGCACGGCTCGATACACCGTTCATCATTTTGTGCGTGAGCACATAATCAACGGACAGATGATACCACTTTGCAGTATCTACATCCGTAAACGGTGCGGACGGACAATCCTTGCCGCCATCGCACGGCTGGTCTGCGGTGGTCTTGAAGCCCACGCTGACCTTAGCCGACGGCATCTTAAAGGTGTATTTGCCACTGCCGAGGTCGGTCAGGGCAACCGTCTTGCCGTTTGCGTCCGTGACAGTCAGCGTACCTTCTCCGGACACAGTAAGCGTTACGGTGTCGCCTGCGGCCGCCTTGGTCTTATCCGCCTTGACGGTATTCGCCAGTGCGGACGGGATCACGATGTCGTAAGTGGTCGGGGCAACGGCTCCGCCGCCACCGCCGCCACCGCCACCGCCCGAAGTCGGCGCGGTATACTTCGTCCAGCTTACGCCGAATGGAGACAGTCTGGTTACATGGAACCGCAGGCCATCGATCTCCTTAGTATGGTCAACCTTCTCGATCGTGCCCTCGGAGCCGGTCTTGGTCAGCATATGGACGATTTGGAAGGTATCCTTGCTGTCCGTACCGTTCGGATACGTCAGAACAACGTCTACGCCTTCCGCCGGGAAGTTGTTTTCGTTTACCGGAATCCACTTGCTGCCGTCATAGTATTTAAGCGCGATGTCGTAGAACGCCACGCCATCCTTCCTGCCGGTCAGTTCCGCTGTCAGCTTTGCCTGAATCTTTTCGACCGTATCCAGTTCCGGAATATTTTTGAATTTCTCTGGAACGGTCAGATCGCCGATGATTACCCGATGTGCTTCTACGCTCATATCCGGCACTGCCGTTACGTTCTTGATCGTGACGGTGTAACTGCCGTTTGCGTTCTTCTTGGCTTCTACTGCGTCACAGCCGTGCAGCGTTGCACTTTCGACAAGTTTGCCGTTGATGCAGTCGTAGCCGTTGATGACCAGCTTGCTGATTACCGTGTAGTCACCTGCCAGACCGACTGTAAATGTCAGCTCGCCGTTCTTGCGGATTTCGCTCGTCGGCTGCGTATCATCCGGCACGCGCTTCACATCGGAGGCCTTCCAGCCGATGCCGCCGGTCGGGATAGCGAAGCCTGCGTAGTCCACAAACTTGACGGCCACATTGGTCTTGCCGGTCAGGCTCGGGATAACCAGCTCGTTAGAGATGTTATTCTGATCTACGCCGTTTACCGTCCACTGTGCGACCATCTGCTTGTTTCGTCCGTTTTCTACGGCAGGCGTTGCCGTGAATACGATCTTGCTGCCGCGGGTAACACTTGCCGGACTGTTCTTCTGCGGCGTAATGGCCTTGCCGTTTGCCGCTGCAGCAACCGTTGTGCCGGTATCTGCACCTTGAACATCCAGGGTTACATCGTAGTTGATCGCGCCGTCAAATACGGCCTTGACTGTGGTATTTCTGCGAATTTCCGTCAGTGCCAGCGTATTGCCAGAGGCAGCCTGTGCAGCACCGCCGTTAACCGACCATTCCTTGAGATAGTAGCTATTGCTGCTCGGCACTGCCGTAACAGTCGTGCTGCCGCCGCGCTTGACGCTTGCCGGTTCTGCCGACGCCGTGCCGCTGCCCTCGCTCGTTACCGTAATGGTGTATGTCGGGCGCTCAATCAGCGTTGCGGAAACCTCAGTCTTTGCGGTTACATTCTGCACGGTGTAAGTGAGCGGTGCATCTGCCGTATCGGTCATCTCAGCGACTGTCGAGCCGTTCACCTGCCATGCCTGCACCATATCGTCCGTGTTCTCCGGCGTTACGGTGAAGGTGACGTCCGAACCGGAGGAAACATAGCCGTCCGTGATTGTCTTGCCATTTGCGGTGATGGCGATATTGCCGTTTCTGCCGTCCCGCACGGCGCTGACCGGAACCATTGCCTTGAAGGTGACTGCAACCGTGCTGTTTTCGGTTACGTTCAGGGTGTAGGTGCTGCCGCTGTTGACAACCGAATGACCGTTTACCGTCCACTCGTCAATCTCATAACCCTTATCGGGTTCTGCGGTGAAGGCAACCTTAGTGCCGCCGTTGACCTGTGTGCCATCTGCAACCGATGCACGCAACGTGCCGTTTGCCGGCTGGCTGTACGTTACTTCGTACTCTCCTGCACTGAACTGTGCTTCAACATAATATGCCGTTACGTTCGGCTTCGTGAGACAGCCGTTCTCGACCGTCCACGTCAGCGTATTGCCGTTACCGGCAACTGCCTTGCCGTTGACCGTCCAGCCGGTCACATTCTGACCTGCCGGCGGTACTGCCGTAAAGGTGAGCGATTCGCCGCCGCGTGCGGTTGTGCTGTTCTGTCCGTTTACGGTGACGTTATCACCGGTGGTGATGTTGTACTCGACCTGCTGGAACTTCGGTGCAATGTAAATCGAGTTTGCACTGGTCGTGTTCGGATAGGTATAGGTTTCGTCTGTGCCTGCGCTGTCATCACGCACATTATTGACGTACCAGCCTTCGATTTCGTAACCAGGCTTTACCTCTGCCGTGAACTTGATTGACAGACCTTCCGCAATATTGGCACCGGTATCTGCACTCTCAAGAATCGACTCATTATTGTTTACCAGATTTGCCGCGCTGATATAGCCGCCTTCGCTTGTTTCGTTCGTCGGACCGAAGGTAATGCCGGTCACCAGCTTGACAAAGCGAACCTGAACCGTCGTTTCACCCTGCAGAGTGCTCAGCTTCTTGCTCACTGCGGTATCCGCCGTGGTCTGGCCGTTGATGGTCCAGTCCTGTACGCGGTAGCCTGCGTTCGGCACCGCCGTGATCGTGATATTCGAGTCGCGGTAGAAGCTGTGCGTGCCTGCTTCGAGGTTCTCCTGCTCGTATGCGCTCATGCCCTTGCGGGTGATTTTTGCGGAAACTGTACCGCCGTCACCCTCGTCACCGAGCGAATCAACGGACAGGGTGAAGTTGTACTGCGGAAGCGCCTTAGACGTTGCATGAACTTCTACATTGTTTTTAATAGAGCCACTCCGGGTATAAGTGGTGTTATCATTTTCTGCTCCGTTGACATTCGTCCAACCGGTAACGTTCCAGTTGTCAGTCTCGTAGCCATCATCCGGTGTTGCCGTAAATACGATATCGCCGCTGTACTTCTCGACATGATCGCCGGTGCTCAGCGTCTTGTTACCCTGCTTTGCCGTTACGGTGATGTGAGTGTCACCGCCAAAGGTTACCGTCGGCTTCTCTGCAAAGATTACCTGAACCAAGGTATCCTTCGTAATCTGGATATCATCCTTCGTTACCTTACCCGGCTGATAGTCCTTCGCATTGTCGTAATCGAATGTCTGCGCTGCACCGTCAGTTGTAACGATAATGCTCTTAACGAAGTAGCCATCACTCGGTGTTGCTGTAATTGCTGCCGTGCTGTTCATATTCACATGGCCGTTTTCACCTGCCGCACCAATCAATGTTACATTCTGGATGCCGCGTGTGCCAGCAACTTCGACTGTGCCGTTGACCGGCGCAGCCACCGTCACCTGCGGCTTCTCCGCGATATGCGCGATAACCTCAGTGGTCTTTTCCAGACTTGCGATGGAGGCCTTTGTCGAATCCTTTGCATCCGCTTCCGCACCAGTCCATTGAGAAACGTAGTAATTCTCGTTTACCGCAGCAGCAAACTCAATCGTCGAATAATTGCCGACCGTACTGCCGCTGGTAATCGCATTGCCGTTTTTAATCTTTGCGGTAACGGAAGCAATGTCTGCGTTTATCGAGTCACCATTTGCATCCACTGCCTTGAAGGTCAGTTTCACCTCCTGCGCTGCATTGATTACAGCCGTAACCGTATGCACTGCAGTGACATTGCGCAGTGTAAACTGCTTCTGCGTACCCGAATTTGCGGCTTCCTTACCATCCACCTTCCACGTCTTGACCGTGTAGTTGCTGCCCAGATTTTCCAGTGCAAACGTTACTGCCGCACCGTCCGGAACCGCATTCAGATCTGCCGCTGTGCCGTCTGCCAGCTTCGCCGAGGTCTGCACGGACGGCAAGGTGCTGCCGGTTTCCGACTCGATATGGAAGATGAGCTGATGCTTGCCTGCTCTGCTGAATTCTACCTTTACATCGCGGTCCTTCTGCACATTTTCCAGTGTCAGCGTGGACTCACGGTACAGATCGGTCGTACCCGGCCAGTAATACGGCTTGCCGTCCACCATCCAGCATGCTACCGACATACCGGTGTACGGCGCAGCCGCGAACGTCACATTTGCGCCTTCCGCAATCTTCTGTCCGGTCGTGACTGCACCGCCGTCCTTCAGTGCTGCGGTCAGCTTACCGCCTTCGCCGCTGCTGAAGATAATCGTGTGCGAATCACTGCTGAAGGCTACTTCTACGTCCAGCTTTTTCGTCAGCGCCGCTACCGTCAGTCGTTCGCCAACCTTTTTGCCGTTCGACAGAATCTCCGTCACCTTGTACTCTGTATTACCGGTAATAGACTTAATGGACTTACCGTTGACCTTCCATTCCTTTACAAGGAAACCGTCGTTGCTCTTGGCATCAAACATCAGCTTGGTGTTCTTAGCGATGTTCTTACCGCTTTCAAACTTCTGGTCGAGGTCGCCGCTTTTGTAGCTTGCACTGAGTGAGCCGCCTTCACCGGCGTGATAGGTTACGCTCAGGGTGTCCTGCTTGACAACCAGCATGCGCTTGGTCAGATTCAGCTCGTACTTCTCGAGCAGCGACTTCACAGCCGCGTCCTCACCGTTGACCGCAGTCGTTACCTCAAAGCGTCCGCTAACGTTCTTTCGGTTGCCATTGTCATCATACAGCGCACATACGGCTGTAATTGCCGACGGCAGGGTGTCGCCCGACTCCAGAGCATCCGCCTTGACCACCAATGCGCTCTTGCTGTCCGGTGCCTCGGTCGAAGTGTGAGTGTCGTTATCCTTATCCCAGGTAACATACAGCTCCAGCGGCTTGCGCTTTACTGTAATGGTCGTGGACGCCAGCTTGGTGCGCTTGGAAGTATCACTGTAATCCTGATATGCCGTAAGAATATAGGTTCCTGCCTTCGCCGGTCGGAAAGTGCTGCCGGTGATAGCCGTTTCCGGACTCTCACTCTGACCGGACTGACGCCATGTGTAGGTGATATTTCCCGGAACCTCTGTTTTGCTGCCTGCGGTAACATCGTTTCCGTTTTTCGTTACAGTCTGCTGCTGCACGGTCAGATCAATCGGCGTACCGTATACGCTCGTAATCTTGTTTTCGTTGCCAACAGTGCTTTTAAGCGTGTAAACGGTCTCCGTTGTGCTGGTATCGCCGTCCTTTACGCTCTGCACGCCTGCCAGATAATATACCGTATCACTTGTCAAGCCGCCGGTCGCGGTGGTCGTGATGGCATACAGACCGGCTGTCGGTGCAGTCCACGTTTTGCTGTCCGTGCCGCTGCTGTTCGTTCTGCCGACAATCGTGCTGACCGTGCCGTCCGACGTGTTCGTAATCGTCAGCGTGTACTCCACATTACCGAGTGGAGAGCCGTTCTTTTCCGCCGTTTTCGTTGTCAGGGTCAGTGCCGTACCGGAACCCGGCGTAGAGGTCGTAACATTATTGTAAAACGTAGTTTCCTCTGTTACCAGTGTGAACGAAGGATTCGTATATTCGCCCAGCTTCGTCTGCTGTGTGCAGGTCAACTCGGTCAGTTCATAGCTGTTCTCTGCCTGCTTCAGCAGCTGATAATACTTGACGGTATAGGTATCCTCTGCGGTACTTTCTGCACCGCTGGTCGACTTATCCATCTTGCTGAGGATATAGCGCGGAACTTCAACTCCGTTCTCCGTCACCTTATCCTCACCGTGAATCAGGTACTGCTCGCCGTTCCGGTACTTGCTTTCGTCGTATTCCGCGGCTGTCGGTACATACGTTGTACTGTCCAGCGTAAACGCTTTTGCTTTTTTTGCGTCTTGGTCTATCACCACAGTTTCCGGCGTAATTGTGCTCGGCACCGTTACTGCCGTCTCACCGTTTTTCCACTGATAGGTGGTATTCATGGTGAGTTCCGCACCTGCGGTATACGTCTCGCCATTCTTTGTTACGGCGTAGTATACGGTCGATACCGAACCGTCTTCTTCCTTCTTTTCACCGATGCCGACATATTTTTCCTCTTGATCGTTTACCTTGTAAACATTCAGCGTCATGTCATCGGCTTCTACGGTGCACGGAACGGTTGTCTGTACGGATTCTGTCGTGGTTTTAACCGTGTTGAAATTACTCTGACCGATATACGGGGTATCCTGAGTGCCGCTGCCCTTCAAGGTATCGGGTACCGTACCGGATACCGTCAAACCGGCGGTTGCCTGCGGTGTACCAACCGTCAGCGTTGCCGCATCACTGTAGAACGAAATCGGCGTTCTTGCACCGTCATAACATGTTACCACGCAGCGGTACATCGCACCGTTCAGGTCACTCGTTACCGACTTTACAGTATAGCTGTCCCTAGTTGCCCCTGCAATATTGCCCCACTTTTTGCCCGGCAGACGCTGCTGCCACTGGTATCTCGTGCTGCTGTACTCATCAGGTACAGAAGCCAGTACCTCGAAGGTTGCCGAGCCGTTCATCTGAACGATTGCGTCATCCGGTCCGTTGATGTCCGGACGGCTCTTATCATTTGCCAGAGTTGTACCGGCAATAATCTCGCTTTCAACCGATTCTTCCTGACTGGTGTAATATCCCGAGGTAATCGCATACTGATACTTCGTATTAGGTGCAAGATCCTTCAGCGTGTACTCATACTGACCACTCGAAGATTCAGCCGCATCCACAGTATCAATCAATACGAACGGTTCTTCCTTATTATCTTCAAGATAGCGGTAAATCTTGTAATACTCTGCCGGACGGTCGCCGGATTCCCACGACAGCACCATGCTGTTGGTGGTCTGCTCGCTCAGCGACAGATCCTGCGCCGGAGACGGCGGTGCCGTCACATTGCTGACAACATAGCCCAATACCGGTACTTCATCGCCGTTGAACGGTACCGTCCATGTGCCAAAGCTCCAGTCAAAGTTATAGCGCGAATCGCCGCCGCCGGTAACAGCGCCCAGCTTGGTAATCGTCTCAGTGTTTACCCTTTCGGTTCCGGCGCTTGCTCCCCAGTGATAGCCGCCGCCAGCCTTGAAGCCGCCAACTACACCATACATCTGCACCGAACCCTCATAGGAGTACTCAAAGTTTACGCCGCTGCTGGTTGCAGCCGTAAAACTCTGCAGCTGTGTACCCGAATCTTTGTAATGACCAACTTTACCGGATTGCTCCGAATGTGAACCGCTCGGCAGACTGGAACGATACGTATTCGGCTGACCGGATGTGCCCAGATGCAGGTTGCTGCCAATCTGCTGCATACCCTCGTACGCCGAAGCAGCCTTATTATAAGTATCTACCGAAACCATATTCATCGAAGGATTACCCGGAACCGCCAGCGTCATAGAACTGGTCAGCTTCGGCGAATTGCCCTTCATTGTGTCATCCGGATACTTCACCTGATACTCGTAATATGTCATCGGTGTTGCATACATGAGCACCATATTGTCGTTCGTATCATTAGAATACTCGACCGTTATTTCCTTGCTTGTAGATTTTGTTGCACCAACAGTAAAGGTATGACTGGTATTAAATTCAACACCGCCGCCGGTCTCAATCAGCGGTGCAACATATTCAAAGCCCGCCATGATATCAAAACCAAACGAACCGGATGCCGTTACTGCTACAGTATTATCCTTACTGTATCCGATTCCGGTCTGCGAGTTTCCGATATCGCCGTCATTCACCTCCGCAAAATGCGGCGACGCCTCCAGAATCGCCATTACCTTCGGATCGGTGTAGCCGGTGCTGACGCTTTGAATCTTCGCGAGCATGGCATCGTTGTTTACATCTGCCGTTGTAAGCGCCAGATTGCAGTTGCTCTTGTCATAGTATGTCCAATCATCCTCCCAGCGCGTGAACGTGCTGCCAGTCGAGCCTTTGTACAGCTGACCAATCTTCAAAAACTGCTTGTCAAAGGTCTCCTGCTTGCGGTACTCAACGTAGTATACCTGTTCCATGCCCTGCTTGTTGCCGTTAAAATTGCCGACGGCATAGTCCAGAATACCGCTGTTGTTAATGAGTCGGCCGCCCAGCCAGCGGTCATGGCCCTTATCCGAGCCTTCCAGGATAGACAGCTGACTGCCGTTCGCCGTGCCGACTTTATACATACTGCCGGAAATGAACAGATATTCCTGGGTGTTCACGCCGTCCGCCGCAACAGCCGCTACTGCGATCGGATTCTGCACATCGTCACCCTTGGTACCGGTATTGGTAAAGCCGTTGGTGACAACTTCGGTCGCCTTGCATTTCTCTGTCCACGAATTATTCTTCGTGCTGTACTGATAGCTGTATGCCAGCAGCTTGCTCTTATTAAAGTCGCAGTCCCGATAATCACCATTCTTATCGTAGTAGCCTACCGCAACAACTTCCGGCGGCATGCTGCCGCTCGGCGCATTACTGACATAACCGATGGTTACGCCTGCAAAGCGGGCGCGGCCGCTTGCACCGCCGCTGCTGCTCAGCAGTGTTTGCTTCGTCATCTGCGACCATTTATTGCTGTTGTTATAGTCGTAGACCGTCAGATAAGACTTTTCAAAGTTGGTATATGTTTTACCATCCAGCTCGTATTCGCTCTTTTTCAGATCGTTGACGTTGACCGTCATTGCCAGCTCGTCGATACCGTCCATATCCACGTCGCCGACTTCCATATCAACGCTCAGATGCGCACGCAGCTCGTTATCGCCGTTGCCGTCGTGGTACAGCATTGCTTTCAGCGCGTCTCGGCCGCCGTCAATGACGTCACCGAGGTTGATAACGCGCTTACCCTCATCCAGTTTGTCGCCGCTGAACGTATACTCCTTAATGCTGTCTACAGTAGCCGTATCCTTGTTGTTGCCCGGCGTGTAGACCATCAGGGTGTCCTTGCCGTCGCCGTCAAAGTCGCCCGCGGTCAGACACAGCATAGCGCGGGTCTGGTAGAATTTCAGTTTCTTGATGTACTCACTGTCGTTTCCATCACCAATCTGGACAACCTTCGATACTCTGCGATCCTTGTTCGTCACATACAGGTGAAGCCGTGCCGAACTTTTATCAAATACCAGATTCGCAATGTATTCATCCTTGCCGGTGCCGTTCGGATCAAACGCCACAGTCGCAATACGCTCGGCATTGCCGACATCGGTCGAGTTGCTCCACCGGAATGTGGACATCTGTCCACCCTTGCCGTTGACTGCACCCTCGTATGTCGTCTGGAACTCATCCGAGTCCACACCGGCTACAACCAGCTCGTGGTTCTGGAACAGCGGAACCCATCCCAGCGTGCCGTACGGGTTATTACGAAGTGTGGCTGTGTCTTTTATGCCCGTTTTTTCTTCCGTGGGCAGACCAAAGCCGTCTTTTGCTGCTGCAGTATCCGCTGCCGCCGCCTGCGGCAGCACGATCTGCGGCAGCAGACCTGCCAGCATACTGCATATCAGCAGCAAACTACAAATTCGTTTTTTCATTTTTCTTCCTCCTTGCCTTATGAAATAAACGGTTTCCACGGCTTTCCCCTTGCTTTACTGCGGAGCACCGTCCGAGGATACAGGTATTTCACCCTACTTTCAGTATAAAGGCAAAAAGGCAGCGGACGGCGAAGGTATCAAATTTGTTACCTTCGC
>OHAI01003055.1_pt1 | contig 11686 bp, 4 predicted proteins | sample 1577091 | NCBI WGS metagenome assembly OHAI01 (sample SAMEA3541548, study PRJEB24748) | human gut metagenome | biome: human gut; feature: human-associated habitat; material: faeces | place: China | collected 2012
CTGCCCGGCCAGTTCGACCAGCGCGCCGACTCGGCTGCCGAGTGCATCCAGCTCATCAGCCAGGGCGAGCGCCCGCTCGTCCGCTCGGCCCGCGTCTATCTGCTGCAGGGCAGCCTGACCGAGGCGCAGGTGGAGGAGATCAAGAAGTATGTCATCAATCCGGTGGAGGCCCGCGAGGCAAGCCTGGAAAAGAAGGATACCCTGAAGATGGAGTACCCCATCCCCAGCTCCGTGGCAGTGCTGGACGGCTTCAATGAGCTGGACGAAGAGGGCCTGAAGAAGTTCATCGAGGAAAAGGGTCTGGCCATGGACCTGGGCGATATCCGGTTCTGCCAGGACTATTTCCGCGGTGAGCACCGGGACCCCACCATCACCGAGATCCGGATGATCGACACCTACTGGTCTGACCACTGCCGCCACACCACCTTCGGCACCATCCTGGACGATGTGCAGATCGACGATGCTGTGGTGCAGGAGGCCTTTGACCGCTACATGGCCATGCGCGAGGATCTGGGCCGCACCAAGAAGCCCCGCTGCATGATGGACCTGGCCACCATCGGTGCCAAGGAGCTGAAGAAGCAGGGCATCCTGAAGAACCTCGACGAGTCCGAGGAGATCAACGCCTGCACCGTCAAGATCAAGTGTGACGTCAACGGCAAGGATGAGGACTGGCTGTTCCTCTTCAAGAACGAGACCCACAACCACCCCACCGAGATCGAGCCGTTCGGCGGCGCAGCCACCTGCATCGGCGGTGCCATCCGCGACCCGCTGTCCGGCCGCAGCTACGTCTATCAGGCCATGCGCGTGACCGGTGCGGGCGACCCGCTCAAGCCCGTCAGCGAGACGCTGCCCGGCAAGCTGCCCCAGCGCAAGCTGGTGACGACCGCTGCCGCCGGTTACTCTTCCTACGGCAACCAGATCGGCCTTGCCACCGGCCAGGTCGATGAGATCTACCACCCCGGCTATGTGGCCAAGCGGATGGAGATCGGCGCCGTCGTGGGCGCGACCCCCGCTTCCCACGTCCGCCGCGAGTGCCCGGCTCCCGGCGACGTCATCGTCCTGCTGGGCGGCCGCACCGGCCGCGACGGCATCGGCGGTGCCACCGGCTCTTCCAAGGCCCACAATCTGGGCAGCCTCGACCACTGCGGTGCCGAGGTCCAGAAGGGCAATGCCCCCATCGAGCGCAAGCTCCAGCGTCTGTTCCGCCGCGAGGACGCCTGCAAGATGATCAAGCGCTGCAACGACTTTGGTGCGGGCGGCGTTTCGGTTGCCATCGGCGAGCTGGCCGACGGCCTGTACATCGACCTGAACAAGGTCACCAAGAAATATGACGGTCTGGACGGCACCGAGCTGGCCATCAGCGAGAGCCAGGAGCGCATGGCCGTGGCCCTTGCCCCGGAGGATGTGGACAAGTTCATCGCCATCGCCACCGAAGAAAACCTCGAAGCGACTCCCGTGGCCAAAGTCACCGAGGAAAAGCGCCTGAACATGGTGTGGAACGGGGTGTCCATCGTCAACATCAGCCGCGAGTTCCTGAACTCCAACGGTGCAGAGAAGCACCAGAACGTCCATGTGGAGCAGGGCACCGTCTGGCAGCCCCAGTGGTCCGGCATCACCTTCGCCCAGAAGATGAAGAACATGGTGGGTGACCTGAACGTGTGCAGCAAGAAGGGCCTGTCCGAGCGGTTCGACTCCACCATCGGTGCCGCCACCGTCCTGATGCCCTTCGGCGGCGCACACCAGCTGACCCCGCAGAACGCCATGGTGGCAAAGCTGCCCGTGGACGGCGAGACTACCACCTGCTCCGGCATGGCATGGGGCTACAACCCCTACCTGATGAGCGCCAACCAGTATGTGGGTGCCCGGATGGCGGTGGTCGAGAGCGTGACCAAGCTGGTCGCCTCCGGCTTCCGCTATGAGGATGCCTACCTGACCTTCCAGGAATACTTCGAGCGCCTGGGCTCCAAGCCGGAGCGCTGGGGCAAGCCGCTGGCCGCTCTGCTGGGCGCACTGGATGCCCAGATGGGCCTTGGCATCGCCTCCATCGGCGGCAAGGACAGCATGTCCGGCTCCTTCGAGCAGCTGGATGTGCCGCCCACGCTCGTCTCGTTCGCGACGGCCATCGGCAAGGCCGGCCGGGTGATCTCGACCGAGTTCAAGAAGCCGGAAAGCACCGTCGTGCTGGTGCGGCCCATTCTGGACCCGGAGACCGGCTGCCCCAACTTCTTCTCGCTGAAGGCCAACTACAAGATGGTCGAGCAGCTCATCGAAGAGGGTATGGTCGCCGCTGCCTGCTCGGTGGGCTACGGCGGTCTGGCTGAGGCTCTGTTCAAGATGGGTCTGGGCAACCGCATCGGCTTCAAGATGATGGCCGACAAGACCACGGCGGAGATGTTTGCGCCCATGTACGGCTCCATCGTGCTGGAAATGGTGTCCGATTCGCCTGCCGGTGAGCTGCTGGGCGAGACCACCAAGGACTACACCTTCGAGTGCTGCGGCGAAACGCTGGATATGGCCGAGCTGCAGGAGATCTGGGAGTCCAAACTGGAGCCGGTCTACCCCTACCGCAAGGCCGGTGCCAATGTGGACAAGATCAACGGCCGGCTGGAAGCTCCCGCCGCTGCGCCTAAGATCGGCGTGGCAAAACCGAAGGTCATCATCCCGGTCTTCCCCGGCACCAACTGCGAGTACGACACCGCCCATGCCTTTGCGCGCGCCGGTGCCGACCCGGAGATCCTTGTCATCCGCAACCTGACCCCGGCGGACGTCACCGCCAGCTGCGAAGCACTGGTCAAGGCCATCGGCGAGAGCCAGATCGTCATGCTGCCGGGCGGCTTCTCCGGCGGCGACGAGCCGGACGGCAGTGCCAAGTTCATCGCCTCCTTCTTCCGCAACCCCGCTGTCACCGAGGCAGTGCGTGAGCTGCTGCAGAAGCGCGACGGCCTGATGCTGGGCATCTGCAACGGCTTCCAGGCCCTCATCAAGCTGGGTCTGGTGCCCTACGGCGATATCCGCCCCATCACCAGCTATGACCCGACCCTGACCTTCAACACCATCGGCCGCCATCAGAGCATGCTGGTCCGCACCCGCATCGCCTCCACCGGCAGCCCCTGGCTGAGCAACTGTGCTGTGGGCGACGAGCACACCGTGGCCATCAGCCACGGCGAGGGCCGCTTCGTGGCCCCGCAGAACGTGCTGGACAAGCTGGTCCGGAACGGCCAGGTCGCCACGCAGTATGTGGATCTGGACGGCCAGCCCACCATGGATCAGCGCTACAACCCCAACGGCTCGCTCCTCGCCATCGAGGGCATCACCAGCCCGGATGGCCGCGTCTTCGGCAAGATGGGCCACTCCGAGCGCAGCGGCGAGTACCTGTACAAGAACGTCACTGGTGACAAGTACCAGCCGATCTTTGAGGGCGGCGTAGACTATTTCAAGATTTGATGGTAGAATAAAGATATCGGCCTTTCCGTTGCAATTGATGAGTTCCTTCGTACAACCTCTCAGTCACGGCTGCGCCGTGCCAGCTCTCCTGGTAGGAGAGCCTCTGGCGTACCGCAGGGCTTCGTTCGCATGGCATACCATGCTGCTGCCGTAAAAAGCAGAAACTGTATCGTGATGCCAAGGGCTCCCCTACAAGGGGAGCTGTCGAACGAAGTGAGACGGAGAGGTTGTATAGAAGGATAAAAATCAGAGAGGCTGCACCGAGTAAAATCTGCCCTCGTGCAAGTGACCGGGGGCGTAGGAGGATTTCCAATGTCTCAGCATGACCGCTATATCAGCCCGTTTTCCACCCGTTACTCCTCCGATGAGATGCAGTACATCTTCTCGGATGACAACAAGTTCCGCACCTGGCGCCGTCTGTGGGTGGCGCTGGCCCGCGCAGAGATGAAGCAGGGCCTGACCAACATCACCCCCGAAATGGTGGAGGAGCTGGAAGCCCATGTGGACGATATCAACTACGATGTCGCCATTGCCCGCGAGAAGCTGGTCCGCCACGACGTCATGAGCCATGTCTACGCCTACGGCCAGCAGTGCCCCAAGGCGGCAGGCATCATCCATCTGGGTGCGACCAGCTGCTACGTCGGCGACAACACCGACATCATCGTGATGCGTCAGGGTCTGGAGCTCATCCGCAAAAAGCTCATCGGCGTGCTGGCCAAGCTGGCCCGTTTTGCCGAGGAGTACAAGGACATGCCCTGCATGGCCTACACCCACTGCCAGCCCGCTCAGCCCACCACCGTGGGCAAGCGCGCGACCCTGTGGGCCAATGAGCTGGTGATGGACCTGCAGGAGATCGACCATCGTCTGGCTGTGCTGCAGCTGCGCGGCGTCAAGGGCACCACCGGCACCCAGGCCTCCTTTATGGAGCTGTTCAAGGGCGACGCGGATAAGATCCGTGCCGTGGATGCTTCCATTGCCGAGGAGATGGGCTTCGACCCCGAAGCCGTCATCCCGGTCTCCGGCCAGACTTACAGCCGCAAGGTGGATTCCTTCATCCTCAACGCGCTGGCCGGCATTGCCCAGAGCTGCATGAAGTTCGCCACTGACCTGCGCCTGCTGGCCAACTTCAAGGAAATGGAAGAGCCGTTCGAGAAGAACCAGATCGGTTCCTCCGCCATGCCGTACAAGCGCAACCCCATGCGCTGCGAGCGCATCTGCGCACTGAGCCGCTATCTGATGGTGGACGTGCTGAACCCCAGCTTCACCACCGGCACCCAGTGGTTTGAGCGCACCCTTGACGACAGCGCCAACAAGCGCGTTGCCATGGCCGAGGGCTTCCTGGCGGCAGACGCCATCCTGAACATCATGCTGAACGTCACCGACGGCATCGTGGTCTACCCCAAGGTCGTCCGCAGCCGTCTGATGGCGGAGCTGCCCTTCATGGCCAGTGAGAACATCATGATGCAGGCCGTGGAAAAGGGCGGCAACCGTCAGGAGCTGCACGAGCGCCTGCGCCAGCATGCCATTGCCGCAGGCAAGCAGGTCAAGGAAGAGGGCCTGCCCAACGATATGGTGGACCGCATCGCCGCAGACCCTGCCTTTGGCCTGACCAAAGAGGAGATCGTGGCCGGTCTGGTGCCCGAAAACTTTGTGGGCCGCGCTCCCCAGCAGGTGGAGGAGTTCATCGCCCACATCCTCAAGCCCATCTTTGACGCCAACCCCGATGCGATCGAGCAGCATGCTTCTTTGAGCGTGTAAAAGCAGGCGAGCTGTTCTGCCGCCTTCCGGCAAAAATGGAAGACTGCGCGAAGAAGCGTGAAATAAGATTTGCTGCGCCTTGCTGTTTTGGCAGGGCGCAGCTTTGCTATCACAAGGAGAACCCATGCGATTGGATAAATATCTGGCCGAGACGGCCCAGTGCACCCGGAGCGAGGCGAAGACGCTGCTGCAAAAGGGGAAAGTGACCGTGAACGGCACGCTCTGCAAAAAAGGGGACACCCAGCTCCGGGAGACGGATATGGTGGCCGTGGAAGGGAGACCGCTGGCGTACCAGAAGTTCGTCTACATCATGCTGAACAAGCCCGAAGGTGTGGTCAGCGCCTCCACCGACAAGCGGGACACCACCGTCGTGGACCTGCTGGGCGATGCCTACCCCCGGCGGGAACTGTTCCCGGCCGGGCGGCTGGACAAGACCAGCACCGGCTTCGTGCTGCTGACGGATGACGGCGGCTTTGCCCACGACATCCTGGCCCCGAAGCGCCATGTCTCCAAGACCTACACCGTCACGCTGGACACGCCGCTGACTGCTGAAATGAAAGCGGGCTTTGCGGCGGGTGTCACCCTGGCGGACGGCACAGCGCTTTCCCCCGCCGAGGTGGAGGCCCTGACGCCCGACGGCCTGACGGTACGGGTGCTGCTCAAACAGGGGGTCTACCACCAGATCAAGCGGATGTTCGGCGTTTACGGCGCGGGGGTCAACGCCCTGCACCGGGACGCCATCGGCGGCCTTGCGCTGGATGCGGCCCTTGCGCCGGGGCAGTGGCGGGAGCTTTCGGACGCTGAAGTGGCAGAAATTACCGGCTGAAGGGGTCGGCTTTTCACCCCATTTTCAAAAAAACATCACAATTTCCCGGTAGAATACAGATAAGAACCACGCAAAAAGGCGCTTTTTAGGCCGTGTCAGACCCCTGAAAGATAATTTCAACAAGAAAAATAAAAATTTTTTGGTGAAATATGTTGCAAAAGTAAATTCTTTTGTGTAAAATAGATAATGTAATGCGGCGAAATTGTTAAAAATCACAATCTCGCCCCTGCGGCTTGCACAAAAGAGGAAAAGGGGTATCCATTTATGGCCAATAGAGTATTCCAGAGCGTGATCTACCAGATGAAAGACGCAATCGACCGTGTGGTCGGCGTGGTGGATGAGACCGGTGCAGTGATCTCCTGCTCGGAGCTGAACCTGATCGGAGAAGTGCGCGAAGGCTTTATGGCGGAGCGCCTGACAGCGGGCGACCGTTTTGTGCGGGATGGCTACACCTATCAACAGTTCTCCAGCGCCAAGCACAACGACTATGCTGTCTTCGTGGAGGGCGCGGACGAGACCGCCGGTCAGTTCGCGGCGGTGCTGTCCATCAGCCTGCAGAGCATCAAGCAGTATCACGATGAAAAGTTCGACAAGTCCAACTTCATCAAGAATGTGGTGCTGGACAACATCCTGCCCGGCGATATCTACGCCAAGGCCAGAGAGCTGCACTTTGCAACCGACGTTTCCCGCGTCGTGTTCATCGTGCGCGTGACCAGCGGCGGCGATATCTCCGCTTACGATGTCGTCAGCAGCCTGTTCCCCGATAAGCAGAAGGACTTCGTCTTCAACATCAGCGAGACCGACACCGTTCTGGTCAAGGAGATCCGCTCGCTCGCGCTCGACATCGAGCCCATCCGCGACCACGAGCCGGAGCCCGAGACCGTAGCCGAGACCGCGGGCGCGGACGACGTCCTGGCCGACCTGGACACCCTTCCCTCCATCGACGAGGCCGACACCTCTGCGGATGCAGCCGAAGCCCTCATCGGCGAGCTGGCCGCTTCCACCACTGATAAGGAGTAGAAACTGTGGCAGATTTCGAAGCTACTGATTTTGACGCGGTAAAGATCTCCCTTGCCAGCGCCGACAAGATCCGCTCCTGGTCTTACGGCGAGGTCAAGAAGCCCGAGACCATCAACTACCGTACCCTCAAGCCCGAGAAGGACGGCCTGTTCTGCGAGAAGATCTTCGGTCCCGCCAAGGACTGGGAGTGCTCCTGCGGCAAGTACAAGGGCATCCGCTTTAAGGGCATCGTCTGCGAGCGCTGCGGCGTTGAGGTCACCTCGGCCAAGGTGCGTCGCGACCGCATGGGCCACATCGAGCTCGCCGCTCCCGTGTCCCACATCTGGTACTTCAAGAGCCCCACGAGCTTCCCGATGAGCCGTATGCTCGACATCAAGTCCAAGGACCTCGAGAAGGTTCTGTACTTTGCCAGCTACATCATCACCGAGGTTGACTACGAGGCTCGCGAGGCCGACGCTGACGACCTGCGCGAGGAGCTCGCCGCCGATCTGGAAGAGATCGATGCCGAGTGCGCCCGCCAGATCGAGTCCCTCAAGGAGCAGGGCGACCCCGAGAACTTTGACGAGTTCTCCGACGAGGAGCCGCTGACCCCCGAGGAGATCGCCTCTGGCATCGTTGACATCGAGGAAGAGTGCAAGGACGAGAAGCAGCTCCGCACGGACGCCTTCAACGCCTTCATGAAGCTCACCGAGCGCGACCTCATCTCCGATGAGCCGCTGTTCCGCGAGATGACCCGTTACTACTCCATGTACTTCAAGGGTGGCATGGGTGCCGAGGCCGTCCGCGACCTGCTCGCTGCCATCGACCTCCCCTCCGAGGCCGAGAAGCTCAAGGCCATCATCGCCGACGAGGATTCCCAGAAGCAGAAGCGCGAGAAGGCCGTCAAGCGCCTTGAGGTCGTTGACGCCTTCCTGAAGGGCGGCAACAGCCCCGCGAACATGATCCTGGACGTCATCCCGGTCATTCCGCCCGATCTGCGCCCGATGGTCCAGCTCGACGGCGGCCGCTTCGCCGCGTCCGACCTCAACGACCTGTATCGTCGCGTGATCAACCGTAACAACCGACTCAAGCGCCTGCTCGACCTGGACGCCCCTGCGATCATCGTGAACAACGAGAAGCGCATGCTCCAGGAGTCCGTGGACGCCCTGTTCGACAACGGTCGTCGTGGTCGCCCGGTCTCTGGCCGTGGCGGTCGCCCGCTCAAGTCGCTCGCCGAGGCCCTCAAGGGCAAGCAGGGCCGTTTCCGTCAGAACCTGCTGGGTAAGCGTGTCGACTACTCCGGCCGTTCGGTTATCGTTACCGACCCCAAGCTGCTGCTGCACCAGTGCGGTCTGCCCAAGACCATGGCGCTGGAGCTCTTCAAGCCCTTCGTCATGAAGCGCCTGGTCGAGCTTGGCAAGGTCGAGAACATCAAGGGCGCCAAGCGCGCTATCGACCGCGGTGCCACCTTTGTGTGGGATATCCTCGAAGAGGTCATCGACGGCCGCGTCGTGCTGCTCAACCGCGCACCGACCCTGCACCGTCTGTCCATCCAGGCCTTTGAGCCGGTTCTGGTCGAGGGCAAGGCTATCCACCTGCACCCGCTGGTCTGCTCGCCCTTCAACGCCGACTTCGACGGCGACCAGATGTCTGTCCACGTGCCGCTGTCCAGCCAGGCTCAGGCCGAGGCCCGCGTGCTCATGCTCTCTGCGAACAACCTGCGCTCGCCGGCATCCGGCAAGCCGGTCAACATCCCCTCGCAGGACATGATCATCGGTGTGTACTACCTCACCCAGGTCCGCGACGGTCTGCCGGGCGAGAACCACGTGTTCTCGAGCTTCGACGACGCGCTGCACGCCTATGACTGCCGCTCCGAGGTCGACATGCAGGCCAAGATTCAGGTCCGCGTGTCCGCCGAGAACGCCAACGTCATCAACGAGGACGGCACCCGTATCTTCCGCGTCAAGAATGGCAAGAACGAGTTTGTCGACTACGACGTCACCGGTAACAAGACCGCACGCTTCGAGACCTCTATCGGTCGCATCATCTTCAACCGCCAGTGCCTGCCCGAAGACTACGAGTTCATGAACTACAAGATGGTCAAGGGCGACGTGGCCAAGCTGGTTGCCGACTGCTGCGATCGTTACCCCGAGGCCAAGGTCGGTCCGATCCTCGACGCCATCAAGTACTCCGGCTTCCACTACGCTACCCGCGCCGGCCTCACCATCTCGGTGTGGGACGCTCTCATCCCTGCCGAGAAGCAGGAGCTGCTCGACCGCGCCCAGGCTAACGTCGACCAGATCAACGAGTACTTCGAGGAGGGCTTCATCAACGAGACGGAGCGCCACATCGAAGTCGTTAACGAGTGGACCGCTTGTACCGACAAGGTCGCAGCGCTCATGCTCGACTTGTTCGACGAGGAGAACCCGCTCTACATGATGGCCGACTCCGGCGCCCGTGGTTCTAAGACCCAGCTGCGTCAGCTCGGCGGCATGCGTGGCCTGATGGCAGACATGTCCGGCGAGACGATCGACCTTCCCATTAAGGCGAACTTCCGCGAGGGCCTGCTGCCGCTCGAGTACTTCATTTCGACCTACGGCGCCCGTAAGGGCCTGGTCGATACCGCATCCCACACCTCGGACTCTGGTTACCTGACCCGTCGTCTGGTCGACGTGGCCCAAGACGTCATCGTCCGCGAGGAGGACTGCGGTACGCACGAGGGCGTCACCTACAACCTCATCATCCCCGGCACCACCGACCTCAACACCGACCTCGTCGGCCGTTGCTTCATTGAGGACGTCGTGGCTCCCGATGGCACCGTGCTCTTTGAGCAGGACGGCTACATCGAGAAGGTCGCTGACATCCAGAAGATGGTCGATGCCGGCCTTAAGAAGGTCAAGCTTCGCGCGCTGCTCACCTGCCGCTCCAAGTACGGCGTGTGCCAGAAGTGCTACGGCTGGGATCTTTCCACCCGTCGTCCGGTCGCCATCGGTACCGCGGTCGGCATTATTGCCGCCCAGTCCATCGGCGAGCCCGGTACGCAGCTTACGATGCGTACCATTCACTCCGGCGGCGTCGCTGGCGTCGACGATATTACGCAGGGTCTGCCTACGGTCAGCCGTATGTTCGATATCGTCGGCAACGTCAACGAGAAGATCCTGGGTCGCGAGGCCGAGCTGGCTCCGTACTCCGGTCACCTCTCGATTAAGCCCGAGAAGTCCGAGTACGTGCTGACGCTCACCGACTCCGAGGATCACACCCGTGTCCTCGACGAGCGTCGCGTCCCCGCTTCGGTGCGCTTCATGCCCGAGATCGAGGACGGCTGCGAGGTTCGCGCTGGCGACCAGATCACCAAGGGCTTCGTCAACTTCCGCAACCTGCGCAAGCTGACCGACATCGAGTCGACGATGCACACCTTCGTCGAGAGCGTCAAGGACGTCTACACCAGCCAGGGCGTCGACCTGAACGACAAGCACATCGAGGTGCTCGCACGCCAGATGCTGCGTCGCGTTCAGATCACCAACCCCGGCGACTCCAAGTACCTGCTTGGTCAGTACGTCGACCGCTACGAGTTTGCCGACGAGGTCGAGCGCGTTGCCCGTCTGGGCGGTCAGGCTCCTGTGGCCGAGCCCGTCATCCTGGGTACGCTCAAGGTCGCGTCCAACATCGACTCCTGGCTGTCGAGCGCTTCGTTCATTCGTACCGCTGGCGTCCTTACCGAGGCTGCCATCGAGGGCAAGGTCGACCACCTGCTCGACCTTAAGTCCAACGTCATCGTCGGTAAGAAGATCCCGGCTGGTACCGGCCTCAAGCCGTACGCCAACGCCAAGCTGACGTATCGCACGGCCGACGGCTACGTGGACATCGACGGCCCGGCTTCGCCCAACGCCAAGTCGCTGCCCGAGTGGGCTCCTGTGGAGCTCAAGGACCTGGACGAGCAGCTCCCGCAGCAGCTCGACTGGGCCGGCTACGACGAGTTCGGTGGTGCTGACGGTTCGTTCACCCGCAACGGCCACACCATCTCCGCCGAGAAGGCTCGTCTGTACCTGTTCGACGATCTGGGCGTGTCGCAGCGCTGGACCAACAAGTTCAGCGAGGTCGGCATCGAGACGGTCGGCGACCTGGTTGGCAAGTCCGAGGAGGATCTGCTGCGCATCGATGGCATCGGCGCCAAGGCGATCGAGGAGCTGCGCGACGGCCTGGAGGCCCACAACCTGCTTCATATCCTTGATAACACCGAGGATATGGCTGATGAAGAGGACCTCTCCCAGCTGCTGCAGATGGTCTTCAGCCCGGACGGCCCGGACGACATCCTGCTGGGCACCTCTGCTCCGCGTCATCACTATGATTCGGACGAGGAGCTGCTGGGCGCCCCCGCTGAGGACAAGTCCAAGGCATCCGGCGGCATCATCAACGAGGATATGGCCTCTATCGACGAGCTGCTCAACCAGCTGGTCGATCAGGACGATGGCGATAGCCCCGAGGATCCCAACGGCCACAACTCCTTTGAGGAGTAGTCGTTACGCACCGGCTTTGATGACCGGTTCGCATAACTTGAAGCGGGCTTAGCCGCCTGCATTCAAAATGCTATATACGGGCGAGGCAGATAATCTGTCTCGCCCGTTTTAGTCCATAGATGCAGGATGGGGAGCGTGGGGG
>OHAI01003056.1_pt1 | contig 11685 bp, 9 predicted proteins | sample 1577091 | NCBI WGS metagenome assembly OHAI01 (sample SAMEA3541548, study PRJEB24748) | human gut metagenome | biome: human gut; feature: human-associated habitat; material: faeces | place: China | collected 2012
CGGCGGCGCAGCCACCTGCATCGGCGGTGCCATCCGCGACCCGCTGTCCGGCCGCTCCTACGTTTATCAGGCAATGCGCGTAACCGGCGCGGGCGACCCGACCGTGCCGCTCTCTGAAACCCTCGAGCACAAGCTGCCGCAGCGCAAGCTGTGCCAGACCGCTGCTGCGGGCTACTCCTCCTACGGCAACCAGATCGGCCTTGCGACCGGCCTCGTACACGAGATCTACCACCCGGGCTATGTCGCAAAGCGCATGGAGATCGGCGCTGTTGTCGGTGCGGCTCCGCTGGAGAACGTCATCCGCGAGGTACCCGAGCCGGGCGACATCGTCATCCTGCTCGGCGGCAAGACCGGCCGTGACGGCTGCGGCGGCGCTACCGGCTCCTCTAAGAAGCACACTGAGGAGTCCCTTGAGACCTGCGGTGCTGAGGTACAGAAGGGCAATCCGCCTGAGGAGCGCAAGATTCAGCGTCTGTTCCGTGACGGCAATGTCACCCGCATGATCCGCCGCTGCAACGACTTCGGCGCGGGTGGTGTTTCGGTTGCCATTGGCGAGCTGGCCGACGGTCTGGACATCGACCTGAACGCTGTACCGAAGAAGTACGACGGTCTGGATGGCACCGAGCTGGCCATCTCCGAGTCGCAGGAGCGCATGGCTGTCGTTGTCCGCGCAAAGGACGTCGATGCGTTCATTGCGGCTGCGGCCAAGGAGAATATCGAGGCTGTTGTCGTAGCCACCGTTACCGACAAGAACCGCCTGTGCATGACCTGGAACGGTGTTAAGATCGTGGATGTTTCCCGTGATTTCCTCAACACCAATGGCTGCTCCAAGCACGTTGACGCAGAGGTTGGCGCACTGCCGACTCCGTCCATCTCCTGCGCTCCGGCAGGCAATTCCGAAAAGGAAAAGCTGCTGAACCACGCCTCTACCCTCGGCATCTGCCTCGAGCGCGGTCTGGTCGAGCGTTTCGACGGCTCCATCGGTGCAAGCTCGGTATTCATGCCCTTCGGCGGCAAGTATCAGCTGACCCCGACGCAGGTCATGGCGGCTACCATGCCGGCACTGAACGGTCAATGCGAAACCGCCTCTGTCATGGCATTCGGCTTTGACCCCTACTTCACCGAGCAGAACCCGTATCTCGGTGCTTCTTCCGCGGTAATCGAGTCTGTAGCTAAGCTGGTTGCTGCCGGCTGTGACTTTGAGACCGCATACCTCACTTTCCAGGAGTATTTCGAGCGTCTCGGCAAGGACCCGAAGCGTTTCGGCAAGCCGGTGTCTGCCCTGTTGGGCGCGTACACCGCACAGGAGAACCTGTGTCTGGCAGCTATCGGCGGCAAGGACTCCATGAGCGGCTCGTTCGACGATATGGACGTACCGCCCACGCTGGTTTCGTTCGCCATCGCGCCGCAGGACGCTTCCCGCCTGATCTCTCCTGAGTTCAAAGCGGCAGGCCATCCGGTTTACTTCTTCGACTCACCGTACAATCAGGACGGCACGCCGGATTACACCACGCTCAAGTTCATGTGGAACGAGGTCGCAAACCTGATTGCGTCCGGCAAGGCGGTTTCCGCGTGGGCGCTGTCCACCGGCGGTATCGCTGAGGGCGTGTGCAAAATGGCGCTCGGCAACAAAATTGGCTTTAAGATGGACGATTCCTTCCCGTCTGACGCGCTGTACCTCAAGAACTTCGGCGGCATCCTGATCGAAGCCGCATCCGAACTCCCGGCTTACTGGCTGGTCGGCTATACCACCGACGATGAGAAGATCACGGTTGCCGATGAGTCCGTCACCATCGACGAGCTGACGAATGCCTTCGAGGGCAAGCTCGAGAGCGTGTTCCCGACCAAGGCGGCTGCTTCCGACGAGCATCTGACCAAGGTTTCCTTCACCGAGCGCAATGTTTCCGCTCCGGCGGTCAAGAACGCAAAGCCGCTGGCGGTTATTCCGGTATTCCCCGGCACCAACTGCGAGTACGACACCGCCCGTGCGGTTGAGAATGCAGGCGGCGCAGCTGAGATCGTCGTAGTCCGCAACTTCTCCGCGGATGCCCTCCGCGAGAGCGCTGAGCAGCTCGAAAACTCCATCCGTAAGGCGCAGATGGTTATCCTGCCGGGCGGCTTCTCCGGCGGTGACGAGCCGGACGGTTCCGGTAAGTTCATTGCGTCCTTCCTGCGCGACGCAGGCATCAAGGATAGCATCCACGAGCTGCTGAACAAGCGCGACGGTCTGATGCTCGGCATCTGCAACGGCTTCCAGGCGCTCATCAAGCTTGGTCTGGTTCCCTACGGCGAAATCCGTGACGAGAGGACCGGCGACGACCCGACGCTGACCTTCAACCTCATCGGCCGCCACCAGAGCCGCTACGCGACCACCCGCGTTGCGTCGGTCAAGTCTCCGTGGCTGTCCTCCTGCAATGTCGGCGACCTGCACTCCATCGCGTTCTCTCACGGCGAGGGCCGCTTCGTGGCACCGCAGAACATCATTGACGACCTGATCAAGAACGGTCAGGTAGCGTTCCAGTACACCGATCTGAACGGTGACCCGTCCATGGACATCGCGTGGAACCCGAACGGCTCCATGTGCGCGATCGAGGGTATCACCTCTCCGGACGGCCGTGTGCTCGGCAAGATGGGTCACACCGAGCGTTACAGCCCGTTTGTCGGCAAGAATATCTACGGCGAAAAGTATCAGCCGCTGTTCGCAAACGGCGTGAAATACTTTAAGTAAAGCCTGTGCAGAAAGCGCCCTCGGAGAGGGCGCTTTCCTATCAATAAATACAATATGAAAAAGCGGTTAAAAAATACTATAAGCGCATCATGCAAGACATTTTAGGATATATCAGTTCATCCCCATATTGGCGGCAAATTCTACGAGATACTCCTGCATTTCCCCAATAGTATTGGAGACTACCGATTTCTCACAGCTTGATTGTCATCTTGCTCATATTTGCCAACGAAATAGACTTTCTTTCGGCGTATATCGAACCGAGTTTGATCCTGTCAATAGTCACGAATGCTTGATCTTTGTATATGCGAACGACTCATTTTGTTCGCATCTTTGTGCCGTTTCCTTCAATAATCTTGATTATTTATAACAGGAGCACCTACAACAGAAATTTATACAGAGCGTGGTTTCTATAACAGCTCCTATGAATTGTCTTTTCATGATCTATCCAAATATTCTTTAACGTCAAAGAACAAACTTGCAATCCAAAAAACTTCGCAACTCACTTTCTTCCAATAACGAGGTATTTTTATGAACCCCTGTGAGCACAAAGTCCAATACTATGAAACCGATGGCATGGGCATCGTCCACCATTCGAACTACATCCGCTGGTTCGAGGAGGCGCGCGTGGATCTGCTCGAGCAGCTCGGCTTCGGCTACCGCGATCTGATCGACGTGATCGAGGGGCACGACCGCTACGCCTCCGAGATCCTGCGCTATCGCTTTGATGTGCGGGAGCTGGAGGAGCGAAAGGAGGACGCAGTATGTACGACGGTACGGTCGCGCGGTGGATTTTTCCTTTTAACATTTCTATTGTCATCTTATATAGTCCTTTCCTGCGGGAAAAATCAGAGTCAAGCAGCACCATAAAAAGGAAATATACCTTTATGATCTGCAAAAAAAGCGCATCAGGATACACTTTGACCCTGAAACGCTTCTGATTGATTCCCTGTATATTGAGTCCTGTTTCTGATACATAAAATATGTTTTACTATTCCATAGATTATTGGAAATCTGATTTTTTGTATCATAAATACCGGCTCGTATCTTTTAAAATTACATACATCCCTCCGTTCCCGTTTCCGGATTCCGGCTGGCTGCTTTTATATAAGATTCCAGTGATTTCAGTCAGAGTATAGTTTTGAGTCCAAATACTATCTCTGAGTGGTATTATTACATCTGGTCAGTTATTTGTCAATAAATTGTTTATTTACTGGTTACTGTTCACTCCGTACATAGCAACACACTATGCGATACAGAGAATATGAACCTCCTTGTGCAAAGCCCAAGGAGTATCGTTTGCTTCGCAAACTTAATTTATGCTAATCGCATAAGGAAGCAAAAAATCACTCATCTGACAAACAATCAGACGGATAGCCTCATCCAACCGTACCTTCCCGGGAGTTATTTCCAATTCGTTCATATGTGCAAAGAAATTTTTCCGAAAGACTTCATACGGCATCAATAACTCTGCCGCAAACAGGTTTGTAATCTGAATGTCAGAAACTAAACAGCTATTACCATAAAAATAAAAAGTTTCTCTTTATGATACAGCTCTCCGAACACTGAAAGAAAAATCTGTCGGAAATAAGCTGCCTTCCATGAAACATAGTTCTACTCCAAATAATCTTGTGGAAATTTTGCTTTTGATAATATATTCTCATAACAATCAGGATTTTCTTTCACATACTCATTCATATCACTATCACTCGCAAAACATAAAATAGCAGTAAATGGTTTTTGACCTTTGTCTTTTGTGCCTAAGATAACCTTTGTCTTATTATCTAAAATTTCATATGATTCAAATATACTGTTAAAAATTCCTACGATAGATGGTAGAGAAAACTGCATTTCAAATAATTCAAAGGTAGTAGTTGCTTTATACTGAAAAAAAATCTGTTTTCCAATTAAATCATCTAAATTTATCCCCTCTCTCATATTCATATCTGATGTAATAGATGTAGCAATATCCCTTTTTTTAATAGGCTTCTTACATATAAGATTTTGATATAACTGCTCAATCATGCATATTGTTTCAAACTCAATATCATCCTTTGGCGGAATAAAATTTAAATTGAGTTTTTCTTCAATTTCAAGAACTTTTTCCCAAAATCTCGCACTTTTTTCATCAAACTTTTTATCCTCTACTTTATCTTTCCCTCCGCCAACAGGATGTCCCATAAGTAAACCTTTTCCATCACAATATGCATTATAAATAAAAACAGTCTCTACAATATCCTTAACTGTATTTGCTTTTTTCAAATCAAATCCTAATGTCATTTTAACTGAATAATCTTCTTCACATACTATAAATTCCATCCTTAATGGATCTCCATTTACAGATTGAAATTTACTTTTATCTAAACTAGCATAGGGCACTCTCTGAAAAGTCAATTTTCTTTTATATTTCTCACATCCTAACTCTAGTTCAAAAGGTTCTGGAAATTTAGGCGGTATCATGTAAAATTTACTATTTATATATGAAAAATTATCAAACATATTATAAGCAAATTTTTCAACCGGCATACGTTCTCCATTTACAATTATCATTCCATCTTCTTTTAAATTCATTTCAATTTTTTTCTGTGTATTATAGGCATATTTTGCAATTTGTGCAGCAGAACACTGTTTTCCCAATACAGACCGCATCTCATCTGTAACAGTAACATTAAAACCTCCAAATGTTACCGCAGATCCATCCGACGATGTAATCGTTAAATTTCCATGTTCATCCGAAACATACTTAACCCCCTTAGGAAGGTTATTACTCAAATATTTAAGTGTTACATCCGGTACTTTTTTTTCGCGTAAAGATTTACCCTTAAATACATCATTAAAACTTGCAAACATTAAAAATCACCTCTTGATCGTTCCCAAACTATTATTTTCGATAAAATGTCATATTTCTCATCGTGCAATTCCCACAAATCTATATTTTCAACCAGTTGTCTGTATTCATCCAATGTTGGAATAATAATATGCTTTATTTCTTTATAATCAAAGCATAACGATACTTCAGCCACCCCATCCATGCTGTTACTATATGTAGTCAATAAGCCTGTATTAGGTATCTCATAATCCGGAATCGCCTGTTGCAGACCAATCTTTCTAACATCAGGGACATATCTCCATTCACATTCATCACAAAAACATTTTTTTGATTTTTCATTAGTATTTCTATTTACAAAATCCCCCTGATACGGTTTATAAAACATAAGTTCATGAATTAGGTAGTCCTTTAACATTATCTGTGTTTCAGTTTCTTCTTTAGCCTCCGCTCTAAGTATTCTTTGAAATGCATCTGATATATCTTTGCGTAAAGTAGAATTTTCATTTAGATAATGAACTGGCTGAATATCATTTTGCATTCCCCAGCTCTTTTCAAAAGCAATTCCATAATTACCATACCAACTCATATGATAATCTAATTTCCGAAGACTAATATCACAAAAGCATCTCATAGGATATGCCATTTTTTTAATACCATCTATTTTCAAATACTCAATATCTTCAGAGCAGTATCTTGGCGAAATCATTTTATTTTTTAGCATTGAAATCAACCACTTAAATTCTGTTGTAAAAGTAAACAATGTATCTGGCTGTATTGTCGATGGAACATGTTCATTATTTACTTTGTGTTCTGTTTTGCTTACCTTTCCTAAATCCATCAATAAATCTAATCCCTTCATAACATTTTATCTTATCCAATATTAACCATAATATTTCCCTTGTTTTCTCCCAGACAATAAAATGCTTCTTTCATCTCAGCTCTTGAAATATTTCCATAATATCCTTTTTCTATTGGAAAAATTTCAAAACCTAAAAATAATTCTCTCATTTTGTTTGCTAGATCTCTACGATCTACCTTTTCAATAATATCCGATAAATTTCCAACATTAATTCTCGATGGCTGTTCATCAGCTACCCCATTATTTACTGCAATTCTCCATTCATTCTGATTTTTGTAAGAGTCACACTTATCAAAAGCATCATAATCTATTTTCTTGCTACGTTTCAAAAAATCTTTAACTATAATAGGCTTATCTAAGCCAAGAGTCATAGAATGCTTATTGTTTACAGGTTTATTATTTAATGTCATCGGATGATAATTCACATCTCCACAAATATATTGATAATTTTTATTACTAATTGCCTTATCAAGTCTTCTAATAAATTCCTTCGGATTTTTTACTATTATCACATACTCACCGAAATCCTTCATATTAGGCTCATGCCAAGCAATGCTCATTTTTCCTTTAACTATTTGCTGACGATACTCCATTTTACAAAAACACATTACGTTACAATAATCATATCCCAATGCTCGTATCATCATATCTGTACACATAACCGATCTCATATCAGCTGGGAACTCCTTAGCTCGACTAGGCGGAATACTGGCAATTGTTCCTTCTAAAACATCTCTTTGACTTTTATTTTTTTGCTTCTTTAAAATCTCCCTTGCATATCTATCCCCCTGAGCAGCTGCTTCCATTAATCCTCGTTCTGTATAAGTTTTTGTAAACGTAGCCAAACTTGATAAATAAAAATTTCCTTTTATAAAATCTTCTTGATAGCTCTTTTTTTCAAAAAACTTCGTTAAAATATATGGCATCTATAATTCCTCCCCCAACTTAAATCCTCAAATCATCTTCCCATAGATTTCCATACAGCGTTCATCTCTATACCGCTTATCCTCCGATTTAAAATGTAATCTTCCCCCTACTGGCTTTAAAAGATCTTTTCCATCATATTTTTCATTAACAGACTCTAATGCTTTTTCATCAAGCAAATATTGTATTTCATCATCTCCAATATAATAACCTTGTTCCTCTAATTTCCTCTTTACATCATCAACCATTGGAAATAATTCTTTATTTACCCTGTCCATATCATAAGCAAGCATTAAGTCATCATATGAAAATCTCTTGGTATTTTGTATCTGAATTAAAATATCTCTAATTTCTGTAATTCCTTCTTGCGGAAAAACTTTTTTTCCTCCATCCATCATTTTAAACACCCATTGTGAAAGTTCTACTGATTGCTTAAATCGCATTCTTTCAAATCTTCGGTCCTCATTCAATGATACTCCATATCTAAGTGGATACACATATCCACTCTGATGATGGCATCTCATCAATGGCTGATATCCAATCTGGAAAGCCATGCCATCAAGATCGCCATTATCCAATCCATACCAACGATCCTCATCATTCATATGTTGAAAATACCATTCTGAACTTCCACCAGGACTAATAAAATCTAGTACCCAATTAGGAGCATGATAAATAATCCCGTATTTATGATTTTCATTTATCTCTTGTTCTGTTAATGGTCTAAAGCAATCCTGTTCTGGAACATACTTGCATGTAGCAAAGAACAATGCAATTCTAAAATCATTTGTAAGATCTAATAAATTCGTATCAAATCCGTAATGTTGTGCCAGTGCTTTATAATTCACATCACTTAATTTTGCCTCCCAATAAGGGACAACGTTAATATTATTCCAGAGTAATTTTGTAAATTGCCAAATTCTCATATTAGCAACTGTCCGCATTAATTCTTCCTGTTTTTTAGACATTCCCATAGTTTTTCTTCTTAATGACGGAATAGAATATGGAAAATCCTGATTCTCGCCTCGAAAAAATTGTCTTTTACTGCAAAAGGTAATGATTCTATCTCCATGTGGGAATAAAATTGTGGTCCCACTTGCATTCCTGATACGAAATTCATCAATTATAAAATCCCCTCTTTTTTCTGGATGTTCATCTCTATCTTGCACCATTTTTTGCACATCTTCAGCCCACTGATCATCTATATTCGCACAATTTAAAAGATATTGAATATCATCATATGAAATATCATGAGTCTTAAAGGGCTGATTTGGAAATAACCAGCTATCATCATTATATACTATTTTACTCATAACTCTCTGCCTCCCACTTCATACCTGGTTAAATAATCAATCCCAAAACTTTGTATCTGATTTGAAATCTCTATATTCAAGAGCAATTCCAACTTCATCAAAAGCATTTTTTAACATATCTTCTGCTTTTTTATCATGCCAATAAACATGCCAGATTGCTTCAGATTTAACACTTTCTGATACTTTTTTCAGATACGGAATGTCTACTCTCCCTGCAGACCATCCAACGATTGTTATAGAATCAATTTCAGAAAGCTGAGCAAAAAAACTCTGATTATTTTTTATAATTTCATCGGTATCTTTATTAATAGGTTCTAAAAATCTAGCAATAGCCTTATGAATGCTTTCCTCGCCTTCGTCAAAGTATTCCCCTGCTTTATAAGCAGCTTCTTTATGTTCTTCTATACTCTTTCGAGTACAATGTCCCATAATAGGATCTACCCAAGAATTTTCGCAAACACTTCCATGGATATGAAATACATCTTCAATATGATATACATTTTCAAGAGTATCCGTATAGTTAAAATTCAGGCAGATACATTCGTTATCCTTTATCAAAGATTTTTTTCTTGCTTTAACATTATCTGTAGATATTTGCTCTATCCATTCTTTTACGTAGTCTGGAAATTGTTGTATAAATCCATATTCATTTTCCCAATAATCATCCATTGTATCTTCAATTCCGATATTTCCGCCATCTAAATTTAAATCATCCAGAATACATTCAGATGCATTTATCATACTTCCAATATCAGGATTTCCCATCAATTCCTCAAATTTTTCCCAAAGCATATTATACACAGTTTCTTCTCTCTTTCTTTGAGCATCTTTCCCTACATATGGATCTCCAAAATCAATCGGATAAAAATTATACATTTTTTCAAACGCAATTAAAAAATCCAAGTAATTTTCTTCTAGATATTCTCTAAAATCCCAATATGTTGTTTTTAAACCATGTTCCAAATCGAAACCATTCCCAACAATTAACATTCTATTCATTTCTGTTTTCTCCCTGTATTTTTTCTCTATATAACACTGCCGGTCTATGTCCTGCTTCCCCCGTCATTTCACCAGTATCCTCGACAAGCGAAGATACTTTTCTCCGAAATGCTGGTACTAATAACTTTGTATCTAAAACAGATTCATGAATCTGTTGTAATTCTCTTAATGTAAACTTTTCCGGTAAAAGTCGGAACGCAATATGTGTTTCTGTAATCCACTTACGAAGTTGTATAATAGCATCTGCTATAATAAGTTGATGATCAAAGGCAATATCATTACTTTCTACTGTTACAAATTTTCTTTTAACATCCCATTGAGACGTGGTCTCTTTCAATCTTGCACAGATTTTATCCTCTTTATGTGTTAAACATAATAGCCATTCATCGCCAGATTCTTTGAAAGAAATATCAAACCATTTCGCAGCTGATGCATCATCTCCGGCTTTAATTTCTTCATGATTTGAACCAACTAAAGCCATAAATCCATTAGTGATTACCCATCTTCTTGGATCACGATCCGGATTACTATAAGTACCAAACTGTTCTAAAAAATTACAACTTAAATTTGTTTCTTCTTGCAATTCTCTTTCCGCTGCTTCACTTACTGTTTCCCCAGAACGTACAAAACCGCCTGGAAGGGCATAACAGTCTTTAAATGGTTCTACACCTCTTTGAATTAAAAGAACTTTCAATTTCTTATCTGCTATTTTTCTATAATTATTTTCCTCACTATCAAACACTTCAAAAATTACTATATCTGCTGTGACTGAAGGTTTTTCAAACTTTGAGTCATCATATGTTTTTACATATTCCTCATTGGATTTCAAAGTTTCCATCTTTTTTTTCATGATCATTGTCCTCCTGTTAATATCATTATGATATTATCATTTTGTTATTTTGTCAAGCAAAAAAAAAACATCAGATACTTTTATTAAAATATCTGATATTTTTACCTATTTCTTCTAACCAAATTTCTAAAATGTTTTCATCATCTCTTCTTTTTTTAAATTCTCTCTTTCGCATTCAATCCATTTGCTTAAATATTCAAATTTTTCATCATTTCTTCTTTCTACATTTTCATTATACGAATTAATAGACAGTTCTCCTTGTCTTTTAGCATATTTTCGTATAGAATCTTCTACTTCCTGATACAAATAATTTATTTTTGTAGCAGTATAAATTTTCTCACTATATTTTATAAGTTCAAAAAGAGAAGGATCAAAGCAAACAATATTGTGTCCAGCAGCCTGAACACTTTCAAAGTATATTCCGAATCTATTTATACTTTTAAATACATCTGCCAAAAAACGAGTTGTATTATAAATATGTTGTGTTCCTATATGAACTGGTTGAGTCATAATCTCTAACCAAATTTCCATTTCTAAATCACCATTAAATTTTGTTAAATCTATCACCTCTATTTCCTGTTTACATTTAAACTTTCCGACACTACAATTTTGCCCTATTTGCAAATGAACTTCTGCTAAGCAGGTTTCTATTGTATCCGCCAAATATAAATAAGATATTCCTTGTCTATTAAATCTTCCTCCTGCTGTATATACTGGCGGTGGTGACTCAATTTGTTTTTGATAATATGGTAAAATAAAATCTACATCGCAATCATCATCTGCTCCATAAATCATTTCATTTCCTATACGTCCACGATAAAAGCACTCATCTGGTCTTATAATTTTAATTGGCAAGTTTTTTGTTTCAAAATATTCCTTATACTCTTGAAATAACTTATCTGGATTATTATTCATCAAATCTCTTTTTACTATTTCTTGCATCTCCGATTGCAAAAAAGATTTCTTTACAATATCTTTATCTCCAATAGCAAACTTAGCTAATTCTTCTGATCTTTGTTTTGCATTTTTTATTTCATCTAATAAACACATTTTCAATTCCTCCCCTCACATTCTTTGGCCCGCCTTTTCATAGATTATTTGACACTGCCCATATATTATTATAACTTCTCTTGCTATTTTTTCAACAAAAATGGCCCTGCCACCTTAGCAACAAGACCATCTCTG
>OHAI01003073.1_pt1 | contig 11630 bp, 15 predicted proteins | sample 1577091 | NCBI WGS metagenome assembly OHAI01 (sample SAMEA3541548, study PRJEB24748) | human gut metagenome | biome: human gut; feature: human-associated habitat; material: faeces | place: China | collected 2012
CTGGTAATATGACGCAATTGCTTCAAAAGTTGAGATTTCAAAGAAAGCAAAAACAGATGGATGTATCAGACGACTCAATATTATACGCACTTCAGTATCTGCTATCATCAATCAATGACGGTTGGCTGTTTGAGAATTTCAGTGTGTCTAATATTAATTCAAAATTCAACGAAATAATCTCACAAGCGAAGAAAAAAGTCTCTTCAAAAGCAAACATAGGTGTTGTACTCAAAGACAACTCACCTGAAAAATACACTAAAGGCTGGTAATATGGAACATATTAATTTTCAACAAACAATAGACAGGCTCAAAGATACCGGTTTCTCCCCTGTACCTAATACCGTGAACATTCACATTCCTGAAGCGAAAAGAATACTTTGGTCCGGTATCAAATATTTCACCCAAGATAAGGGCCAATGGCTCCCTGAATATAATGAAGTCGTAAACTGGTTGACAGGCAACAATGGCCGCGGACTTCTGTGTTTCGGCAACTGTGGAAGGGGAAAAACGCTTATTTGTGGTAAGATTATACCATTGCTACTTAATCATTACTGCCGTAAAGTGGTAAGCTACTACGATGCACAGCAGATGAACGCCAATCTTGACGAAGTAAAAAAGAAGCATATCATCTATGTTGATGATATCGGAACAGAAAATCTAAGTATCAAATACGGCGAGAAAAGACTGGCCTTCGCTGAACTGGCTGACGAGGCCGAAAAGAAAGGAAAGCTTCTTATTCTCACTACAAACCTCACAATAGATGAACTGAAAGAGAAATACGGAGAAAGAACCATTGACAGACTGAGAGCGATAACAAAAACCATTCTTTTCAGTGGTGCTAGCCTTAGAAAATAAACAAGAATTACAGATATGAAAATGATAAAGTTTAATGCCTTAGAGTATGTAGACAGCTTTGATTTCTGCACGATAGAAGAAAAGAAACAGCTGTATTATATGCTACTTGAAGCTTTAAAATGGGGGCAAAGAGTATGAAGACGACTATCTACTGGAAAACCAAAGATACCCATATTATTGATCGTATCCGGAAGCGCTATAATATTTGCCAGGGAATGACAGTAAATGGTGAAAATGCCGTCGAAATTAACGAAGTTCAATATAAGGAATTACAGGAAGTTGAAAAACTTGGATATATACAAATCAGGAACAAATGAATGACACAATCAAACCAAACGCATATCTTATGCGTGGCGCACTGCCTTCGGTGGAGCGTTCACGAGACGAATATACAGGCTCTGTATTCGGCTCTGCTGCGTTGGCCTATATAACAATAATACACGCCACTGACGCAATGGATATGATGCAAGAGCGTTTACCGGAGTTATACGATGACAGACAGATAAGAAAATATATTAATCGCATGACTGGTACAAAAGCAAGTATGGGCGAGATACGGAAGCTAACCCTTGCAATCGGTGAGTTATTGGCTCACGATTGCGACAAGGCGTGGGTGGCAGACTTTGGCAATGCAGCCTACGAAAAAGTGCAGCCTTATACAGAGAAGCTACGCATCGCCTTGGCAAATGCTTTAGGACGATACGACGTTCCGGATATAAACGTATGCGCAGCCATCCTTGTTGCTCAGTCGCTTGCCAGCGAGGCCGTTGAATATGTAAAGAGACGTTCCGCAAAGTTTACAAACTTTACAATTGTTATGAAGGGTAAAGGCAGACAGACTGTATCTTCATGCCTCTCGTCTATGTCCTGTTCTGCACTTGAGTATTGCTTGCGTAATATAGCACGCATACTTGTTGAGGATAAACTGACGGACGATGTGAATATTGCGGAGGATAAGTCTGTTGAAACAGGTCTGAAGGCAGTTCTTAATGTCATGAGCGACACTAACACATGGATATACGCACGTGATAAGGCGGACGAGTTAAACCATAAAAGCAATAAGCAATGAAGAAAATTGCGGTAATTAGGGGAAATTTTGAGAAAATTTCCTCAAACTTAGTCAAAATCACTAATACCAAAATATGAGCAAAGAACAAAATCATGTCAAAGATGCCATTAAGGCTTATCTGGACGAACGGGCTAAAAATGACGAACAATTTGCACAGAGTTATGCGAAAGCTAACAAAAATATAGACGAATGCTTCGATTATGTCATTGGAGAAGCACATAAGCGTGGTAATGCTGTTTACATGACTGACGCTGAAGTATTCGGGCTGGCAGTCCACTACTACGACGAAGATGACATAATGATAAACAAGCTGCCCAAAGGAACCCATGTGAACACTTCAGCATCAGCAGTGGAACTTTCGGAAGAAGACAAAGCAAAAGCCCACGAGCAGGCTGTCAAGGCATACCAGCAACAGTGCATCTACCGTATGCGTGAAGCTGATGAAGAAAAGGCAAAGAAACTTGCAGAACGCAGAAAGGCTGAGAGAGAAAGAAGTAAACACGCAGAGCAATCACTATTCGACTTTTAAGATTATGAAACCACGTAACAAAACAGAACGGTTGGTGGCCGAACTTAGTGCAAAGCTGCCGACCATTACTGAAAAACAGAAACAATGGGCTAAAGATACCTGTTTTGAGAAAATCGGTTACTACAACAAGGGCGAAGTATGGTGCATGAACTGTGGAACGGTTCACGAAAAAACAGTTTCTCTACTCGGTATAGACCTCGTAGGAGACGAAACTGTATGTCCGCATTGTGGAACACATTTAAAGCTTAAAAACAGCCGGAAACGCAAATCTATCGAGCGTTGGTACTTCACGATAGCGACAACATACAGGGGATTTCAGGTCTTTCGTCACTTTATAATCGAAAGACAGATGTACAAGATGTCTGGAAACATATCCAAAGGGTATGAACCATACTTCTGCATAAACGAAGCGGTACAGAACTGGATATCAGAGGATGGGAAGGAATATATCATGGCAAGACCATGTAGGCCTATGGCTTGGGTGTATGATGCCTGGGACTTCTGCAAGCCCATGAGCATAAAGGACAAAGTAAACGGGAGATACTCATATAGTCCTGACAAATATGATATCTGCTCTGAATTTATTTATCCGGTCCGAGGACTTATCCCAAAATTAAAGAGAAACGGTTTTACATTCCGCTGCAAAGGGATATCAGTAAACAGACTTGCCGTCATGTTGCTGACAGACAACGAAGCCGAAATGCTTATCAAGACAAAGCAGTATAATCTGCTTTATGCGAAGAGCATAAGAGGCATACCACAGGACGTGAAACCTTCAATAAACATCTGCAACAGAAACGCCTACAGGGTGAAAGATGCTTCGATGTGGATTGACTACATACAAATGCTACTGCATTTCAATATGGACACGCACAATGCGAAATATGTATGTCCGGCCAATCTGAAGAAGGAACATGACAAGCTTCTAAAAAGAATGAACCGCGAGGAAGCCAGACAAAGGGAGATTGACAAAATGAGAGAAGCCTTGGGATGGGAAAAGACCTACGCACAGGAAAAAGGCCGTTTCTTCGGTATATGCTTCGGCAACGAAGACATCGTTATAACTGTCATACGGTCCGTTGCGGAAATGGTCGAGGAAGGAGAGGCTATGCACCACTGTGTATATGCATGTGGCTATTACAAGAAAAAAGAAAGCCTGATTCTGTCTGCAAAGGACAAAGAAGGGCACCGAATAGAGACCATAGAGCTGAGCCTAAGGACTTTCACTATTGTGCAGAGCCGTGGCGTATGTAACAGCATTACACCGATGCACAACGAAATAATAGAGTTGGTAAACAAGAATATTAACCTGATAAGACAAGTTGTATAATGAGCATACAACCTATTGTAATAGAAGAATCCGTATGGATGAATTCACATCTATCCATAGCACGACATTATGGACAAGTCAAGATAAATGGTAATATGTATATGCTTTGCAATAAATCTGGAATTACAATTTTTGAATTGTCTAATCCAAGTTCAAAATATTATGTTGGAGATAATAACATGGCTATTCCTCCAGGAGAGCCTGCAGACCTTGTACATGCTGACTGGATACCTGTATACAAGGTCTTGGGGCGCAATAAACTATTAAAGCTGTTAAAAGAAGGGAAAACACTGAAGGAAGTTAAGATAATTGCCGGTGTGTAATAAAGTAAGATGAGAATTAATATATGGTATCAATAATACAGAAAGCAAAGCTGGCCAATGGACGAAGCCAGCGATGTAAAAAATGCCCCTTGGGGAATGGCAGATGCAATCTTGAACTGATGCGTATCTGTTCTGACAATTTCATAGAGGGCTTTGTTAAAGGAGCAAGGCTTATGAAGAAACAAATAACTGACAATTATAAATGAAAGCAATATCAATCAAACAGCCTTGGGCGAGCTTAATTGCTCATGGTATAAAAGATGTCGAGAACCGGACATGGAAGTGTCCTAAGAAGTACATAGGGCAAAGAGTTCTAATACATGCAAGTATGGTAGGGAGAAAAACATATTCCATTCCTGAAAGGCTTTTCAATAACTCGAAAGTATTTTCTATAATTGAATCAAAGGAACTCCCAAAAGGTGCTATCCTTGGCAGCGTGGTCATAGCCGACTGCGTACAGAACCATCCGTCAGTATGGGCAGAGAAAGGGTGTTGGAACTGGGTACTGAAGGATACGGTACTGTTTGACAAGCCGATTATGAATGTGAAAGGGAAACTTAGTTTTTGGGAGTACTAAATTAGCAGTTTGATTTAGGATTTATTTACAATATCTGCTTAAATATATATAAATGGCAATTGTGATAATTATATAAGTTAAGGTATATAAGATTGTATATACCCTGTGATTTTTCCAATTACAAACATGCCTAGATATTGAAAAAAAACATAGACATGAGATGAGAACAATATATTTTGTAAATAGTATAAAAGAAAAGCAATGATCAGTTGAAAACAAACAATGCATTATTGATATTATAGTTGGTATGTTTAAGCAAAATATAGATTGATACCAGATTATGTTCGAATCTATGATATTATAAACTTTGTCATTAAATTCTCCAAAAGTTGGAATATACATAGAGAATGCTAAACAAAAAAGAAAGAAAGTAGTGGTATAGCAGATAGATAACGCACATGGTATTATTATTTGTTGATACCAAAGGAATGTTTGAAATTTCTCAAATCCAATGAAACAAATTAGGTATAAAACTAATGCATTTGCAATTAAAACTATTAATATTGATTTCTCATTTTCTTTTAGTGATGATAAAAGTTGTGCTATAGATTCCATATTTTTTCATTTTTTATATACTGCAAAGTTAATAATTTAATCTTGAAAAAAATAATTTACTGACATGTCTTGTCAGTGTTTTGTGTTACCCGGTAACTGCTTTTGTGGTGGTTATCGGGTATTTTATTTCCAATAAATAAAAAATAAATCATTATGAAATTAAACAAATTGAGAGATAAAGCCTATCAGTGTGCAGTAGCTCATGGATGGCATGAAGAGAACCTGAGTGATGAACATTTCCTCTGTCTGGTCATATCCGAACTGATGGAAGCGGTGGAAGCTGACCGGAAAGGAAGGCATGCTGATATCAAAAAGTTCAATCAGGAAATGGATTACTACATACACGAGATGAAGTTGTATGGAGAAAACTATGATAAAGCCTATCGTGATACGTTTGAATATTATCTTAAAGATAGTGTGGAGGATGAACTTTCCGACGCATGTATCCGGTTGCTTGATTTAGCAGGACTTAGGAATATCAATCTTTCAAGTGTGTCATTTCCAATCAGTAATAGTGCAGGACATATAGAAAGCAGAAGAAAACTATCATTTACAGAATTGTGCTATGATGTTGCAAGCTTAATAGCACGATACAATAAAGATTGCTTCCCTATAGGTTTTTTGTTTGTAGGAATTTTACAAGAAATGTGCTGCATAGCAGAAATAATCGGTTTTGATATATTGTGGCATATCGAGCAGAAGATAAAGTATAATGAACTGCGTCCATACAAACATGGAGGGTTGGTATATTAAAAAAGGAGCCAGCCCCACGATAAAAAGACCGACTCCAAGCACGATTAGGCCACAAATATAATACTTTTCTTCTAAAAGACCATACTATGACAAAAGAATTTTCATCAATCATGGAGTTAAAGGCCATTCGTGAACAAAAATCAAGATTATCAGAGCGTGAACGAGAACTTTCATCGGCTTTATTGCAGGATACATCACTCATTCCTGAAATTTATTCCTGGTTTAAGGACATTGTTGCAGAGACAGATCATTCACCAAATCCAGATGGCGTTATGCAGCGCAAGAAATTTCTTTTTATTGTGCTGTTTCTGTATGCCCCAAGTTCCCTTGCCGGTGGACGGCTGCCCAATGGAATCAGAGCCGAGTTAGCCAACGTGTTCCCTGATGTATCACCCTGTGTCATTTCTAATAATATTGCTGATGTGTCCTTTATCTATCAGCAGTACAAGAACTTTCGGCAGGATATAGAATATATTTACTGCCAAATTGTAGAAAGATTAAAAATGAAGGGTTAGTCAATTAGTTTTGTCACTTATTTGTATTATTAAAAACAAAAGTCAGAGATATAACACTCTGACCTTTGTATGAAATTTTATCATCATTTTGACAAAGCGTTTGTTTTAGAGATAGCCTTTAGATTTATTTAGATCTCTTAATTGAGAATATAAATCGTACATTGTTCCCTTATTTGATATCCATTTTGTGATGATATTGATGAGGTCATTGATATCATTAATGTAAGCCATTCTGCCATCTGCCCCACGAATACCTTGTTCATTTTTACGGTGTCCTCTAGTTAAAAATGTATTTTTTTCTTCATATATAAAATCACGAGCAGGCTTGTATTTTTCACCTTTAGGCAAATGCTTTCTTAATAACCGATTTACCACATTATAGTATAATTCATATTTGGCTTCGGGATCATCAATTTGTTCTAGCATCATGTCGGATAATTCACTTTTGAGTTCAATTTGACCATCCATATCAAAATCAAATGTTTCCTCCTTAATTTCATCAGCTTTCATCAAAATACTTGCGCGTTCAGCCTCTTGTTCCTGTTCTTTTTGGAGTCTTTCCAATTCTTCTTTGGATAATTTTTTATTTTCTTGTTCCATAATTAAATATTATATATAAGTTCTTTTATATTTTTTGCAGATTCTATTAAAGATTCTTTCTCAAATGGATGTGTATTCAAAAGCTCTAACGCTTCTGTCATTTTTGGAATATATTTATTGTATAATGCCCATTCGTTTGTCTTATAACAATAAATAGCATATATGATAGAATCATGAACTCCCCATTCATCTGCAAATCTCTTTACATGGAAATTTGAAGTGATATATCCTGAGATAAATTTTAATCGTGAATCATTTAAGAGATATTCACGAGCAAATTTATCAGCACGTTCTTCATTCATAAGAAACAAATCCCCCTCACCATTACTGATATGATAGGTTTGTGATTTGATGTCTTCTAAATCGTATAATACATGATGTAATTCATGCAATAATGTAAACCACAAAGTAGGATAGTTCTTTTGCAAATTAGAAAGTACAATACATGGTTTATCATTTACGACCATTGTAGCACCACGAACTTGTATCTTTTCTAGGCTGGGTTGATAAATAATTGTAACTCCAACACGATATAATGCTTTTAGAACCTTAATAAGGCCATTTTTAACATCTCTTGTATATGGTCTTATCTTAGGTATTAAATCTACAAGTTCTTTACGATTGTATGAGTAAGGGTTATCAATATTTTTGAATTGAGTATAAGCAGATTGAATCCAAAAGTTACGCATCAAGTCACTAGAGTTCCTCTTTGAGCGACTAAACGCTGGCGCTATGTCATTGTTTGAAAAATCATATAAGCTTTTCAGACCAAAAAATTTTATAATCTTATCAGCCATATCTTTTGAAGATGAACCAGACGCAAAAAACTTCATTTTCATTAAAGTTGCTACGTCGAAAGTTTCAACAATATATCCAGCATCTCTAGAACGCTGGATTTCTCCAATTTGATTTACATCTAATTTAGGAATGTACACCTTTAATAAGTCATTTACAGATAAGCCTAAAAAATGTGCGAGTTTTATTATATTAATAAAACCTACATGTTTTGCTGTCCCTTCCAATATAGGATTAATTGTTTTATTGGGATCCATTCCTAAAATTTGTTTAATCTGCCTATCTGATAAATGTAGTGTTTTCTTTCTTTCATTATACAATTCTTTTAAAGAAGTGACTTTATCAATATCTATATTTGATTTGATGGCTGCTTCTATTACGTTTCCAATTTTACAATCTTCCTTTTCCATAGTGCAGAAATTTTTCTACAAAGATATAAAAAAGGATTAAATATTATGCTATTTGTGCAGAAAATTTTCTGCGGAAGTTGATTCTACAAATGTAGCATCAATGTATTAGCAATTAATGCTGGCTATTTATACTTTTAACAGCAAAGTATAGTTCTTTTGTTAAAATATCTGCAGAGTTGCCAAGAATACGGATATTTATATTAAGTTTGCAATTATCATGGAAATAAAGTAGCTTATTGATTATAAGCTTATACTAAAAGTATTTCGCTTTCATAACTTTTCAAGTATTTCCTTATGATTGACTGATGACTTTACTATAATTAAATAAAAATGCATATGTCTAATGAAATATTACATCCAATAATAGATAGTGTTATCAACTATATCGAGATGAATAATTCTGGTGCGTTATTAATCACAGGTAATTGGGGATGTGGAAAAACGTACTATATGAAAGAAACAGTATTACCAACAATAAAGGGTAAACTTAATAGAAATATCGTTATTGTTTCTTTATTTGGGTTGAATAATTTAAATGAGATACCAGAACGGGTATTTTATGCTTATTTGAATGCTATTGGAAAGGAAAAAGCAGGATTTAAATTGGGGTTTTTGACAGATAAACTAAAGAACATTATAGAAGCAATACCAAAATTAAATGAATATGTGGACTTTAATAAATTATTTGTGAAAGGACAAGGAATATATAATATTTTACCCAAAAATATAATAATATGTCTTGATGATTTAGAAAGAATTGTAGATAGAATTGACATTAATGAAGTTTTAGGTGTAATAAATGAACTTGTAGAGAATATTGGATATAAAGTTATCATTATAGCTAATGAGGATTTTATCAATAAAAGTCAATTAATCTTTAAAGAAAAGGTCGTAGAAAAAACGATTGTATTTATACCTGATACATTAAAAATTTTTGAAGAAATAGCTAGTTCTTATAATGATGCTGCTTATACTGATTATATGCACAATAATGCTATTTCTCTAATCTCACCTGACAATAAGTTAGCAATTAAATCCGAGTCATACAGGAAAAATATATCAAATATTAGAATATTAAAATTTGCAATAGAACATTTCTACAAAATATTTTCTTATTATAAGAATTCATATAACATAGGAGATCCTAGAATTCAGCTTAAACTGAAAAATTACTGGGCATTTATTTTAGCTGTATCTATTGAATATAAGCTAAATAATATATCATATGAGGATAAAAGAACATTAGATTTGTATACTCATAATCAAATTGCTAACTATGATATTGATTTTGGTGAAACGTCCCAAGAAGTTTCATTTGATGAAGAAACAGATGATAAAGCATCAGAAGATGAACAGAAAAAGAAATCAGATTTAGATTCTGCCTTCCAAAAGAAATTTTATGAAAAGTATTTTATCACACAAAAAGAATATCCTATTTTTCATTCTGAGATATACGCTTTTATTACAGGAGGAATAACTCCTAAAATCTCTAAATTAGATGAAGAAATGAATACCGCATTAGATGAGTATATACATGATAATGATCCAGCATATGATTTATTGCATGCATTTATGAATGGTATTTGGGGATTTTCAAATGAGGAAATTTCATCCAAATTAGAGCAATTGTTTTCATATGTCAAACAAGGACAATTCAGTGATTATACATCTTATCTTAATGCTTCATTCTTTTTGTTAACCTATCAAGAGTTATTTGTGAAATCTAAAGATGAGATGGAGAATGGAATAAAGGTAGGTATTGATTTATTTTCTGATAGGATAACTGATACCACTTCATTAAAAAAGGATCTTCAAATGATTCGAGAAGATATTTCAAAATCAGTTGTATGGATATATGATTATATATTAGAGAAAATATCTGAAAAAGAAGATGCACAATATCGCGCGGATATTGAATTATTAGAAAAAAACTTTTGTGAAAATCTTGAGTCGGTTATAACAGATTGTGCATATAATCCTTTAGGTCACATCCCTAAATATTTCAATATTCCAATATTAAACCATATAAGAGAGGAGAAAATAATAGAAAAAATTTCTAAAACGGAACCACATGATATATATTTGCTTGAAATATTATTAAGAGAGAGATACGAAAAAGTATTAACAGCCATTTTAAAAGAAGAATTACCTTTTATTAAAAGATTAAAGAATGCTATATCAGGAGCAAATATAAATTCTCCAAAATTATCAAACATTTTAATTAAAAAGTATCTATTACCTAAAATCGATTCTATTTTAAGCAAATATCCTGATGAGGCTGAATAAGGGGATTATAAAATATTGAGTTTTTTCTATACACTGTCAACACTGTCCAAAATATTGTGTAAGCAGGATTAAGATTAACACCGTAAAAGCCGGAGCGTTAAGCTTCCGGCTTTGTGGTTGTGGTATTTTCTCCATCAAGCATTTTATATAGTGTCTGATATATGTATCCAGAGAAAAAAGTGATAACGATAGCTTGTAATAAAAATATTAAACGGATAAAAATATGAGTCTTATTCCCAGTGATATTAGAATTGAACATGTTATATATAACAAAATCCCAAAATGAAATGGTCGATTCATCATTTAATACTTTATTATAACTATTGATTCTATTATTGTAAAATTGTATATTTTCTTTTACAAGTTGCAGTAAATGTTTTCCATTAATACTATCACCTCTTTTCATAGATTCTAATATAGCTTTATTTGATGGGTGTGATACACTATAAGACTCGTTTTTTAATGAAATACCAACTTCTCTAACCCCATGAAATAATCTATTTCTCTTATTAAATCTATTATAATACATAACAGTTCCTGAATTAGGAATTCTGTTTAAATGAATCTGTATTGTATCAAATCCAATACATGTATAGAATATATCATCACAATTTGTATAAGGGATATAAGAATTTGGAGCTATATTTCTGTAAACTCTACGATACTCATAGATCATACTATCACAATAAGCTATACTTTCCTGTAATTTATTTGTTTTATCAATTACTGAATTTGTTATATATTTTTTCTCTATGTTATAAAATTCCTTATTATCAATATAAATAAGATATTCAATAGAAAACAAAAATAATAGCGAAAAAGAAAGATATGAAAAACTATATAAAATTCTTTTCCTATTTGAAAAAGAATGAAAATGTTTTTCTTGTGTTTTTCGTATCATTACCAATAAAATAGCTAATGATGATATTAAAAATATCCATGTTATTATTTTAAGACATAACACACTATATTTGAATGGGCACTATAAAATATTTTGTGTAAATGTAAAATACAGGATTCAAAATAGAGTTCT
>OHAI01003078.1_pt1 | contig 11619 bp, 13 predicted proteins | sample 1577091 | NCBI WGS metagenome assembly OHAI01 (sample SAMEA3541548, study PRJEB24748) | human gut metagenome | biome: human gut; feature: human-associated habitat; material: faeces | place: China | collected 2012
TGCCCGTCGGCTCGAGTCTGGAATACGCCGATGAGACGACGCTGTACCGTGCCATGGCCGGACGCGGCGAGATGTAAAAAAATTCCTGTACCGCTTTTGCCGGTACAGGTTTTTTTATTGCAGCTTTATTTCAGCAGACCGTAATCCCGCAGACAGCGCTGTACACCCGTCAGGGTATCGTCAAAGCCGACACCCGCTGCCGCACGCAACCTGCCGCCGTCCATCAGCAGGCTGCGCGGCCAGTTTGCCGCCTCTACGACGGGGTGGATGTCCAGCAGCGCACAGGCTCGTCGGGCCGTCGTGACCATGTCGCAGTCGTTCTCGCTGCCAAAGTTGTACACACCGCCCGGCAGTTCCATGGCTTGGGTCAGCCGCTCCACGGCCTCCCGCACATAGGTGATGCCGCGGTAGTCCCGCGCCGAAAACCGCAGCGTCTCCTGCCGCATAGCGGCGGTCAGCAGGTTCAGCAGGAAGTTACCGCGGATCGGCAGGCCATACCCGGGCAGGTCGTACATCCAGGCCGCCCGCAGCAGCACGGCATCGGGCAAAATATCCAGCACGCGCTGCTCCATCTCCTGCTTGTGGCGGCCATAGACGTTGGCGGGGGAGAGCGGTGTATCCTCGTCAAACGGCCCGTGCTCAGTAAGGCCCGTGTAGACCTGGTCAGAGCTGAACGCAACCAGCTTTGCGCCGCTTTTTTGCGCCGCAGCCGCCATCCAGCACGGCAGCAGAACGTTGGCGCGGTAGGACTCGTCCGGGTGCTTTTCGCTGTAGCCCGTGTCGGAGAGCGCCGCCGTGTGTACGATCACGTCCGGCTGCTCGCGCCGCACCCAGTCGGCCACGGTCTGCTCATCCGCTGCGGCCAGCATTCCTTTGGGGAAGGCGCACAGCTCGTACCGCCCCGCCAGCTGGGTCATGATGCGTGCCCCCACAAAGCCGCCCGCGCCGGAGACCAATAGCTTTTTCATGTCTTTTCCCTCGCAATACGATTTTTGTCTTTATTGTACCGTTTTTGCGCAGCTGTTGCAAGCGGCTTGACAAATTCCGCGCTGGTTTGTATAATAGAGGCACCTAAAATAAGGTGTGGATTTTTACAGTTCTGATACTACTTTTCGCCACACAGCGCTTTCTTTCCGGGAAAGCGTTGTGTGGTTTTTGTTGTTTCAAAAGGAGGAGCCCATGAACGATACCTTCATGAAAGAAAAGCCGATTTTTCCGCTGCTGACCTCAATGGCCCTGCCTATGGTCGTCTCGATGCTGGTCAATGCACTGTACAACATCGTGGACAGCCTCTTTGTCGCCCGCATCAGTGAGGAAGCCATGACTGCGCTTTCCCTCGTCTACCCGGTGCAGAACCTCATCAACGCGATTGCCATCGGCTTCAGCATCGGCATTGCCGCGCTGATCTCGCTGCATCTCGGTGCAGGCAACAAAGAAAAGGCTGACATGGCCGCCACCCACGGCATGGTGCTTTCGCTGATCCACGGCGTCGTGATTTCCATCGTCTGCACCGCCATCATGCCGCGGTTCCTGCGCTCCTTCACCAGCGACGAGACCGTCATTGCCATGGGCGTGACCTACTCCCGCGTTGCCTTTATGTTCGCCGTCGTCATCATGGCCGCCATGTCGTTTGAGAAGATCTTTCAGGCGGTGGGCCGGATGAACATCACGATGATCGGCCTGATGGGCGGCTCGGTCTGCAACATCATTCTGGATCCGCTGCTGATTTTCGGCATCGGCCCGTTCCCCAAAATGGGCATTGCCGGTGCGGCGCTGGCTACCGGCATCGGCCAGATGGTCCCTGTCATCTTCTATCTGATTGTCTACTTCGTCAGCCCTATCCCGGTCAGGCTGCGCTCCGGCTGCCTAAAGCCGGACGCCAAAATGGCCCTGCAGCTCTATTCCATCGGCGTACCGGCCATCCTGAATCTGGCGCTGCCCTCGGTGCTCATCACCTTCCTGAACTCGCTGCTGGCCGTCTACTCTCAAAGCTATGTCGTCGTGCTGGGTATCTACTATAAATTGCAGACCTTCCTGTACCTGCCCGCCAACGGCATTGTGCAGGGTCTGCGCCCCATCATCGGCTACAACTACGGCGCGGGGGAGTATGACCGTGTCAAAAAGCTCTACCGCACGTCCATGGGTATGTGTGCCGCCATCATGGCCGCGGGCACGCTGCTCTGTCTTGCGCTGTCCGGCCAGCTGATCGGGCTTTTCAGCTCGAACGCCGAGACCATCGCCATCGGCACGTCGGCCCTGCGCATCATCTGCGTCGGTTTCATCGTCTCGACGATTTCAGTCGTCGCCTCCGGCTCGCTGGAGGGTCTCGGCATGGGCGTGCAGTCACTGGTCATCTCGCTGTGCCGTTACATCGTTGTCATCATGCCGCTGGCCTGGCTGTTCTGCCGCCTGCTGGGTGCCGACGGCATCTGGAACGCCTTCTGGGTGACCGAGGTCATCACGGCGGGCATTTCAATGGTCGTATACCACAAGAGCGTGAAGCTGAAATAAACCAACAGGAGCCTGACCACAGCCGGTCCGGCTCCTGTTTTATATAAGTAAACGGCTTCCCCCGAGGGGGAAGCCGTTTCGTTACGCCTGTTCCTGCACGTACCGAATAAACGCATCGCGCTCCGCGGTGGAGCGCACAACGGCTGTGTACATCCAGTCGCCCATGTCCAGGCGCAGCGCCTGGGGAATGCGCTCACACATCCGCATACGGGAGCCGTACTTGGCCATGATCTGCGCATGGGTGTGCTTGTACTCATGGCAGTCACGGCGGCCTGCGTAGACACAGAAATACTTCGGGCCGTCCAGCTCGGCGTTGCGTACCTCGTCGTAGCAGACCATGTCCGCCCAGATCTGGTAGCAGTCCACCGAGTTCGCATAGTTGATCATATCGGGCGTGTAGCCGCCTGCGGGGCGCATGTTGACCTCCAGCGCAACGTAGTCGCCCTTTTTGCCAAGACCCGGCTTGTCTTCATTCAACCGGAAGAACTCGCAGTGGAAGAAGCGGCTCTTTGCGCCGAACGCCTTGATGGTGCGGAAGCCCACATCCTTCAGCGCAGCGGGCACGGACTTCTGCGTCCAGTAGGAGAGGTCGCCTTTCTGACTGACGATGTCCAGCATCGGGGTGGGGAACACGTTGGAGGTGTAGAACAGCGGCACGCAATGGCTGTCGGCCACACCGTCAAAGCTGACGATGGTGCCGTTGATGTACTCCTCCATAATGTACCGGACGTTATGCGGCTCGGCGTAGAATTCTTTCAGCTCGGTGAAATTGCGCAGCTTGTAGGTTGCCTCGGCACCGCAGCCGTTGTCCGGCTTGACGATGACCGGATAGCCGACCTCCTTGATAAAGGCGCGGGCCTCGGCCAGTGTGCTGACAATATGGTGGCGCGCCACCGGTACACCCGCAGCGATGTAGCTTTCCTTCATTTTGCTCTTGTACTTGATGCGCTCGATGAAGTCATTCTTCGCACCGGTATTGATGTTGAAATCCGTGCGCAGCTGGGCGTCCATCTCCAGCCAATACTCGTTGTTGGACTCGATCCAGTCGATCTTGCCATAGTGGAAGGTAAAGTACGCGACAGCGCGGAGCATCTCGTCGTAATTGCCAAGATCATTCACGCGGTAATACTCAGTCAGGCACTGCTTCAATTCCCAGGGAATCTCGTCAAACGGAGCATCACCGATGCCCAGCACATTGACGCCGTTGCGGTGCAGACGGTCACAGAAATTCCAGTAGGTCTTGGGAAAATGCGGGCTGACAAAGATAAAATTCATCGGGTACTTCAACTTCCTCTCTCAAACTTCACTCGAACCGGCGTCACACAAAGCGATTCTGTGCAGCGTCATACTCATAGCCGATCTCGCGCAGGGCCGCACACAGCGCGTCACGGTCAGTCTCCTCACGGTCACACAGCGCGTCCAAACTGGCGTCGCGGTCCCGCAGTTGGGTGTTTACATAGCTCAACAGCATTACAGGGTCACGGGGGATCATAGACCCACCTCCTAAAAAACAAGCGTAAAAGAGAAAAAGCCGGTCACACGATGTGACCGGCATTTTTTCCTTCCAATCAGACCGCGCGGGTAACTTTACCAGAGCGCAGGCAGCGGGTGCAGGCGTAGATATACTTCGGGGAACCGTCCACGATCGCCTTCACGCGCTTGACATTGGGGTTCCAGGTACGGTTGCTCCGACGATGAGAGTGAGAAACCTTGATACCGAACGTGACACCCTTGCCACAGCAAGAACATTTGGCCATAATTGCTTGCACCTCCTTTTCAATAGCTTTAATAGTATAGCGTATACTGCGCGAAAATGCAAGTGTTTTGACAGAAAAAATTTTGATTTTTTTCATAATTTTGCGTTTTTGTTTGATTCAGGCGCTAAATATTGTGTTTTCGGTGCCTACAGGGCTTGTCTTGCCGCCATTTCTACGATATAATAGACTAAGCTTTTAATGGGGTGGTGTTACCTTTTGAACGGATTGTTGTCTCCCACGGTGATCGTGCAGTATCTGCTGCGCGCTGTTGTCGTGCTCATCACCATCCCGTTTCATGAGTCGGCCCACGCGCTGGCCAGCCACCTGCTGGGTGATGACACTGCCGTGCGCGCCGGGCGTCTCTCGATGAATCCGCTGCGCCACTTCGACCCGCTGGGTGCCCTGTGCATGCTGGTGGGAGGCGTCGGCTGGGCCAAGCCCGTCTCGATCAACCCGTACAACTATAAGAACCCCAAGGTCGGCATGGCGCTGTCCGCCGCCGCGGGGCCTGCCAGCAATCTGCTGCTGGCGTGGGTGTCGATGATCCTGTACAAGCTGTGCTGGTACAGCGGGCTGGGGGACGCCGTGCCCGTGCTGACGATGTTCCTATATTATATGGTAGCCATGAATCTGAGCCTGGCGGTTTTCAATCTGCTGCCGGTGCCGCCGTTTGACGGAAGCCGCATTGCGCTCTTGTTTTTGCCGCAGCGGCTCTATTTCAGGGCGATGAAATATGAGCGATATATTATGCTGGCCGTGCTGGCACTGGTGTTTTTGGGTCTGCTGGACGCGCCGCTGTCTTGGCTTGTCAACGGTATGTGGCGGCTGATGCTGCACCTGACAGGCTTTGTGGAACCGCTTTGGGGGTATTGAGTTTTTGCCGGAAGTTCTGACATTTAAAATAGAAGATTTTGAGGGCCCGCTGGATTTGCTGCTGTACCTGGTGGGCAAAAATAAAATGAACCTCTATGATGTCAACATCATGGAGCTGATCGAGCAGTACACCGCTGCCATCCGGGAGATGCAGCAGGACCGGATGGAGATTTCCAGCGAGTTCATCGACATGGCGGCGCATCTGGTGCAGATGAAAAGCGCCCTGCTGCTGCCGCGCAGCCCCGAGGCCGAGCGCATGAAGGCCGAGCTGACCGGGCGTTTGATCGAGTACAGCGCCTGCAAGGAGGTTGCCGCCCAGCTGGGCAGCCGTGCCCGTGATCTGTACACCGTAGCCCGTGAGCCGATGCCGCTGGTCGGCGCTGCCGAATACACCCGCCGCCATGACCCGAACTGGCTCGTGCAGGCGTGGTTCAATCTGATGGGCCGCAGCACCCGCAAGAAAAAGCCCACGCAGGAAAAGTTTGAGCCACTCGTCACCGCGCCGTTTGTCTCCGTCGCCAGCCGCGTCTCTCACATGCTGCGCGGCTTGCTCAAGGGCAGCCTGCAAAAAATGGGCCAGCTGTTCAGCCACGAGGAAAGCCGCAGCACAAACGTAGCGACCTTCCTGGCGCTGCTCGAGCTCATCCGCGCAGGACGTGTCAAGGTCGACGACAGCGGCACCTTGCAGCTGGACCGCACACACCGCAGAAGAAAGGACAAAACGCCATGACAGAACGACAGGAGCTCGGCTCTCTTGAAGCCATGCTGTTTGCCCACGCCGAGCCTGTGGAGACCGCCCGCCTGGCCGACGCCCTGCGGCTGGACGCCGACGAGGTCACCACGCTTTTGCAAAAGCTGCAAAAGCGCTACGATGAGCAGGAGAGCGGCATGGTCATCCTGTACTTCGAGCCTGCCCGCTGGCAGATGACGACCCGCCCGTACTACGGTGAGATGGTCAAGCGCATTCTGGACACCCGCCGCAACGCGCCGCTTTCGCCCGCCGCACTGGAGGTACTGGCCGTCATCGCCTACAATCAGCCCGTCTCCCGCAGCTTTATCGAGCAGGTCCGCGGCGTTGACTCGTCGTCCACCGTCACCAAGCTGTTGGACAAGGGACTGATCGAAGAGGCGGGCCGCCTGGACCTGCCCGGCAAGCCGGTAGCTTTCCAGGTCACGGACACATTTCTGCGCGTCTTTGGCCTCGGCAGTCTGGCCAACCTGCCGCCGCTTCACGGTGAGGCTGCCGAGAGCGCCGAGCCGGAGGATACGGAAGGCGACGACGGTCAACTGGAATGGAAGTGATTGCTTATGGCCATTCTGTTGTTCCTTCTCCGACTGATCGGCTGGGTGCTGCTGGCGGCGCTCTTGCTGCTGCTCGTCGCCCTGCTGATACCGCTGGGCGTTCGGTTTGCGTACCGCCCGGGCAGCGTGCGGGCCACGGCCTGCTACGGACCGCTGCACTTCACGCTCTGGCCGCGCAAGGGCCAGCCGGAAGCACTGAAAAAGCCCGCCTCCGCCGCACCGCCCGGGCAGACCGTGCGCAAGACGGCGGACGGCGAACAGGCATCCGTCACCGTGGAGGTCAAGCCGGACAAGCCCGCCGCAAAGCCCGCACAGACCGTCGCCCGGCAGCCCGCGGCTCAGGGGAAGCCAGAAGCGCCGAAGCCTGCTGACATTGTCCCCACTGAAAGCGCCGATACTGAGGGCAGCGCGAAAAAAAGCGGTCTGCCGTTCGGCATCTCGGCGCGCATCGACGCCGCTATGCAGCTGCTGTCCAATGACCCGATGGCATTTGCCCGGTGCATGCTGGGCCACACAGGCTGGCTGGGGCGTCATCTGCTGCGTTCGGTGCGGGTGTCCGGGCTGGACATCTTCTGGACCGTGACCGCCGACGAGGCCAGCGCCACCGCCGAGCTGTTCGGCGCCGAAATGGCGCTTGCCAACAATCTGCTGGCTCTGGCCCAGCAGTACATCCGCGTACAGAGTGACCGCCTCTGGCTCGAGCCGGATTTCACCGGCGAGCGCGCAGGGGAGCGTATCGTCTCGTTCCGTCTGACGTCCTGCGCTGCCGTGCTGCTCTGGCTCGTCATCCGGCTGCTGCACCGTCTGTGGAAGGACCCGCAGCTGCAGCCCGCCGCAAAGGCATAAACGATTTCTTTTTTTCGATAAAAGGAGGAACTTACAATGGCTGAACATCCTATTCAAGGTCTGATGGGCGTCACCATCGAGAAAATCCGCGACATGGTCAACGCCGAGACCATCATCGGCGACCCGATCCATGTGGATGGCACCACCATCATCCCGGTCTCCCGCGTCACCTTCGGGTTTGCGTCCGGCGGCTCCGACGTCGGTCCCAGCTCCAACAAGCAGATGTTCGGCGGCGGCAGCGGCGCAGGCGTCTCGGTCACGCCGGTGGCATTCCTCGTCGTTTCCAACGGCAATGTGCGCACCGTCCAGCTGGTGGAGAAGGTCTCCGCCGTTGACAACGTTATAGCCTCGCTGCCGGAGCTGGTGGACAAGGTCGCTGCGCTCATCAAGAAAGAAAAGCCGGGTGCTGACGCACCCGCCGAATAAGGAGTATAAATTTTAATGGCAGAACAACGTATTCAAAAGGTACTGGCCGACCAGGGCATCTGCTCCCGCCGCGAGGCCGAGCGCCTGATCGCTGCGGACAAGGTCAAGGTCAACGGCCACCCTGTCACCCTGGGCGACAAGATGGACCCCGACTATGACAAGGTCATGATCGACGGGCAGACACAGCGCATCGTGCGCAAGCGCCAGTACACCTATATCATGCTGCACAAGCCCCGCGGCTATCTGACGACCCGCTCTGACGACCGTGGCCGCAAGACCGTCATGGATCTTGTTTCCGATGTGCCCGCCATGCTGCGCCCGGTGGGCCGCCTGGACAAGGACAGCGAGGGGCTGCTGCTCATGACCGATGACGGCGCGTTCATCAATATGCTGACTCACCCGTCCGACGGTGTCGGCAAGCTGTACCGCGTCACGGTCAATCCCCGCGCCACTGAGCAGCAGATCATCGAGATGTCGTCCGGCGTTGTGCTGGATGACGGCGTCAAGACTAGGCCCTGCGTCATCCACGTCGTGGTCGATGAGCCGGACCGCAGTGTGCTGGAGATCACCCTGCACGAGGGCCGCAACCGCCAGATCCGCCGCATGTGCTCCGCTGTCGGCCTGCAGGTCGTGCGCCTGCGCCGCAGCGCCGAGGGTCCCGTCAAGCTCGGTATGCTGCAGCCCGGCGAGTACCGTGAGCTGAAAAAGAGCGAGATCAATGCCTTGCGCAACGCAGCCATGAAATCTGCCGGCAAAGGGGAGAGCCGTGCTGCCAGCCCGGTTCGCCGTCCCGGTCCCCTAAAAAAGCGCACAAATTCTGACTAAAATTGCAGGAAATTCTGAAAAATGTGCAAAATTCCACTTGTGGAAACGTCGCGAACGTAGTATAATTCAATTAAATGGCGGATTTTTTGTAAAGTATTTTTATAAAAAACAGTCAGCTTTACCATAGGAGGAAACTGTATGGCAGTAAATAAGCCCGGCAAGGCAGAGATCCTTGCAGCATTTTTTGATGACGGCACCTACTCGCCGCTGTTTACCGACGGCGCAGTGAGTGCTGCTTACGGCTGTGCAAACGGCCAGAACGCCTACGTCGTGTTTGAGGACGGTTCTCCCGTCGGCGTGCAGGATATTGAAAAGAATATCCGCGTGCTGGAGATGGCCGCCGAGACCGGCGCACCGGTTGTTACGTTCTATGATTCCACGGGTGCCAAACTTGAGGGCGGTCTTGATCTGCTCAACGCCAACGCCCGCCTGACCGCAGAGATCGCGCGCGTTTCCGGCGTTGTGCCTCAGGTCGCCGTTGTCACCGGTACCTGCGCCGGTACCAACGCCATCAACGCCGCTGCCGCGGACGTCTGTGTCATGGCAGAGGATGCCGAGCTGTTCCTGAACGCTCCGTTCAACGCTGAGGACAAGGTTGCAAACGCCGGCTCTGCCGCGTTTGCCGCCAAGGCCGGTGTCGCCGCCGTTACCGCTGCGGACGCCGTTGCCGCCGCCAAGCAGGCTGCTTCCATCGTCGCCCTGCTGCCCGCCAACAATCTGGCCGGTCCTGCGCTGTTCGACTTTGCCGCTCCCTCCAAGGCTCTTGACCTCGTCAAGTACTCTGCGGCTGACGCAATCGCCGCTCTGGCCGATGAGGGCAGCACTGTGGAGCTGTACGCAGGCTACGGCAAAAACATCGTCACCGCGCTGGCTACCATCAACGGCAGCGCTGTTGGTATCCTGGCCACCGAGAAGGCCGCTCTGTGCCACAAGTGCACCGCCAAGGCTGCCCGTTTCGTTCGTCTGTGCGATGCCTACAGCATCCCCGTTGTGACCGTCGTCAACACCGAGGGCTTCGGCAAGAGCGAGGGCGACGATCAGGCTGGCGGCATCCGTCAGGCTGCCCGTATGGCCGGTGTCTACGCCGAGGCTACCACCGTCAAGGTCGCCGTACTGGCCGGTGAGGCCGTCGGCCCTGCCTACACGGTCTTTGCCGCCTGCGCCGACTGGCGTGTTGCCGTGCAGGGCTGCACCGTAGCCCCGCTGGCTCCCGAGGCCGCTGTCACCGTTCTGTACAAGGACGAGATCTTCGCTTCCGATAACATCGTCAACGCCACCAAGGCCAAGGCTGCCGCCTACGCCAAGGAGGTCTGCAGCGCCAATGCCGCTGTGACCAACGGTGCTGCTGACGCCATTGCCGATGCTGCCACCGCCCGCGGCGCTGTCGCTCAGGCTCTGGATATGCTGGCCAGCAAGCGCACTGTGCGCCTGGCTAAGAAGCACGGCAATATCACGCTGTAATCATCAACCTTGAAATAGGGAGGACTTTTCCATGAAAAACCTGATCGTTACCGTTAACGGCGTTGCTTATAATGTCACCGTTGAGGAAGGCACCGGCGCTCCCGTTGCCGCTGCTGCTCCTGTTGCTGCCCCCGCAGCCGCTCCGGCTCCCGCCGCTGCTCCTGCACCTGCTGCCGCTCCTGCCGGCGCCGCCGGTGCCGTTTCCGTCACCGCTCCCATGCCCGGCAATATCCTGGATGTCAAGGTCAAGGCCGGTGACTCCGTCAAGGCTGGCGACACCCTGCTGATCCTCGAGGCCATGAAGATGGAGAACGAGATCAGCGCTCCGCAGGACGGCACCATTGCCAGCGTCAATGTGCGCAAGGGCGACGTTGTCAACTCCGGCGACCTGCTCATCACCATGAACTAATAGAAAGGCCGGGTGAATCACATTGGCTAAGAAACCCATTAAGATTACTGAGGTCGTCCTGCGTGACGCCCATCAGTCTCTGCTGGCCACCCGTATGACCATGGACGAGATGCGCCCCATCCTGCCCGAAATGGACAAGATCCCGTATTTCTCCGTTGAGTGCTGGGGCGGCGCTACGTTCGACTCCTGCATCCGCTTCCTGGACGAGGATCCCTGGGAGCGTCTGCGCATCCTGCGCAAGGAGCTGCCCCACCAGAAGCTGCAGATGCTGTTCCGCGGCCAGAACATGCTGGGCTACCGTCCCTACGCTGATGACGCCGTCGAGTACTTCGTCCAGAAGTCCGTTGCCAACGGCATCGACGTCATCCGTATCTTTGACGCGCTGAACGACCCCCGCAACCTGCAGACTGCCATCAAGGCAGCCAACAAGGAGGGTGCCCATGTTCAGGCCTGCATCAGCTACACCCTGAGCCCGGTACATAACAACGAGTACTTCGCCAACTATGCCAAGACTCTCGAGGAGATGGGCGCTGACTCCATCTGCATCAAGGATATGGCCGGCCTGCTCAAGCCCTACACCTGCTATGAGCTGGTCTCCGAGCTGAAAAAGACCGTCAAGATCCCCGTGGACATCCACAGCCACTACACCGCAGGTCTGGCTTCCATGTCCATCCTGAAGGGCATCGAGGCAGGTGCCGACATCATCGATACCGCCATGAGCCCCCTGAGCCTGGGCACCAGCCACATGCCCACCGAGAGTCTGGTCGCTGCCCTGCAGGGCACCGATTACGACACCGGTCTGGATCTGAAGCAGCTGAACGTTGTGCGCGCATACTTTGCAAAGCTGCGCGAGAAGTACATTGCCAACGGCCAGATCAGCCCGAAGAGCCTCGGCGTGGATGCAAACACCCTGCTGTATCAGGTGCCGGGCGGCATGTTCTCCAACATGCTCAAACAGCTGAAGGATGCCGGCAAGGAAGATAAGCTGGACGAAGTGCTGGCAGAGATCCCCCGCGTCCGCGAGGATGCAGGCTATCCGCCGCTGGTCACCCCCACCAGCCAGATCGTTGGTACGCAGGCTGTGTTCAACGTGATCCTGGGCGAGCGCTACAAGATGGTCACCAAGGAGTTCAAGGGTCTGGTCCACGGTGATTACGGCAAGACTCCCGCTCCCATCAAGCCCGAGTTCACCAAGAAGATCCTGGGCGA
>OHAI01003083.1_pt1 | contig 11607 bp, 11 predicted proteins | sample 1577091 | NCBI WGS metagenome assembly OHAI01 (sample SAMEA3541548, study PRJEB24748) | human gut metagenome | biome: human gut; feature: human-associated habitat; material: faeces | place: China | collected 2012
CCGGTCAGGTCCACCAGAGGGCCGCTGTGTTCGGCGGCAGCCTGGCGGGTCAGGCGCGCGGCGGCAAGAAGATGACGGCGGATGCGTATCTGCGTGGGCATGAAATGCAGACAGGCATTTTGCTTGGCTAAGGCTTGAATAGGAAAGTTCCAAACAGATAGGAGGAACCGATATGTATTATGGTTATGGATATGGATACGACAGTATGTATTTTTTGGTGCTTCTGGCATTCATTTTTTCGATGGTTGCGCAGATGAAGGTATCCGGTACATTTAAGAAATATGCGAAAATCAGAAACAGACGAGGCTTAACGGGGGCGCAGGTGGCAGAGCAGATGATGCACAACGCAGGCATTTATGATGTAAGCGTGCAGCGTGTGGCAGGCAACCTGACAGACCATTATGACCCCAGAACAAAGACACTGCGCCTGTCCGAAAGCGTGTATGACAGCACATCGGTAGCGGCGGTCGGCGTAGCGGCGCACGAGACAGGGCATGCCATTCAGCATGACGTGGGCTATGCACCGCTGGCACTGCGAAGCTTTTTCGTGCCTCTGGCAAACTTCGGCTCCAGACTGGCAATTCCCCTGATTTTGATTGGGTTTATTTTCAGCGGCGGCGGCAGCACATTGGTGACACTGGGGATTCTGTTCTTCTCCCTTTCCGTTGTGTTTACGATTATTACACTGCCTGTGGAATTCAACGCATCCAGAAGGGCGATTCGCCTGCTGGCAGATGACGGATTTCTGGACAGCGACGAAATCGGCGGTGCGAAAAGGGTGCTGAGTGCGGCGGCAATGACCTATGTTGCGGCGGCGTTTGCGGCAATCGCGCAGCTTCTGAGACTGGTTGCCATCTTTGGCAGAAGAAACGATTAAAAAAGAAAGGCTAATCTGATTGCGGATTAGCCTTTTGGTGTTTTTGCGGATGCCTATTTTTTGTCGAAATAGGGGCGAAATGATTGAAGAATCCTCTGTTTTGTCGTATAATATTATGTTGAGACAGAATGGCTTGAACGGAAGGAATGGAAAAAAATGATCCAAATCAATCCAAGAGAGATTGCGGCAGAGGCACTCATGGAAATCATGACGGCGGATGCCTATAATACAATGACACTGCGCCGCCTGCTGCGGCAGAACGGTGCGATGTCCAGACAGGACAGAGCCTTTGTGACGGAGGTGGTAAACGGTACACTGCGCAATTTGATTTATATTGACCATGTGCTGAATACCTTTTCCAAAACAAAAACGGAAAAAATGAAGCCGTGGCTGCTGGCAGTGCTGCGGACGGCGGTGTATCAGATGTACTTCATGGACGTGCCGGATGCAGCGGCGTGTAATGAGGCGGTGAAGCTGGCATCGGTCAGAGGATATGGCTCTTTGAAGGGCTTTGTGAACGGCGTACTGCGCACGACGGCAAAGAAAAAACAGGAGATTCCCCTGCCTGAGATGGGAACGGCGGAATATCTTTCTGTGGCGTATTCCCATCCGCTGTGGCTGGTGCGGATGTGGATTGCCTATTATGGCTACGAAGAAACGGAGCAAATTTGTGCGTATGATAATCAGTCCCCCGATGTGACGATTCGGGTGAATACGCTGAAAACGAATACGCAGGCTTTGAAAAAGAAGCTGGAGCAGGCAGGTGTGCATGTGGCAGAGGGCAGAATCTGCGCGGATGCACTGCATCTGACGAAAACGGCGGATTTGAGCCGCTTGGATACTTTCAAAGAAGGACTGTTCCATGTGCAGGATGAAAGCTCTCAGCTTGCGGTACGGGTGCTAGACCCGAAAAAAGGCGAGGAGATTTTAGACATGTGTGCCGCGCCGGGCGGGAAAAGCTTTACGATTGCGGAACGGATGGAAAACGAGGGCAGTCTGCTTTCCTGCGATATTTATGCGCATAAAATCGACCTGATGGAGGAGGGCGCGGAACGCCTTGGCATTTCCATCATGCAGTGCAGGGTGAAGGATGCGGCGGCTGAGGAGGAAAGCCCGAATCAGTTTGACCGTGTACTGCCGGATGTGCCCTGCTCCGGTCTGGGGCTGATGCGAAAGAAGCCGGATATCCGCCTGAAAAAGGATGGCAATGAGATTGACAGCCTGACAAAAATTCAGAGAGAAATTCTGGGAAATGCGGCAGGCTATGTGAAAAAGGGCGGCGTTCTGGTTTACAGCACCTGTACGCTTTGCCGAAAGGAAAATGAAAAGAATCTGGAATGGTTTCTGAAAGACCACCCCGATTTTACGGCGGAGGATATTTCGGAATTTCTGCCCGAAGGCTGGGATACGGAAACGGCGAAAAAGGGATATCTGACCCTGCTGCCCCATAAAACAGGAACAGACGGATTTTTCATTTCAAAATTAAGAAGAAAGGATTGAGATATGGAAAAGGTTGATATCAAATCCATGGACATAACCGAATTGCAGGAGCTTTTGCGGGAATTGGGTGAGCCGAAATTTCGTGCGAAGCAGCTTTTCGATTGGCTGCACGCAAAGCAGGTGGACAGCTTTGCCGAAATGACGAATCTTTCCAAGAGCCTGCGGGAAAAGCTTGGCGAAACGGCAGCAATCAATGGCGTGAAAATCGTGCGGCGGCTGGTTTCGCAGATTGACGGCACGAGAAAATATCTTTTTGCGCTTTCGGATGGCGCAATTATCGAAAGTGTATTGATGAAATATGAGCATGGCAATACGGTCTGCATTTCGACGCAGGTCGGCTGTCGGATGGGCTGCAAATTCTGCGCATCCACACTGGACGGCGTGGAACGCGGACTGACGGCAGGGGAAATGCTTTCCCAGATTTATGCGATTCAGAAGGACTGCGGCGAGCGGGTACACGGTACGGTACTGATGGGCAGCGGCGAGCCTCTGGATAATTATGACAATGTTCTGAAATTTCTGCGTCTGATTAACGACCCGAATGGGCAGAATATGGGACAGAGACATATTACGCTTTCGACCTGCGGTCTGGTGGAAAAAATTTATGCGCTGGCGGAGGAAAATTTGCAGATTACACTGGCGGTTTCCCTGCATGCGCCGAATGATGAAATCCGCACGCAGACCATGCCTGTGGCAAAGTTGTACGATATGGACAGACTTTTGCAGGCGTGCAGGGAGTACGCAGAGAAAACAAAACGCCGCATTACCTTTGAATATGCGCTGATTCATGGCGTGAATGACGGGGATGCACATGCGCGGGAGCTGGCCGGAAGGCTGAGAGATATGCTCTGCCATGTGAACCTGATTCCCGTCAATGACGTAAAGGAGCGCAATTATATCAAAAGCTCTGCGGAGCGGGTAAAACGGTTTGCATCTATTCTGAGTGAAAATGGTGTGGAAACCACAGTCAGACGAAAGCTGGGCAGTGATATTGATGCTGCCTGCGGTCAGCTGAGAAGAAGCCACATCAAGGAAAAGGCTATGGAGGAATAAGATGCGGGAAAATAAGCGGCAGGGAGGTGGAGCAGCGTTGAAAGCAGTTGGAATGAGCGACATTGGAAAATGCCGCAAAAATAATGAGGATGCCTATTACATTTCGGCAGGGGAAGACCCTGCGGAAAATTTATATCTGGTTGCCGATGGGATGGGTGGCTGCAACGCGGGAGAAATCGCGAGCAGCTGTGCAATCGAAGGCTTTCTGGAGCATTTCTGGAAGGAAATGAAGCATGCAGAAAATGACGACATGCTGGATTTGATGACAGGTGCGATGGCAGCTGCGAATCGGACGGTTTATGAAAAATCCAATTCCGACAGGGAGTTTGCGGAAATGGGAACAACCATCGTTGCAGCGGCGGTGCGCGAGGAGAAGCTTTATGTTGCCTATGTGGGGGACAGCAGAGCTTACCTTTTTCGCAAAAAGGAGATGCAGCCCCTCACCACAGACCATTCCTATGTGATGGAGCTGGTGAAGATGGGGAGCATTACGAAGGAGGAAGCGGCAATGCACCCCAAAAGAAACGTGATTACGCGCGCTATTGGGATTCGGGATACCGTGGAGACGGATACGGTGATTCATCCCGTGCAGAAGGGAGACATCGTTTTGCTTTGCACAGACGGGCTTTCCGGTATGCTGAAGGATGAGGAAATGGCGAAGATTTTGAGCAAGCGGATCGCTCTGGACAAAAAAGCGGCAATTCTGGTGGAGGAAGCGAATCGGCAGGGGGGACATGACAACATTTCCCTTATTCTGGTTGAGATATAAGTAGGAGGTTACAAACTGATGTTATTGAATCCGGGTACTGTCCTAAGCGGCAGATACGAAATATTAGAAAAAATCGGTTCCGGCGGCATGGCAGTTGTTTACAGAGGCAGAGACAGAAAGCTGGATCGTTATGTTACGGTGAAGGTTTTGCGAGAGGAATTTGTCGGGGACGAGGAATTTATTGAACGCTTTCGTTCCGAGGCCTGCTCCGTTGCGAGATTATCCCATCCCAATATCGTAAGAGCGTATGATGTGGGCGAGGACGGAGATATTAAGTATATCGTAAACGAATACATCCACGGGGATACGCTGAAGAAGGCAATCAAGGAAAAAGCACCCTTTGATTCCCGTTCTACTATCAATGTTGCCATTCAGATTGCCTCTGCGCTGAGTCAGGCGCATAAGGCACACATCGTACATAGAGATATCAAGCCTCAGAATATTCTGGTGGGGACAGACGGTGTGGTAAAGGTGACGGATTTTGGCATTGCCAGAGCGGCAACCGCGTCCACCATGACAACAACGGCAAATGCGGCGGGCTCTGTGCATTATTTCTCCCCTGAGCAGGCAAGAGGCGGCTATGTGGATGAAAAAAGCGATATCTATTCTCTGGGTATCACGATGTTTGAAATGATTACAGGCGTATTGCCGTTTCAGGGCAACAATTCCGTCAGCATTGCATTGATGCATATCAATGACGAGCTGCCGGATATCCGCCAGTATAACCCGAACTGTACGCGCTCTCTGGAGGGGATCATCCGCAAGGCAACGATGAAAAAGGCAGATGAACGCTATGCAAGCATTGACCTTCTCTTGGCAGACCTGATTCGTGCCAGAGCGGAGCTGAACGGTTCCGCAAAGGAAGAAAAGCCTGCGGAAAAGAAAGCGGCAGCGGTTGGTGCAGCGGCAGTCGGTGCGGCAGGCGTGCGGATGTCCAGAAGGGCAGAGGCGGCAGCCAGACTGCGTGAAGCGCAGGAGAAAACGGAAATGGAAAAGGCGGCACAGGCCGCAGTGGAAACACCGCAGGAAACAAAGCCGGCTGACCCGAAGGAGTTGGAATATATCCGCAGCCACGCGGAGCGTCCACATGCGGAACACAGCTATGCAGAACACGCACATGCGGAGGGACACCATGCAAGCCACCGCCATGCGGCGGAAAACGCAGCTGAGCCGCTTGATGATTTCGCACAGGAGAACCCTGTGGAGGAGGAGGCACATACCCCTCTGGCAGGACTTGAAAAATACGGTAAAAAGCTGAAAATGAAGCATATCTCCAAAGAGGATGATTATGAAAATGAATATGTAAAATCGGAGCCTGTGAAGGCAAGCAGACGACCCGGAAAAATTCGCAGAAACCCCAGAACCGAAGGGGATTTTGATAACGAGCATGACAGAAAGGCAGAACGTAAGGTTGTGATTGCGGCTGTAATTACGGCATTGGTGCTGATTGGTGTGATTTCCGTTGTCGGCATTAAATTTATGGGCGGCGGCTTTGGCGGCTTTATTTCCAGTGATAAGAATATCGAAACCCCCCTGTTCTTAGGGATGGATTACGATGAAGCAGTAAAGGAAGCGGAAAAAATGGGGATTACCCTTGTGCAGGAGGGGGAGGACTACAGCAGCTTCTATGACACAGGCTGTATCATTTATCAATCTGTCAACGAAGGGACGATGATTGGTGAAGGTACCAAAATCGGCGTAAAGGTCAGCCTTGGATTGACAGAGGAGGAAATGCCGAATGTGGTTGGCAAGAGCGAAAATGCGGCAATCGAAGCCATTACCCGTCTGGTTGGGGACGTGGCAGAGATTCGCTATGTGCATGACGCAGATGCAAAGCCCTCTGAGGTTATCAAGCAGGAGCCGGAAGCCGGTGCTTCTATTACGGCAAAGAGCCGCATTATTCTGACCATCAGCAAGGGTGACGAGGATACCAATGTTACCGTACCCAATGTTGTAAATGATACACTGGAGGATGCAAAGGCTTCCCTGACAGCGGTTGGCTTAACGGTCGGGAATGTATCCTATGCGGCAAGCGACAAGGTGGCAGAGGGCAAGGTTATCACGCAGACCGTGGCGGCGAATAAATCCGTACCGAGCGGCAGTGTGGTTAACCTGGTTGTCAGCAGCGGCGCGGATACGCAGGAGAATGAGAACAATAAGCCTTCCTCCAATACCCAGACACAGGGCACAAAATATTTCACAATTAACGCACCCAGCGGCAGCGAAGGCTCTGTTTATGTGCGTGTGGTAAAAGAGGATGCGGACGGAGTATACCCTGTGGTAGACACCTACAGAGATGCTTCCGAATTCCCTTACAGCGTTTCCGTAACGGGTAAGGGCAGCGGTACGGTTACCTGCTATATTGATAATGTGCAGCAGTGGTCGCAGAGTGTAAACTTCTCCGGATGATAAGGATAAAGGTGAATCTATGCTGGAAGGCGTAATTTTAAAGGGAATTGGCGGTTTTTATTATATTGATACGGAACGCGGCGTATACGAATGTCGGGCGAGAGGCATCTTCCGCAAGGAGGGGATTCGCCCGACCGTAGGCGATGCGGTGCGGATTTCTGTTCTGGATGAGAAAAAGAAAAAGGGCAGTCTGGATGAAATTCTGCCCAGAAGGAATGAGCTCATCCGCCCAAGGGTGTCCAATGTGGATCAGGCGGTGATTGTATTTGCGGCAAAAAGCCCGAATATGAATCTGGATTTGCTGGACAGGTTTCTGCTGCTGGCAGAGGAACAGGAGTTGGATATCGTAATTGTTATCAATAAAATCGACAAGGATAAAAAGGAGAATTATCTGGCGGCGGCAGAAATGTATCGGGATGCAGGCTATGCCGTTATCTGCACAAGTGCGGAAAAGGAAATCGGCATTGATGCACTGCGTACTGCTCTGGAAAACAAGATTTCTGTATTCGCAGGACCTTCGGGGGTTGGCAAAAGCAGCTTAATCAATAAAGCTTTCCCCGGATTGGAATTAAATACGGGCGAAATCAGCGAAAAGATACAGCGCGGTAAGCACACCACGCGACATGCGGAGCTGATTCAGATTACAGAGAAAAGCTATATCGTGGATTCTCCGGGGTTTACCTCTCTGTATCTGACGCATATTCCCTCGGAAAAGCTGCAGTATCATTTTCGGGAATTTCTGCCCTTTGTGCATGCATGCTATTACAACGGCTGTGTGCATATCAATGAACCGGATTGTGCCGTAAAGGAGCAGATTGGCAAGGCAATCCATCCGATGAGATATGAGAGATATGTTACGATTTATCATGAACGTAAGGAAGAAGAAGAGAGGAGATTCTAACCCATGAAAACGAAACTTTCCCCCTCCATGCTTTCCATTGATTTTGGCAAGGTAGCGGAGCAATTAAAGCTGGTCGAGGACGCAGGCACGCAGTATATCCATCTGGATGTGATGGATGGGATTTTTGTTCCCAATATTTCCTTTGGGATTCCTGTGATTAAGAGCATCAGAAAGCACAGCAATATGGTTTTTGATGCACATCTGATGATTGTGGAGCCTGAAAAATATGTAGAGGAATTCAGAAAAGCCGGTGCGGATATTATCAACTTCCATGTGGAGGCAACGAAATATCCCGCAGAGGTGATTCAGCAGATTAAGGCAACGGGCGCAAAGGCAGGCATTACCATTAACCCCAGAACGCCTGTTGAGGTGGTATATCCCTTCCTGAAGGATGTGGATATGGTTCTGGTCATGACGGTTGAGCCCGGCTTTGGCGGACAGAAATTCATGGCACAGCATGTTTCTAAAATCAGACAGCTGGCAGAATGGAAAAAGGAGCTGGGTCTGGAGTTCGATATTGAGGTAGACGGCGGCGTGACACTCGATAATGTGCGCGAGGTTCTGGATGCAGGCGCAAACGTGATTGTTGCAGGCTCTGCGGTATTCGGCAAGGAGGATATTGCAGGCGCGGCAAAGGGCTTTCTGGACATTTTTAAGGAGTATGAATAACGATGAAGGTAATTCTTTTTGCGGGAGCGGAAATCAGAGATTACAGCTTTTGTGAGAGCTATATGGATGGCGCAGATGCGGTCATCTGCTGCGATGCAGGGATGCGTCATGCAAAGGCACTGGGCATTGACCCCGATTATATCGTAGGGGATTTTGATTCCACAGCCTCGGAGGTTCTGGAATATTATAAGGCGAAAAATATCCCCATTCGGCAGTTCCCGACCAGAAAAAACGAAACCGACATGGAGCTTGGGATTATTCTGGCACTGGAGCTGGGCGCGACAGACCTTGTGCTGTTCGGCGGTATTGGGGACAGATTTGACCATACGCTTGCCAATGCGCATTATCTGCTTTCTCTTCTGAAAAAGGGCGTGCGTGCGCGTTTGGTGGATGATAAAAACTGTGTAGAGGTGATTGATCAGCACCTGACACTGCATGGCAAGGTGGGGGATTTGGTTTCCACACTGCCCCTTTCCATGGAGGTCACAGGCATTACGCTACAGGGCTTTTCTTATCCCCTGACGGATGCGACACTGACGCTGGATGGCGATTATATTGCGGTCAGCAATGTACTGGCGGAGGAAACCGCAACAATTGATATCAAGAGTGGCTATCTTTATGTGATTCGTTCCAGAGATTAAAACAAAAGAAGAAGCCCCCGACCAAAAACGGTTGGGGGCTTTTTGCACATTTGTAAGGCGGCGTGCATATCAATGATAAGAGGGGGGATTGGAATGCGAAGAAGATGTAACGGCGCGCCCATCAAATGGCTGGGCGGTGTTGTGCTGATTGCCATTGGACTGGGGATGCTTCTTGCATGTCTGATCCCGAAATGCGTTTTTCTGATTGGGATGGGATTTGTCGGGCTGGGGGTATGGCTCATCAGTCAGAACAGAAGATGCTGATTCTTCTATATTTCTATATACGAAAAAAAGCCGTTCTTTTTAAAATCAAAAAGAATGGCTTTTATCATTCGCTTGGAATTAGATTGCGCGTGTAATCTTGTTGGAACGCATACATCTTGTGCAAACGTAAATAGATTTTACATTGCCGTTGTCTTCAACGATTTTAACCTTCTTTACGTTGGGTTTCCATTTTCTATTCGCACGTCTACTTACCTGGGAACGTTCAATACTGATTCTATGACCTGTAATCTGGCCTTTTTCACAAATCGCACATTTAGCCATTGTCTGCACCTCCTTCAACCTCGCCTATGTGACATAACAAAGATATTTTAGCAGAAAAGCAAACGATTTGCAAGGAAAATAAGCAGAAAAAACGGATTTTTTTTCGGGCAGAGGAAGGAATGCGCTTTTCGGAAAAATCTTAAGAAAGTCGTAAGAAATTTGTAAGGAGCGTGTAACCTGCAAAGCGAAAAAGGATGCTATGGTAGAGGAAAGGGAAAAAAGCATAAAAATTATGAATCAGGAGAAGGAGGATGCGGTATGAAAAGGGCGGCTTGTCTGGCATTAGCGATGAGTATGGTAATGGGAACAACGGCATTTGCGGCGGAGCAGAGGGTAAGATTTTGCAGAAGGGATGACATTACCCTGCAGAATCCGCCCATTAAGAAGGATGGGAAATGGATGGTTTCTCTGGAGGACTTGGAACGGATGACAGGTACGCAGGCAACAGAAGGAAAGGATTCGATTACCTTTCATAAATCGGTTGTACTGACAGGAGCGGAGCTTGGAAAGGACGCAGCGGCTTATTTTCGAAAGGACGGCACGTTACTGGAAGGGGTAAACGGCAACTATCGAAAGATGGATGCGACAGAATTCCGAGAGGGGGATATTCTGTATTTACCCTGTCGGGACTATGCAGAAGCAATCGGCTATCAGGTAGACTGGTATTTGCTTGATGGAGATAACATCCTTCTGCGCGCACAGGAAATGCCGGAGGTTACATTGAACGTGGAATATGACGCAAATAGGAATGAGGTGCAGGGCAGGATTCAGAACGAGGAGTCGCAGTCTTTTCTGTATGGTGCGGAATTTACCATAGAACGAAAGACGGAAAACGGCTGGGAACGTGTGAAGAAAGCAGAGCCGGGAGATATTGATGACTACGGATTAACGATGTCTGCAAAAAGAGCGGGAGAGGACGGCATTACGGATATTTCGTATCGGATGCGTACAAAGCTGACCGCAGGGGAGTACCGCATTGGCATCCCGTTTTCCTATACTTACTTTCTCAAGGGAAACCGTGTGAATTACATCAGCCAGAAGGTAAAGGAGAATGGCCTGGGTGACAGAGATTGGGATATCTATTATTCCACCAAGTGGGGCAAGCCTGATTTCTATTTTGATGGAGCAGGCATATTTGATGATGGATTCAAGAGTACCACGGAACTGAAGAGAACGACAAAATATACATTATACAGCACATTTACTGTGGAATAAGGGGACGAAAGTCCTCTTTTTCTGTTGCAGAAACTATCGCAGAAAGATTGTATTTTGCCCATTTTTGCGGTATGATAAAAGAGGAAACATAGGGAGACCTATAGAAGAAATACAAAGGAGAAACCGAATGTTAGATATTTGTTTACTGGGAACAGGCGGCATGATGCCCATGCCCAGCCGCTTTCTGACAGCCATGCTGGCAAGGCTCAACGGCAGGCTTGCCTTGATTGATTGCGGCGAGGGAACGCAGGTGACCATGAAGATGCTCGGCTGGGGCTTTAAGGCGATAGATGTGATCTGCTTTACGCATTTCCATGCCGACCATATTTCGGGGCTGCCGGGGCTGCTTCTGACGATTGGCAACGCAGGGCGGACAGAACCCCTTACGCTGATTGGCCCTGTCGGCTTACAGCGGATTGTCGAGGGGCTGACCTTGATTGCGCCGGAGCTGCCCTTTCCCATCGAATATATTGAATTGACACAGGATGCACCGAACCCGATACGGGTGGGGGCGTTTGAAATTCATCACTGCCCTGCCGACCACATGGTGAAATGCTTTGCTTACCGCATTGATTTGAAACGCAAGGGAAAATTCGATGTAAAAAAGGCGGAGCAGCTTAAGCTGCCGAAGCCTCTTTGGAATAAGCTGCAAAAGGAAGGCAGTGTGGAGCATGAGGGCAAGACTTATACGGCGGATATGGTAATGGGGGAAAACCGCAAGGGCATTTCCGTAGCATACTGCACAGACAGCAGACCGGTTGACCGTATTACGAAATTCGTGGAGGGCGTACAGCTTTTCATCTGCGAAGGGATGTACGGCGAGGAGGAGAAAAAGCAGAAGGCAAGAGAAAACAAGCACATGCTTTTTTCCGAGGCGGCACGCATGGCAAAAAATGCAAACGTGGAACGGCTGTGGCTGACGCATTTCAGCCCTTCTCTGAACGAGCCTGAGGCATATTTGCCGGTGGCGCAGACTTTATACGCCGCTGGCTGCTGCTGCACATAAGCATGCGCGTGAACATATCGC
>OHAI01003097.1_pt1 | contig 11567 bp, 6 predicted proteins | sample 1577091 | NCBI WGS metagenome assembly OHAI01 (sample SAMEA3541548, study PRJEB24748) | human gut metagenome | biome: human gut; feature: human-associated habitat; material: faeces | place: China | collected 2012
GCAGCAGGAACGGACCGCAGACAGCGGGAGCGGAGGCTTACAGCATGATCACACGGGAACAGATTCGAAAGCTGGCAGGGTATTCCTATTCCAGAGGGGTAGATATCTGGCGGCAGGGCAAGATCAGGCGCTTTCAGATAAAAACTACGAAAAAAGGCAGGCAGATTCAGGCGGACGTCAAAGGGAGCGGGAGAAATCTTTATGACGTGAGGATCCTGCTGGATGAGGAAGAAGACAGCGTGCAGGAGGCATGGTGCGATTGCCCTGCATTTTATTCCTATGAGGGTCTGTGCAAGCATTGTACGGCGGTGCTTTTATATTATCTGGAAAATCCGGACCGGGTGGAAGAAGAGCATATGAGTCTGTCGGAGTTCCTGAAACAGCGTGGGCTGGAAGGCATCCAGAAAGAAATCGGTGAAGCAACGGACGGGATAAAGATTCAGGAAAATCTCAGGTCCCCGGGAAATACTACAGCCTCCAGAAGCGATAGCATGCTTCTTGCCGGTGTTCCGAAGCGGAAGACGACCAGACAGTTAAAAGAGCTTCTGCAGAAACAGACTGCCCGGCATATGCTTCCGGTTCTGCAGGAAGAAAGCTTTGGGAAGGTGCGTCTGGAGCCGCTTCTTATTTGTGATACGCGTGAATGCCGGGCGGAATTTCGGATCGGGATCGGCAGGATGTATATTGTAAAGGATATTTTTTCCATGATCCGTGCGCTTCGGGAGCAAAGCAGCTATTCCTATGGAAAAAGTCTGGAATTTGTTCATACAAAAGGAAGCTTTACCGAAGAATCGCGACCGCTTGTGGAATTTCTGGAGCAGTGGGTTGGCCGTTATGAAAAGGCGTATCTGCAGACGAGCGGTTATTCCTATCTGTATCGGGCAGCGCTCCCGAAAGCTCGGACGATCGTGCTGGATGGCTGGGGACTGGATGGATTTCTGGATGCGATGGGAAACCGGGTATTTTATGTACAGCTGGATGGAACGGAGAGCCGTTGGCATGTCACGGACGCAGCACTGGAACGCAGATTGCAGCTGACGGGAACGGAAGGTGGTGCAGAGCTTTCCCTGGAAAATGTGTTCGGATATGCCTGTGAACGGGATCAGGTGTATTTTAAGGACGGACTGATTTATCGGGTTTCCAATGAAGGGCTGGGAGAAGTGACCGAGTTTTTGGACTGTATGAAAAAGCTCCCGAACCGGACGGCTTTTTTGCAGGAAGAGGATTTGCCGGCATTTTTCAGACAGTTGATGCCGATATTAAAAGAACATTTTCAATGCGAGATCAAAGGAGTCGATGAAAAGCAAACGGAATTGTCGGCAGTAAAATTCCAGTTTTATCTGGATATGCCACAGGAGAAACTGGTCAGCTGTCGTGCAATCGCCTGCTATGGAGAACGGGAGTATAGTGTATATGATCTGACAGGGGATATTGACAGACGGGATCTTGTCAGCGAGTCGGAAGCAGCGCGGATTTTAAGCTCCTATTGCAATACTTATGATGATCTGAAAAAAGAAATGATTATTTATCAGGACGACGAATTGTTTTATCGTCTCCTGACAGAAGGAATCGTGCAGCTTTCTGCAATCGGTGAGGTGTATGTTTCCGATGCGCTGAAAAAAGTGCGGGTTCTGCCGTCGCCCGGCGTATCCGTTGGAATTTCCATGGGCGGCGACTTGTTGGAGCTGACAGTGTCTTCTCAGGATATGCCGAGGGAAGAGCTGATGGAAATTTTGTCCCGTTATGATCGGAAACGAAAATTCTACCGGCTCAAGAACGGCGACTTTGTAAATATGGAAGAAAATGGTCTGGAATCCCTGCAGGAGGTGCGCCAGGCGCTGCAGCTGACAGATAAGCAGCTGATGCAGGACAAAATCGAGGTTCCGGCGTACCGGATGCTGTATCTGGATGAGACGCTGCAGGAAAACGCCATGATGGAGGTGATTCGGGATGTATCTTTCGCGAGTCGGATTGAGAAGCTGCAGAATCCGGATTTCGAAAAGGAATATGTGCCGGACTCCTTAAAAGGAATTTTACGGGAATATCAGAAAGCCGGTGCCGCGTGGATTGGAATGCTTTACAGTAACCAGTTCGGCGGAATTCTGGCGGACGATATGGGGCTTGGAAAAACGCTGCAGGTCATCAGCTTCCTATTAGTAGAGCACACCGGATGCAGCCTGATCGTCTGCCCGGCGTCACTTGTTTATAACTGGAAGCATGAGCTGGAACGGTTTGCGCCTTCGCTGAAAGCGGATATGGTAACGGGAAATGTTCAGCAGCGCAAGGAAGTTCTGGATCGCTGGAAAGAAGTGGATGTATTGATTACGTCCTATGATCTGCTCCGTCGGGATATCGCAAACTATCAGGAGCTTCATTTTTTCTGCGAGGTGATCGATGAAGCGCAGTATATCAAAAATCACGGAACGCAGGCGGCGAGGGCAGTCAAGCAGGTTCAGACCGGATTCCGGCTTGCGCTGACGGGTACACCGATAGAGAACCGACTGAGTGAACTGTGGAGCATTTTTGATTATCTCATGCCCGGGTATTTGTACAGCTATCAGCGGTTTCGGACAGAGCTGGAACAGCCGATTGTCCAGCATAAGGACGAAGACGCTGCGAAGCGGCTGCAGCGGCTGATCCGTCCATTCGTCCTGCGGCGCCTGAAAAAAGAAGTGCTGCAGGATTTGCCGGACAAGCTGGAGGAAAACCTGTATGCCGATATGGATGGGGAGCAGCAGGAGCTGTATGATGCCCATGTCAGACGTATGAAGCTGATGCTGGAGGAAAAATCCGACGAGGAAATCCGGACAGATAAGATCGAAATTCTGGCGGAACTGACGCGCCTTAGACAGCTTTGCTGCGATCCGGCGCTTTTGTATGATAATTATAAAGGAGGCTCTGCAAAGACAGAGCTTGTGCGTGGGCTGATCCGAAACGCAGTGGAAAACGGGCACAAGGTACTCCTGTTTTCTCAGTTTACAACGATGCTGGAACGCCTGTACCGGATTCTGGAGGGGGAAAAGATTGCAAGCCACATGCTGACCGGCGCGACTCCGAAAGAAAAGAGAATCGAAATGGTGGAGTCTTTTGCGCACGATGACGTTCCGGTATTCTGTATTTCCCTGAAAGCGGGAGGAACCGGGTTGAATCTCACGGCGGCAGACGTGGTGATCCATTTCGATCCCTGGTGGAACAGCGCAGTACAGAATCAGGCGACAGACCGTGCACACCGGATCGGGCAGAAAAATGTGGTCAATGTTTACCGGATTCTTGCCAAAGGGACGATTGAAGAGAAAATCGTGGAGCTGCAGGAACGCAAGCTGCAGCTTTCAGACAGAATCCTCGGAGGGGAGAGCCTGCAGGCGCAGGGTCTGACCCGCGAGGAACTGTTGGAACTGCTGCGGTGAGTGCTGTCAAATTCAGGATACGGCTCTCTGGCAGGCGTGCAGCAGATGCTCGTGCTCATATTTTTCCTTGGTTGCCATACCGCCGCGGATATGGCGCTCGGATTTGTTGATATCGAGTACCTTTCGGGCTTCTTTTGCCAGAGCCGGATTGACCTGCATCAGACGTTCCGTGATATCTTTATGTACAGTGGATTTGCTGATTCCAAATTGACGGCCCGGAAGGGAACTTTCTATAGGAAAATTAATTTAGCGAAGAATCAGGCCGACCGAAAGAGGGCCGGATTCTTCGCTATTTGTTGAAACAAGCTCAACCGGTTCTGCCGGTACATCTGTTGAAATTCTCTATAAACTTTTAGTTAAGATGACAAAGAAATCACCCATTCTCGCGGTGAACGAGCCCGTGAAAAAAACTACCCGCAAGCGTCCTGCGACCCGAAAAACGACAGGCAGTAAGAAGACCGCTTCCGGAAAGACGTCGGGCAGGAATTCCAAAGGGAAGAAGACCATCCGTCTGTGGCAGATGCCTTCGTGGTGTTATTACCTGCTGCTCGGTTTCATTGGAGCCTGTTTTGTCATCTGTTTTTATTATTTCTTTATTCGTCCGTACGCCTACCGCTGGAAACCCTGCTATGGCATGAAAGCATACGGGGTATGTCTGCCATACGGATTTGAGGTGCACGGTTTCGATGTGTCCCACCATCAGGGACAGATAGACTGGAGCGAACTGCAGAAAACCCAGACAGCTCCTTTCCCTGTACGTTTTGTATTTATGAAAGCTTCCGAGGGAGGTGATTTCAGTGATACAGCCTTTATTCATAACTTTGATGAGGCCCGTAAGCATGGATTTATCCGCGGTGCCTACCATTTTTACAATCCCAAGACAGACGCTTCCCGTCAGGCCGATTTCTTTATCCGCTCCGTGAAACTGGAATCGGGCGACCTGCCTCCGGTGCTCGACATCGAGGTGAGGGGAGAAGATGAGAAAAAGCTTCGCCGCGACTTGAAAGTCTGGCTGGATAAAATCGAAGATTATTATCGGGTAAAACCGATTCTCTATACCTCTTATAAATTTAAAACCCGTTACCTGAACGATTCCGTTTTCAACTCATATCCGTACTGGATAGCCCATTATTATGCCGACTCGGTGGAATACAAAGGGCAGTGGCGCTTCTGGCAGCATACCGATGTGGGACGTTTGCCGGGCATCCGTGAAGATGTGGACCTGAATGTGTTCAACGGCACGCTGGATGAGTTGAAGCGCATGACGATACCCTGATTCGAAAGAATTCATATCATATACAGACAAACAAAAACCCTCCGCAGGTATCCTTTTGAGGAAATCCCTGCGGAGGGTTTGTTTTTATATAGAAGATAGGGAAACCCCGCTGACTTAGTTGCGGAACTTCAATGCATCTCCTTCGCGTTCTACGATGATCGGTTTTTCGCGGTTCACTTCTTGTGACAGAAGCTTCTTTGACAAATCGTTCAGCAAGTAGCGCTGGATGGTACGTTTTACCGGACGTGCACCGAATTCAGGATCGTAACCTGCAGTGGCCAGGAAGTCGACAGCTGCATCTGTCATCTGCAAAGTCACTCCATTGCCTTCCAGCATCTTCCGGATACCGTTGATTTGCAGGCGGACAATCTGTTCGATTTGCGGCTTGTTCAGCGGCTGGAACATGATGGTCTCGTCAATACGGTTCAGGAATTCCGGACGGATGGTCTTCTTCAGCATGTTCATCACCTCTTTCTTGGTCTCTTCTACAATCTGGTCATGGTTCTGGTCGTTAATTTTCTCGAACTGACTTTGAATGTAGGCACTGCCCAGGTTAGAAGTCATGATGATGATGGTGTTCTTGAAGTTCACCGTACGTCCCTTGTTGTCGGTCAGACGTCCGTCGTCCAATACCTGCAACAAGATGTTGAACACATCCGGATGAGCCTTCTCGATTTCATCGAACAGTACGACAGAGTACGGTTTCCGGCGTACGGCTTCGGTCAGCTGACCACCTTCATCGTAACCTACGTATCCCGGAGGCGCACCAATCAAACGTGACACGGTATGCTTCTCCTGATACTCACTCATGTCGATACGCGTCATCAGCGATTCATCATCGAACAGGTATTCTGCCAGTGCCTTGGCCAGCTCGGTCTTACCCACACCCGTCGTACCCAGGAAGATGAATGAACCAATCGGACGTTTCGGGTCTTGCAGTCCGGCACGGCTACGGCGTACGGCATCAGCCACGGCTTCGATGGCTTCGTCCTGTCCGATAACCCGCTTGTGCAGCTCATCTTCCAGATGAAGCAGCTTCTCTCTTTCGCTTTGCAGCATCTTGCTTACCGGTATGCCCGTCCAGCGAGAAACTACATCGGCGATGTCTTCAGCCGTTACCTCTTCCTTGATTAAAGCGCTGTCACCCTGCTTCTTCTTCAGATCTTCCTGAATAGACTTGATTTCGTTCTCCAGTGCCTGAAGCTTTCCGTAGCGGATTTCAGCCACCCGCCCGTAATCACCTTCACGTTCTGCCTTGTCGGCTTCGAACTTCAGTTGTTCGATTTCCTTCTTGTTCTGCTGAATCTTGTTTACCAGTTCCTTCTCACTCTGCCATTTAGCCTTGTAAGAAGTCTCCTGTTCCTTCAGTTCTGCAATCTCCTTGTTCAGCTGGGCCAGTTTAGCCTCGTCCTTTTCACGCTTGATAGCCTCACGTTCAATTTCTAGCTGCTTCAGCCGGCGTTCAATTTCATCCAGTTCTTCCGGAAGTGAATCACGCTCCATACGCAGTTTGGCTGCCGCTTCATCCATCAGGTCGATGGCCTTATCCGGCAAGAAACGGTCGGAAATGTAACGGTTGCTCAGTTCCACTGCCGCGATGATGGCTTCGTCTTTGATACGCACCTGATGGTGGTTCTCGTAACGCTCCTTCAATCCACGCAAGATGGAGATAGAGCTGGCCGTATCCGGTTCGTCTACCATGACTGTCTGGAAACGACGTTCCAATGCCTTATCCTTTTCGAAATACTTCTGGTATTCATCGAGGGTAGTGGCACCGATGCTCCGCAGTTCACCACGGGCCAGGGCCGGTTTCAGAATGTTGGCGGCATCCATGGCACCTTCCCCTTTTCCGGCACCCACCAGCGTGTGGATTTCATCGATAAAGAGGATGATGTTTCCGTCGGACTTCGTCACTTCGTTGATAACCGATTTCAGACGTTCCTCAAATTCACCTTTGTATTTTGCACCTGCAACCAGCGCACCCATATCCAGTGAGAACAGCTGCTTGTTCTTCAAGTTCTCCGGCACATCTCCACGCAGGATTCGTTGTGCCAGTCCCTCTACGATAGCCGTCTTACCCGTACCCGGTTCACCAATCAGAATCGGGTTGTTTTTCGTACGTCGGCTCAAAATCTGCAATACCCGTCGGATTTCCTCGTCACGGCCGATAACCGGGTCAAGTTTTCCGCTTCGTGCAGCTTCAATCAGGTTGATGGCATATTTGTTTAATGACTGATAGGTATCTTCACTCGACTGTGAGGTGACTTTCTGTCCCTGACGCAGTTCCTGAATGGCAGCCCGCAGTTCCTTGTCGGTGAGGCCTGCATCTTTCAGGATGGTGGCCACCGTACTTTTCACGTTCAGCAGTGCCAGCAACAAGGCTTCCAGTGACACATATTCATCACCCAGTTCCTTAGATACTTCCACGGCTTTCTGCAACACCTCGTTGGCGCTTCGGCTCAGGTAAGCTTCCCCACCTGAAACTTTCGGCAGTGAGGCAATTTGTCTGTCGAGTACGGTTTCTATCTGCTGGCCGTTTATGCCGAGTTTCTGGAAAATGAAGTTCGTTACATTTTCGCCCACCTTCAGCAAACCTGCCATCAAATGTTCCGGCTCGATGGCCTGCTGTCCACGGCTCTGTACCAGATTTACCGCTTCCTGCACTGCCTCTTGCGATTTGATTGTAAAGTTGTTAAAGTTCATAAATGGTCTCCTTTCTCGTTATTAGTTGTGGTTTCTTATTATTTTCATTTCGTTTGTCGCAGCCCGTCCTGTATGTTTGCAGGCTTGCTTGCGACGCTTAGTTTAATTCAAATTCTTTGCCACAGCTTGTAAAGGATAAAAACCTGACGAATTGTCATTTTATGATGCTTTTATACTGAAAATCTGTCAGTTATATGTCGCTTTTTGTCAGCTTGAAAAACGCAAGTGCGTTTCGGTTCAAACGCAAGTGCGTTTTAGTCTAAACGCAAGTACATTTGACATGAAACGCAAAGGCGTTTTACTTTAAACGCAAGTGCGTTTTTACTTAGATGCAAGGACATTTTGAAGGAAAGGAAAAGATGTTCTCTTTTAATTTAATTAACCATTTGAATATATAGTATTTACGATAATTTCGTAGATTTGCGAAAAGTTCGTAGAAAAACTCGTTCGATATGGAAAAGCTAACTTATCAGGAAGAAGAAGCCATGCGCTTTATTTGGAACTTGGGGCCGTGTTTTGTGAAGGATGTGGTGGGCTGCTATGCTGAACCTAAACCGCCTTATACCACGGTGGCCTCCGTCATCAACAACCTGAAGCGGAAGGGATACCTGCAGGCAGAAAGGTTTGGTAATACTTACCGGTATACTCCTTTGGTGGCTCAGGAAGAATATACCAGCAAGTCTGTGGGCAACATTGTGCGCAATTACTTTGCCAATTCTTATAAGGAGATGGTTTCGTTCTTTGCCAAGGAACAGAAGATTTCCAAGGAAGACCTGAATGAGATTATCAACCTGATTGAAAAACGTGAAGACAAATAAAAACTTATTTCTATGCTATACCTTCTTCAAGTCAATGTCGGATTAATCCTGTTTTACGCGCTCTATAAACTGGTATGCACGCGGGATACCTTCTTTCGTTCAAGAAGATTTATCCTGATAGTGTCGCTTGTATTGCCATTTATCCTGCCTTTTATCGACGTGCGTGAATGGCTGGAAAGCCGTGACCGCATGATTATGCTCACTCACTTTGATTACTCGGCTGTGCTGCCGGAGATTGTGGTGGGCAGTGAAGCAGTAGAAACCGGGAACCGTGTATTCGTACTGTCTGAATGGATAGGCTATCTGTATCTTGCCGGGGTAGTGGCATTGCTCGTCCGGCTTGTGGTTCAGGCATTCAGTCTGTATCGCCTCATTGTGCGTATGCCGGAAAAAGAGATAAACGGCGTCCGTGTAAAATGTTTGAATGGTCCTTCCGGACCGTTCTCTTTCTTCAGATGGATTTTCATGAATCCTGCCGCTGTGAAGGAAGATGAAATCAGTGAAATCCTGACGCACGAAATGGCGCACGTAAAGCAGCATCATTCTGTCGATGTGCTCCTTGCCGAGATGGTCAGCATCTGCTGCTGGATGAATCCCTTCGTCTGGCTGCTGAAACGCGAGGTCAGACTGAACTTAGAGTTCCTGGCCGACAGGAAAGTAATGGAGGCAGGGTTTGCTACTAAAAGCTATCAATATCATCTGCTTGGGTTGGCCTACAACCACAAGTACGGGTTATCCAATAATTTCAACTTCTCTCACCTTAAACAACGTATCATTATGATGAACAAGAAAAAATCAAACGGTGCAGGGCATATCAAATATGCGCTGTTCGTGCTTCCGGCCTTTGCTCTACTCGTTGCCGGAAACATCTCCTGCTCGCAGGGAGCATCCGAAAAACAGGATGCCAAAGAAGAAACCGTCGCACCAGATTCAGTAGCGGCTCCTACTGACGGTGTAGCGAAAGAAGAAGTATTTATGGTTGCAGAACAGATGCCCGAATTTCCGGGAGGAATGAAGGAGTTGTTGAAATTCCTTCAGGACAACCTGAAATATCCGGAAAATGCCATGAAGAATAATGTGCAGGGACGGGTAATCGTGCAGTTTGTGGTGGAAAAAGACGGAACTCTTACCGAATTCAAGGTGGCTCGTTCTGTAGATCCGGATTTGGATGCAGAGGCTTTGCGCGTGCTGCAGACCATGCCTAAGTGGAAGCCGGGCATGCAGAGGGGGAAGATCGTAAGGGTAAAATTTACCGTACCTGTTTCCTTCAAACTTCAGTAAATTGTTTTTGAGTCCGCTTTAAAATGGGATGTAATTATGCTTAAATGCTTCTGAGAGAAGTTGGAATGTAATCCCGTATTTTAGAGCGGACTCATTTTTTATAGAAATATAATGTCATGAAAATCATTGTAATATTATTCTTCTCTATGTTATTGGCTCTGCCGACTTACGGACAAAATAGAGAGACGGACTATCTGTCGCATGTACTGGAGAAAATGAATGCCGTAGAATCGGTAACCTATCATTGTGTGAAAAAGGCATGGGAACCGGGAGACAAAGAGCCGGTGTACAGTGTGCCAACAGAAATTTATGAGCATGTGAATCCGCAGGATACTGCTGTGGGTTATTCTTTCTTGTGTGCCTCGGATAAGGAATTCAGACAACCACTTTGGGTATATGACGGAACTGTGTTTGCTTACATAGAGAAAGAGGAAAAAGAAGTACGGATAGATGATTTCACTCAGAAAAGTCCCCTTCCGTTCAGAGTTATTATGCCGCAAGCTTTTGGTTGCATGAAATCCATTCTTGAGTATGCATTGAACACTCAGGATAGCATAGTCCTCAGTTTGAAGGATGAGGGGAAAGATTATCTGATGGAATTAAGTATCCATACACCGTATCAGGTGGAGTTTTTTGGTAAAGCTTGTTACATGCCGCAGAATCCGTATATATATGATCCGACATCTATTTACAAAATCTGGATTTCAAAAGAAAATGACATGCCTTATCGTTATCGCAGGGAGATGCAGCATAGCATCAGTGAGGGTATTTGTTCCGATTTTGTGTATAATCCTTATGGAAAGGGAAAAATTGTGGCGGAAGATTATTATCCGGCAGATTATGTGCGGCGTATAAAAGGAGAGAAGTCTCAGAAGGCGACAGTGGATATGACGGGTAAAAAAGCTCCAGACTGGACGCTTACTGATATGAAGGGTCAGCAGGTTTCTTTAAGCGGTATAAAGTCGAAGGTCATCTTGTTGCAGTTCACAGGGATAGGCTGCGGACCATGTAAGATTTCGATTCCTTTCTTGAACAGGTTGAAAAAAGAATATGCAGTGAACGAGCTTGAAGTGCTGGCTGTGGAAACGTGGGGAAGGTCGAAGTCATCTTGTGAAGCCTATGTGAAAAATCAGGGAATAGAATACAGCTTTCTGACTGCCGATAAGGAAACAATAGCTAAACTTATAAATGATTATCAGGCTGGTAGCGGAGTTCCGCAGTTTTACTTGATAGGTAAAGACCGCACGATAATTGCAAAGTTCCAAGGCTATGCAGAAAAGACAACGGACACGGAGATAGAAAAGAAGATAAAAGCGAATTTGTAGACCGAAAAAACGTATTCTCCCCAATCCTTGCATTTTCTGTAGATTTTTCTATACATTTGCAGCCGTACATTTAAACAAAGAAAAAACAGATGCATCGTATCACTCCCTGTTCGCAAAAGGTCATGCTTCGGTTCCGTCGCTGGAGCCGGAAGGAATATGCTGCGTTTGTAAGCCTGCACCGCCATGTCACCATCGGACAGGTGGGAAGAGGAATTGCAGATGCTTCATTGGGCAAGCAGAAAACGGCAGTGTGCGAGGGAAAGAAAACAGAAGGCACGTCATGGACTAGCTTTTCAGAGGAAGATACACTCTTTGGAAGCAGGGAACCTGGGCTCGGAGGAAGTCTATTCGAGATAGACCGGACAGAATTGTGGTGCCTGCTGGTGCCGCAAAGGGAAGAAGTGCCTGCGCTGCTTTTAGATGAAATAAATAAGGTAACAATAACCGGAAGGGATGTTTCCGCTTCAGGTCAAGTCTGACAGACTTAACCGAAGCGGAGACATCCCTTCTTTTTTAGGATAAATACGTATGGAAAGATTACAGAAATTAGAAGAGAAGATAAAGGAAGGGGGCACGCTTACTTCGGAAGAGGCTTTGTGGCTGCTCGAGGAAGCGCCTTTTGAGGAGCTGTGTGAGGTGGCTCACCGCATTACGGTGGCATACGCTTCACGGAAGTTTGACATGTGTTCCATCATTAATGCCAAGTCGGGTCGTTGCCCTGAAAACTGCAAATGGTGTGCCCAGTCGGCGCATCATC
>OHAI01003099.1_pt1 | contig 11565 bp, 10 predicted proteins | sample 1577091 | NCBI WGS metagenome assembly OHAI01 (sample SAMEA3541548, study PRJEB24748) | human gut metagenome | biome: human gut; feature: human-associated habitat; material: faeces | place: China | collected 2012
CATATCCATGCCGAGCTCGGCATAATCACGGGCCGCCTCGTCGTCGGCGTATGCGTATTCCAGCCAATACCCGTAGAATATGGCCTGCTCCATTGTTTCATTATCGCCGTAATAGTCCGGGTAATGTTCCACAATGAACGCCACCGCCTCGTCCCGCTTCTCGTCCGTGACACCTTCTGCCACGGAGTCCTTCGCGTCCCTTGCCAGAGCGTCCACCTTCGCGCTTGTGTTCGCCTCTGGCTCTGCCGCCGTGGGCTGATCCGTTTCCGTTGGTGCGCTGGACTGAATGGACGGCTCCGTGCCCGAAGTCCCGGCCGTCTGATCGCCGCCCTTATTTCCACCAACGGCGGCGGCTATCAGAACGACGGCCACCACGCCAATAATGATCCATTTCTTTTTGCTTTTTCCGGCCTGCCCTGCTTCCTGCTCCTTTTTGTTCATGTTTTACCTCCATTTCCATGGCTTTTTATTTGCGTTTTTTCGCGTTAGTCATGTTTGGGATAATTATAAGCGGTGAAAGGTGCTAAAGTCAATATGCTATCTACCTATCTTTGGGATAAAAAAGGAGGCGCAGCGCCATGAAATTATACAGATACATGAACGGCAGAGCCAACGCCTCCGGCTGCAAAATAAAAGAGCGCCGGGAGGCTGCCGGACTGTCTCAGGACGACCTCGCGGCCCGGCTTCAACTCGCTGGGCTGAACCTAAACCAAAAGGCAGTGAGCCGGATCGAAACCGGGGACAGAGTGGTGCCAGACTTCGAGCTGCTCTACTTCTCGGAGGTGCTGGAGGTGCCGATCTGCGAGCTATTATCTGCTGATAACTGAGGGCGGGAAACCGCCCTTTTTCTTTTTGCGAAAAAACGCGAGGGGCGCTTGACAAAGCGCCAATAAAGGCGTATATTATAAATACGCCAATAAAGGCGCAAAAAGGAGGCAAGGCTATGAACATCAAGGAAATGAGGAAAGAAAAAGGGCTGACTCAGAAGCAGCTCGCTGAGCAAATCGGCGTAAATATCCGCTGGGTGCAGAAATTAGAGGCCGGAGAGATAAAACTTGAAAACATCACATTTTTGAACGCGGCAAAGCTGATCATGGCGCTGACACCGTTCGACGACGAAAAGCAAATTGCAAGGGACATATATTTCATAGCAAAACGAACACTCGAAAATAACGCTTGAAAAAGCAAGGAGGGGGAGCGGCTGCGGCTGCTCCCTATTTTTTATTTACGGAGGACGCGAACATGAGACGCTTCAAACACTTAACCAAGACAGACCGGCTCCGCATTGAGCAGCAGCTCCGGGACGGAAAAGAGCCGAAGGAGATTGCCGAGTCAATCGGCGTCCACATTTCCACCATATACCGGGAGAAAAAGCGCGGTGAATATCAGCACCGAAACAGCGACTACACCGAAGAAACCCGGTACAGCTCCGATCTCGCCGAAATGAAATACCGGGCCAACCTCGCAGCCAAGGGCCCAGACCTGAAAATAGGCAAGGATCACGAGCTGGCCGACTACATAGAGCGCCGGATCGCAGACGATAAGCTCTCCCCCGCTGCCGTTCTGGGCGAAATCGAAGCCAACGGAATGAGCTTCGAGACTTCGATCAGCGTCAACACGCTATACAGCTACATAGGAAAGGGCGTTTTCCTTCGGCTGACAAATAAAAGCCTGCCGCTCAAAGGTGAGAAAAAACGCGGCTATCACAAAGTCAAAGCCCAGAAGCGCCCGCCAAAAGGCGAAAGCATAGAAAAGCGCCCAGAGGAAATCGGCGACCGATCCACCTTCGGGCACTGGGAAATGGACACAGTAGTGAGTGCCAGACCGGGCAAGGCTGCCATTCTGGTGCTGACCGAACGGATCACGCGCGAGGAAATCACAGCGAAGATCCCGGACAAAAGCGCGGCCAGCGTGGTGCAGGCCCTCGACGATCTGGAGCGTGAATGGGGCGACAAGTTCCCGCTGGTATTCCAGACAATCACCGTAGACAACGGGAGCGAGTTCGCAGACTGTCCCAGCATGGAGCGCAGCGTTCTGGGCGACGGCTCCCGGACAAAACTCTATTATTGCCACCCGTACAGCTCATACGAACGCGGCAGCAACGAAAATCTGAATAAGATGATCCGGCGCTGGCTGCCGAAGGGTACGAACTTCGACGAAATCGCCGACGAGGTGATCGAGGCCGTCACCAGCTGGATCAACAACTACCCGCGAAAAAGCCTCGGCTATTTGACCGCCGATCGGGTATTTCAGGCCCATTTATCGGCCGTTTTGGGGGCCCATTAAATTTTTTTGGATTTTTTTCGCATTTACTCTTGACATTTGCCAAAAAAGTTAATTATCAAAAAAGTTAATTATCAAAAAGGCTTATCGAAAAAGTTCATTATTTACTGGGCGGAATCGCCGGGTATCCCCTTCCCCGCAGATACCACCGGATCCGGTGATGCCTGGGGGAGGGATTCCTCAGCCGGTTTATACAGCATTACAGCACTTCGACCAGGAATTCGCAGTAAGGATCGCCGTTGGCACAGCATTTTGTCTCTGTTACCCGGCAGGGTTTTCCCAGGGCGGTGGAGAACATGCCCGCAGCCGTACCTGCCTCGTACACGCATATTTTGGAATGTATATTGGGAAGGCCGTAACAGTCCGCGCATTCATAATGCCTGTAGACTGCGTGGGTTTCATCAGCTTCCACTACTTCCTCAAAGGCGTATCCGTCCCTCTGGGCAATGGGCTGGTTGCTTTCCATGATTTCCGGCAGTGTCTTTCCCCTGATTTGGTCCGAGGTGATACTTTCTCCTATGATACGGGATATTTCATAGGCAGCCTCCTTCAGTTCCGGGTAAAACAGGAAGGTAAGGGTCTGACGTTCTCTCATATAATTAAAGGGCATATGGTCGCCCAGGCGGGGACGGATTTTCACCCCCTTTTTCTGGGCTGCGTATGCGTCCGCAAAGGAACGCATCACATAGGAATAATCATCAACCATCTTTCTGGCGTGCTCTGTGTCTATCTGAATTTTACCCACGGTTATTCTCCTTTTTGGTAATAATGTTTTCCCGACGCAGCCGGTGCGGAGCTTTTCTTCCTGGCAAACAGCAGCACCACAAGGGTTAGTATATAGGGCAGCATCTGTACCAGCTGGGGCGGAATGTTGACACCCTGCAGCCTGAACTGCAGGCTCTGGGCAAATCCGTACACCAGGCCTCCCAGCGCCACCCACAGCGGCTTCCAGTTTCCAAGTATCACCATGGACAGGGCGATATAACCTCTTCCTGATACCATATCCTTGCTGAACATGTTGATATCCCCGATAGACAGGTAGGCTCCGCCTATGGCGGCAAGCATGCCGCTGGCCATGACGCAGAGATACTGCATTTTATATACGTTGACTCCCATGGTGCCCGCCATCTCGGGGTTTTCTCCGATGACCAGGATTCTCAGACCGGCCGGTGTCCTGTATAAGAGGAACCAGAGAAGAAAGACGCAGAGAACCAGGATGTAGAACAGGGGGGAAATGGTACCAATGATATCCCCAATGACAGGAATTTTTGAAATCACAGGCACACGCAGCATGCCCAGTCCCGCCACCATGCTGGACTTGCCCTTGGTGCCCCATATCATTTCCAGCAGGACAATGGTAATGCCGGAGGCAAAGATGTTGATGCCCACGCCTGCCAATACATGCTCGCATTTAAAGCCCACGGTCAGAGTCACCAGAACCAGACCCATGAGAATACCGGAGAGGGCGGCAAAGAGAAGGCCCATCCAGGCGCTGCCTGTCACATAGGAGCCCACCACTCCGAAGAAGCTTCCGATGAGCATGATGCCCTCCAGCCCCATATTGATGACTCCGGCCCGCTCTGACAGCATACCGGCCAGGGCGGCAAAGGAAATGGGTATGGCCACCCGGACCATGCCGGCTAACAGGGAAAGAATCTGTCCGCTCATGATGTCACCGCCTTCCTTCTTTTGTACAGATTTTGAATAGCAATTACGATTCCGGGTGTGGAGATAAACAGTATGATAAGGGCCTGGAGAACGGAAATGAACTCGCCGGGAATGTCCGTCATACGGTTCATGCTGGAGGCACCTGCGTTAAGGGCTCCGAACAACAGAGCCGAGGCCAGGGTTCCCAGGGGCTGGTTGTGTCCCATGACCGCAATGGCGATACCGCTGAAGCCGTATCCTGTGGTCATGCCGGATATGTAATAACCCTGGACGCCCATGACCTCGCAGGCGCCGCCTATGCCTGCCAGGGCGCCGGAAATGAACATGGCTGCCAGCAGGTTTTTCTTGTTGTTGATGCCGGCTGATTCCGCGGCAAATGGGCTGTCCCCTGTCGCCCGCATCTCATACCCCAGCTTTGTCTTGTAGAAAAGGACCCAAAACAGGAATACGGCAAGGAGGGCAATGAAGATGCCTGTGTTCAGCCTGGTATGGGCTACCAGGGACACCAGCCTGGCGCTGTCTTGTATCTCCTCTGTCCTTACCACCATTCCCTCTGATTTAAAGGGATTGTTCACCAGGTATTCCACCAGGTACAGAGCCACATAGTTCAGCATGATGGTGATGATAACTTCGCTTATCTGCAGTTTATTCTTAATCACAGCCGCCAGCATGGCCCATATGCCGCCGAAGATGGCGGCCACCAGAATACATACAGGTATGTGCAGGACGGCGGGCAGTCCCGTGATATAAGTGCCTGCCAGGGCAGCAGGCAGGGCGCCCGCCAGAATCTGACCTTCTATACCGATATTGAAGATACCGGCCTTGGACGCCACTGCCATGGCCAGTCCTGCAAATATCAGGGGAATGGCTGTGCCGGCGGTCTGGGCCAGGTTATAGGTGCTGCCGAACGCGCCTCCCAGCATGGCGGAGTAAGCTTCCACCGGGGAATACCCTGCGGCTGCTATGATGATGCCCGCCAATACCAGGGAGATTAGGAAGGAAATCAAGGTAAATGCCATGGTACGGCTTTTCAGATATTTAATCATTGTCTGCTGCCTCCTTCCGGGCATTGCCTCCCAGCATATAATAGCCCAGTTCTGTTTTGGTAAATGCGCCGGTCTCCTTTTCGGCCACGACTCTGCCCTCATAGAGCACCGCAATGCGGTCGGCCAGCTTTATAACCTCATCCAGGTCAGCGGAGATCAGCAGGATGGCGGAACCTGAGTCCCTCATCTGCATGAGATGCTGGTGGATGTATTCGATTGCTCCGATATCCACGCCTCTGGTGGGCTGGGCGGCCACAATAATGTTGGACTGGTGAAGGAGTGTGCGCCCGATGATCAGCTTCTGTTGGTTGCCCCCTGACAGGGAACTGGTGAGCTGGTCGATGCCGTCTGTCCTGACATCAAACTGTTTTATGGTGTCCCTGGCAACCTGTTTGATGCGCCTGATGTTCAGAAAGCCGTGTTTCACGTATTCGGGCCGGTAATGGTATCCCAGAATGAGGTTTTCCCAATTGGAAAATCCCTTTACAAAGCCGCGTTTGCCGCGCTCCTCTGGAATGTGGCCCACATAGTCCAGCATCCTGCGGGGAGAGATGGCGGAAACCGGCTGGGATCCGCAGCAGACCTGGCCTGTAAAATGATTCTCAATCCCTGTGACCACCTCAATGAGTTCGGTCTGTCCGTTTCCCTCCACGCCTGCAATGCCCAGTATCTCGCCTGCCCTGCATTCCAGGCTGATATCAGTGAGTACGGAGCGGCCCTTCTTTTTAAGGCAGATATTCTTAAGACCCAGCTTGACGGGGCCGGAACCATCGTAGGGAACCCGCTGTACATCAAAGGATATGGAGCGGCCTACCATGAGCTCAGCCAGCTTGTCTTCTGTGGCCTGGGCAGCCGGAAGGGAGGCGATGTTCTCTCCCCTGCGGAGTATGGTGATGTTATCCGCAATGGCCAGGGTCTCCTTGAGCTTGTGGGTAATAATGATGATGGTCCTGCCGTCCTTCTTTAGCTGCCTGAGCATGGCAAAGAGCTCCTGCACCTCCTGGGGGGTAAGGACCGCCGTGGGTTCATCTAAAAGTATGATGGAAGATTCGTTGTAAAGGGCTTTGAGGATCTCCACCCGCTGTTTTTCTCCCACAGACAGGTTCTCTATCCTGCTTTCAGGATTCAGATCAAAGTGATACCGGCGGATGAGCGCATCCACCTTTTGGCGGGCTTTGCCGCGATCCAGTAAAATGCCTTTGCGCGGTTCATGGCCCAGGATGATGTTCTCCGTGATGGTGAGATTGCCTACCAGAACAAAATGCTGGTGGACCATGGATATGCCATAATCTATGGCGTCATGGGGCGAACGGATGGCTGCCGGGCTGCCGTTAATGAGAATCCGTCCCTTGTCGGCTTTATAAAGGCCGAACAAAATTTTCATCAAGGTGGTTTTGCCGGCGCCGTTCTCGCCTAAAAGGGAATGTATCTCGCCCTGTTCTACCTTTAGGGATACCTCCTTATTGGCATAGGAGCCGTGAAAGGTTTTGGTAATACCCTGCATCTCTATTGCATACATTGGGACCTCCCTGTGTGAAAGGAAAGGTGTTGCTTGTGGTAAGCAGCACCTTTCGCAGCCGGTTATTTAACTTCGTCTATGGTTGAAGGAACTGTGATCTCGCCGGAGATGATTTTATCCTTTGCGGTCTGGGCAGCGTCAAGGCTGGCAGGATCAATCTCTACCTTGGAACCTTCGTTGGTGATGCCCAGTGCGTCCTCCTTAAGTCCGGGTACCATGGTACCACCTTCAAGAGTACCATCTATGGCTGATTTGATGCCGTCCTTGATGACTACATCAATCTTGCGGATAGCCGATAACATGATGTGGTCCGGGTCGATGAGACACTGGTTTACATCTGCGCCGATGGCCTTAAAGGTTCCCTGCTGTGCAGCGTTGAACACGCCCAGTCCGGAACCGCCGGCAGCGGCAAAAATGACGTCAGCGCCTGCGTCTGCCTCAGCCAGTGCCAGTTCCTTGGCAGTGGTGGTATCGGCAAAGGAGCCTACATATTTGACAATTACCTCCACATCCGGGTTGGCAGCCTTGGCGCCGGCCATATACCCGGCCACGAAGATATTCTGGGATGGGCTGTCCACGCCAACCACCATGCCTATTTTGTTGGTCTTTGTGTTAAGGCCCGCAACAGTTCCCACCAGATATGTTTTCTCATTGTCCTTAAACAGGACGCTGGTCACGTTGTCACATCCTGTCACCTCGCCGTCCACGAACAGGTATCTCTGCTCCGGAAACTCGGAGGCCACCTTCTGGAGGGCTTCTACGGCATCAAAGCCGCCGCCGATGATCAGGTCGTATTTGCCGGATGCGGAGAGGTCGGTAAAGTTGGCTTCAAATTCAGATATTTCCTTGGGCTCCACCAGCTGGTACTCGATTCCGTAATCAGCCTTGGCAGCTTCCACACCGGCCAGCATGCTGTCATTGAATCCGCCGTCTCCCAGTCCGCCGATGCCGATCATAAGGGCAACCTTGAAAGGCTCTGAGCCGCCGCTGGGGACGGTCTGACCGTCAGCCGGAGCTTTTGCATCTGCTTCCTTGGAGGCTGAGCCGTTGGAATACGTTTCGCCGGAGTCTGCCGCTGTCTGGGTTCCTGCGTCTGGTGATGAAGCAGCCTTGCCCTGGCATCCGGCCAATGATACGGTCATGGCGGCTGTCAGCGCCAATGCTGTAAATAACTTTAAATGTTTCATGATAGTTTCCTCCTCTGTGTATACCCGCTACATGTCCAGGCGGTTCTGTACGGCCTTGGGCATCTCTATAATGTTCTCGCCGCAGCGGCAGTTCATAGTCTCAGGATTGATGGCAGCCATGGCTTCCAGCATGACCTTTCCCACCACCGGTGCGCATTCCGAATAAATGTCAAAAATGGAGCGTTCCCAGTTGGGATTGATTCCCTCGGCCGAATTGCTGATAACATACAGGGCCGCGTAGCAGGCGCCGATGGCCCTGGCCAACGCCGCTTCCGGCATCATGGTCTGTCCGCACACATCGCAGTGATCCGCGTACATTTTCTGGATTTCAGCAGCTGACTCGAATCTGGGGGCTTCCGCAACGCCGTAGATGCCGGTGCGGAACACACGGCGGAATACGCCGGAGGCCTTTTCTAAAAGTATCCTGTGCAGGTCGGGACATATGATTTCCCTCATGCGCATGCTGTAGGGGGTGAATTTTCCCAGATAGGACACACGCTTTGTATAATCAATGAAATCCTGGGGACATATGATGTCGCCCGGCTCCAGCAGGGGATTGATGCCGCCGCCGCTGCCGTCTGCCAGTATGTATTTCACGCCGGCTTCCCTCAATGCCCAGAAAATGCGCTCGCTGGGAGTGTCATTGTAAGGTGAGAGTCCCTTCCAGCCGTGGAAAGGCACATAAAGTACCTGCCGGGTTTTGTGATCTGCCGTGATGGAGGCATCCATTTCGTACAGTTTCATGCAGGCGGTGACTCCAAACGGGGTTTCAAATTCCATGTCCCGTTTTAACAGGGTAATGCCTTCCATATTTAAATCTTCGGGAAATTCGCATCCCCAGGTTCCTGAGCCACCGATGTGGCAGTACATGGTCTTTGGTATTTCTTTGCAAATCATAACATTCCCTCACTTATATTTTATTTACCTAGGTTACCGTAATTCTATTAATCCCAAGGTGATTATTCAAGTGAGGGGGAGTCGAAAAGAATAGAAAAATGGAGATGCCCCTTGTATCTGTCTCATATTGAGACTATAATCTCATTATGAGATAAATGGGGGAAAGAAATGAAACGATCCGTATTAAGCGCTTGCGCAGCCATTGTGCAGAAGGAGATTGAATTTTATGCGGGATTTACCTGCCTGGAGTACGATGTGAACGATGAGAATACCATGAGAGTTGCGGGCACAGGCATTTTCAGGTCCATTATCTATGCCAATGAAAACCAGCCCTACAGCGCCATTGAACAGGCCAAGACGGACAGGAAGCCTGTATTTGTGAGAAACAGGAACAGCAGCATCTGCCGCAAATGCAGCACCAACCGTATCTGTACGGGAAAGGCAGAGGTGGTGGTGCCCTTGTATATCAGGCAGGCCTTTCTGGGAACTCTGTCCGTGCTGTGCTATGATGAGAAGATACACAAGGATATGCTGGAACATACAGAATATTATAAAAACCTGGCGGTTCATGTGGGACAGGTCATTACCAGGATTGCGGAGTCATACCTTCTTGAAGATGCCCTGCATGTGACGGAGCACGCCCTTTCCGACCTGGTGGATTCCATGGAGGACGGGGCTGTCCTGATAGAGAACCGGCGGGTGTCAAAGGTCAACAAGAATGCCCGGATCCAGATGCAGAGAATGGGGATAGGAGAGGAGCTGTTCCGGGAAACGGTGAAGGTCATTAAGAGAAGGAACAGCAACTGGCTGGATATGAGGGCGGAGAACAGGAGTATCCGCCTTCACGCAAAGCACCAGATTTTTGATTCTGAGTTCCTTATGGGAAAACGGCTGGAGTATGTTGTGCTGGAGCAGAATCTTGTGACGGAGCAGAGCTATTTCCAGGATGCCAGCAGGAATCTGTCTCTGGACTACTTTGAGGGAACCAGCGAGGTTCTGACGAAGATGAAAAAGAACGTGATGAAAATTTCGGAAATAAGCCGTTACATGGTCATACAGGGAGAGAGGGGACTGGGCAAGGAGATGTGGGTAAAGGCCATACATAACAGCGGGCGTTATGCCCAGCAGGAGCTGGTGATTTTTGACTGCAACGCATTTTCAGACCTGAATTTTGCCAACCAGGTATTTGATGAGGAGACCGGTATATTCTGCAGCAGGGATATAACCGTGTGCTTAAAGGAGATTCCCAGGCTTCCTTACTGGCTTCAGCTAAAGCTGGCGGATAACATTACCCTGCTGGAAAACCACAACATCCGCCTCATTGCCACCACCCTGGAGGACCTGTCTAAGATGGCTGACCACAACGCGTTTTCCAAGCGTCTCTTTAACCTGTTTTATCCGGCCATCCTGTGTATTCCGCCAATCAGGGAGAGGGACATGGATATAGACTACTATATTCAGAAGTATCTGATTTACTATCAGGATTTTGAGAAAAAGAAGGTTGCCTGCAGCTCCAGGGCCCTTACCATGCTTAAGAACCATTCGTGGCCTGGCAATTTCAAACAGATGGAACAGGTCTTAAGCTACCTTATATCCATAAACACCAGCGGAATCATCACGGAAGAGGACGTGCTTCGGCTTCCTGATTTTAAACAGAACGACGGACCCTTTAACCTGAAGGAGCAGGAACGGCAGCTGATACAGAAAGCGCTGCAGCGTTTTACAGGTCCCTACGGCAAGCAGGCCGCGGCAGATGCCCTGGGTATCAGCAAGGCTACGTTATACCGTAAGATACAGGAATACCGCCTGGATGAAGCATAGGACAGAGCGGGGGAGGACAACAAAAAAGTCCGACCCCGCAGCTTCCAATATCTGCAAAATCAGACCTTTTAGTGCGCCTTCAGGGACTCGAACCCTGGACAAATAGATTAAGAGTCTACTGCTCTACCAACTGAGCTAAAGGCGCATTTTTTTCATTTTGTTGTGCGGCTGTCTCAACAGCACGTTCGCCATTATATCGCCTAAAAAGCAAAATGTCAACACTTTTCGAGAAAAAATCTTTGGAAATTTTTTTGCCGGGAGTTTCATGGTTTTTAGTTGTGGCTCCTTTTGGAATCCCTGCGTCCGCGGCTGCCTGTTCCTGTGAGAAACAGACAGCTGCGGATGTGTCCTCTTTTGGGAGGTTATTTTTTATCCTTGTCCTTTTTGGCCTTGGCTGAACCGGAGCCCAGGAGTTTGCCGACTTCCTTAAAGGAACGGTTGAACCGGAGAGCCTGTTTGTTTAAGTCTGTCTTATCGCTGGTGGCCTGGAGCAGTTTTTTGGTGATTCCCGGAGGGAGTGCCATGCTGTCCGCCTCCTGATGGTATCCTTTACCTGTATTCTATGCCGGGTCCTGGCCGAAGGTTCCTGTCCGCCGTGCAATGAGCTTGCAGATGGGCTTGCCCTCGGAGGCGAATTTCATCTCATACTCTGTCATCACATTTCCTTCTGCCATGGGGCTGTTGTGAAGATCAAAGGTATACTCTGTAATCTCCCAGCCGGCATCTGGAATGGATTCCAGGGAATATTCAAACAGCCCGCGGTTATCTGTCTTGAATTCAACAACACCCTGGGGCGCCAGAATTTTGTCGTATACAGACATAAAGACAGGGGATGTGAGCCTTCGCTTGGCATGGCGGTCCTTTGGCCATGGATCTGAGAAGTTCAGGTATATCCGGTCCACCTCGCCGGGGGCAAAGATCTCCGCCATGTCCTTTGCGTCGATGCACATAAAATAAATATTTTCAAGGTCCATTTCGCTGCGTTTCTGAAGTCCCCGCAGAAGGACGCTGGAATAGCGCTCAATTCCAATATAGTTGATATCCGGGTTGGCGGATGCTTTTTCCATAATAAAACGGCCCTTACCCATTCCCACCTCGATTTCAAGGGGATGGCTGCCGCCGAATACCTGGTTCCATGTGCCGC
>OHAI01003108.1_pt1 | contig 11550 bp, 12 predicted proteins | sample 1577091 | NCBI WGS metagenome assembly OHAI01 (sample SAMEA3541548, study PRJEB24748) | human gut metagenome | biome: human gut; feature: human-associated habitat; material: faeces | place: China | collected 2012
TATTGGAAAAATAAAATACAGCAGACTAAGGAGGAAACCAATACAATGAAAATCGGAAATGATATTTATTATGTGGGCGTAAACGATCATCAGGTAGATCTTTTTGAGGGCCAGTATGATGTACCGAATGGCATGTCTTATAATTCCTATGTGATAATGGATGAAAAGATTGCAGTTATGGATACAGTTGATGCAAGAAAGACAAAAGAATGGTTTGATAATTTAGATAAGGAATTAAAGGGACGTGTTCCTGATTATTTGATTGTTTCTCATTTAGAACCTGATCATTCCGCAAATATTCAATTATTTACAGAAAAGTATAAAGAAGCAAAACTTGTTTTAAGTGCCAAAGCAAAAGCGATGCTTCCTCAATTTTTTAATATTGAAGGATTAGATGAAAGATGTATTGTGGTTAAAGAAGGAGAAGAATTAGATTTAGGAAATCATCATTTAAAATTCATCATGGCGCCAATGGTTCATTGGCCAGAAGTCATGGTAGAATATGAAACAACTGAAAAAGTATTATTTTCAGCAGACGGCTTTGGTAAATTTGGGGCTTTATCACATGATGAAGATTGGGCTTGTGAAGCAAGACGTTATTATTTTAATATTGTTGGTAAATATGGCGCTCCTGTACAAACTTTATTAAAAAAAGCCAGCACTTTAGATATTAAAATGATTTGTCCTTTACATGGTCCTATTTTAAAAGATAATTTAGGATATTATATTGATAAATACCAAATTTGGAGTAGTTATCAAAGTGAAGATGAAGGGGTTTTAGTGGCCAGTGCTTCTATCCATGGAAATACCAAAGAAGTGGCTTTAAAAGTAGTTGATTTATTAAAAGAAAAAGGTGTTAAAGTTGCCTTCACTGATCTTACAAGAGATGACATGGCTGAAGCAGTTGAAGATGCTTTTAGATATTCTAAAATGATTCTTGCTGGAGCTACTTATGATGGTGGTATCTTTAGTCCAATGGAAGATTTCTTACATAGATTACAACATAAAGGATATCAAAATAAAACTGTTGGACTTATTGAAAATGGTTCTTGGGCTCCTCTTGCAAATAAAGTGATGAAAGAAATGCTTACTCCAATGAAAAATGTTACTATTTGTGAAAATACGGTCACAATTAAATCTACTTATAAAGATGAAAATCAAGAGGCAATTAATCAACTTGTTGAAGAAATATGTCATTAAAAAAATCAGCTATTGCTGATTTTTTATATGATTTTTCCTTCAAAATGATCAAGTTCATGTTGAATGATTTGAGCTGTATACCCTTTAAACGTTCTAATTTTCTTTTTAAAATTTTGATCTAAATAACTTACTTTGATACTTTCATATCTTTGTGTCTTTCTTACACCTTGTAATGATAGACAACCTTCTTCTGTTTGATACGTTCTTCCATTTATTTTTAAAATAACAGGATTAATTAAAATAAGATATTTATTTTCATCTAAAACAACCATCATTGTTTTTAAATATCCAATCATATTCGCTGCCATACCAACACATTGTTCTTTGTAAGCTTGAATTGTTTCTAATAATTCATTGGCGATATATAAATCCTCTTTTGTACATGACTTTGATTTTTGTTTTAAAAAGAATTCATCTTTAATAATTTCTTTAACCATTTTTACCACTTATTATAATGAACAACAGATTCATCATAATATTCTTCTTTCTCTTTAATTTCATCTAGAGGATAACCAAAAGCAATGATTGAATGAGGAATTTGATCATTTGGTAAATCAAACAATTTACTTTGGGCAAAAACACGATCCATTTGTGGCCATGTACCAAGCCAAACACTTCCAATACCTAAAGACCAAGCTGCTAAAATCATATTTTGTCCAGCAATAGAACCATCTACAGCAAAATAATCTTTAGAGAATTTAAATGCTTTTGAGTAATCTCCACAAATTAAAATAGCAAAAGCACATTCAAGTAATGGTTTCGCTGGTACACCATTCGCTTCATACATTTGTTTTAAAACTTCTTGATCATCAATTACAATAAATGACCAATCTTTTGAATTAACACATGTTGGTCCTGACATTCCTGCTTTTAAGATTGTTTTGATGTCTTTTTCATCTACTTTTTGATTTTTAAATTGTCGAACACTTTTTCTTGTAAAAATTGTTTCTAATGTATTCATTATTGCACCTCTTTATATTTAATTGCTCTTGAAGGTTTTGAAGCAAAGCTTTTGATTTGAGGAACAATTGTTGTAAAGTGTTTTGTTTGATTATGTTCATCAATTGCTTCTTGGTTTTGCCATTCTTCAATAAAAGTAAAATGACTATCATCATTAATATCTTGATAAAGATGATAAGAGATATTTCCTTTTTCTTCTCTACTTAAAATAATAAGTTCTTTTGTAAGTTTTAAAAATTCTTCTTGATATTCTTCTTTAATATAATTTTCTGCAACAATTTTAATCATAGTATACCTCCGTTAGTTGATATATCAACAGTATAATAAAATATTCTATTTGTCAAATAAAAAAATGCTATGCACTGCATAACATTTTAAAAGTCTAAAGCTTCTTTTACAACATCAATTGGCATATCTTGATCTGTCCATAATTTAAATGAAGCAGCTCCTTGATAAAGCATCATTCCTAGACCATTAATTGTTTTACATCCTATTTTTTCAGCTTCTTCTAATAATTTAGTTTTTTCTGGCATATAAATAACATCAGAAACAATTAAATCTTTTCTTAAATAAGAAGTATCTGGTAAAACCATTTTCCCTTCTAATTTACCCATACCTACATTTGTTGCATTTGTAAAAATAACTGACTCATTGATTTCTTTTCTTAATGTTTCATGATCATTTAAATCAAATAATTGTGCTTTACATTGAGTTTGTGAATTGATTTTTTCTACATTTTCTAAAGCACGTTCCCATGAAGCATCTTTAATATTAAAAATACTAATTTCTTTAACGCCATCTAAAGCTGCTTGCATAACAATTGCTGTCGCTGCTCCACCAGCACCTACAATTGTCATCTTTTTATCAATAATATCAATTCCTTGATCTTTTAAAGCAGACATATATCCTGTTCCATCAGTAATAGTTCCTGTTAAAACTCCGTTATCATTAATAACTGTATTAATAGCTCCACACATCTTAGCAATTGGTGTAATATGATCTAAATATTGACCAATTGTTGTTTTATAAGGCATTGAAACATTCCATCCTCTTACATTTAAAGCTTTGAAACCTTTAACCGCATCTTCTAATTGATCTGGTTGAATATCAAAAGCTAAATAAGCATAATCTAATCCTAAAGCACGACAAGCAGCATTGTGCATCACTGGTGATTTAGAATGTCTAATTGGTGTAGCAATAAGTCCTAATAATTCTGTATGTCCTGTAATTCTTTTTTCCATTTTTATTTCCCCCATATACTTAATAAAAAAGCCTCTTCATCCCATAAGGACGAAAGAGACCATCGCGTTACCACCTTACTTCGTTATTATTTCACAATAATAACCTTACTAAGTACCTACATACTCATACACGTTAACGGGTGTTACCGGAGATATCTACTTACTTCAATACTCTACTCCAAGAGGAATTCAATCATCAAACATAACTTTTTTTCACCAACCAAAAGCTCTCTACTTATGTTTTAATCATCTACTACTTCTTTTCACTGTATTTATTTTTATTAAACCACTTCATCATTTATTTGTCAAAGTTTTTTTATATCTATTAATATACCTAATAAAAGATATCGCCTACTATGACGATATCTTCTTAATTAAGCTGTTTTCTTTTTATTTAAATAAATTAAAACTATCAAACTTCCTACCAATAATAAAGTAATACCTACAATATTTGTATTATCGCCTGTATTTACCTTTTTAACTTCTTGTTTATTTTCAGCTTTTACTATTTCTTGATTATTTGATATAGTATCTTTCTTTTCATTATTATCTTTTGTTTGTTCTTTAATGATTAAAGTTGTTGTTGCATAACCATCTTTAAATGTGACTTTTACATGATGTGTTCCTACAGCAAGTGTATTTAAATACATATCATCAAAAGTAATAATTGTAGAACCTTTTGTTACTTTATAATGCACTTTATCAACTTCTTTTCCATCTACTTCAACTTTTACATTTTCTGTATATTCATGATCTATTCGTATTGAAATATCTTTTCCACTTTTCTTAACAAAAGTTCCTCCTTCACCTTCAATAACTTTATATATGATAGGTTTCTTTACAAGTCCTTCAATAGCTTTATTAATAGCATCTGCATAACCATCTACCGTTGCTTGTTCTGTAATATTTTTTCCATCTTCTACTAAAGCAAGTGCATCTTTTAATGCATTTACTGATTCATCTGTATAGATACTTAAATCACTTGGCACTTTTGCTTTTGCTTCATTGACTTTTGTGTAGTCAGCAGATTTATATTTTAAACCTACAATAGCATTTTCAATTGATGTTGCATAACCATTAACAGCAATTTGTTCAGTAACATCCTTATCTTCTACAACAGCTGCTAAAGCACCTTGTAATGCTTTTACCGATTCATCCGTATAAACGCTTAAATCAGCTGGTACTTTTGATTTTGCTTCATTAACTTTTGTATAATCAGCTTTTTCAATTGTTACTGTTCCTTGCGTGTTACTTTTAGAATTCACATATAATCGGGTGCCTTCTTTTAAAATAATGTTTCCTTTTTTAATTGTTAAATTTCCATTTGCCAACGCTATACCTATTGAACTGTCTTTAAAATCTATTGTACCTGTTGTTTCAATGTAAACGTCTTTTTTGTATGTATTATTTCCTGAACACATTCCATATAATTTGGCTGATACATCAATATTCCCTCCAGTTATCTTTATTCCTGTCGTTGGATTTGGATGTCCTGTTCCTGTAGCAAATATACCTACTCTGTTTGAAATAATATCTACTGTCCCACTAGATATTTCGATACTTCCACATGCATAGAGTCCATCTGTCCAACCATCGTCACTTACCTGTGAGGTATCAACTTTGACATATCCACCGTCAACTTTTATAGTTTGCATAGTAATTATGCTGCCTCCAATAGCATTAACTGTTCCACTTTCAAATAAAAGATCATTAGCATCTATTGTTGGTAATTCTTTCTTAGAGTTTAATTCTAATAATCCATTGCCACCAAATATAATAAATCCCGGACCATCCTTTTTGCCATAAATGACTGTTTTGCCAGATATAAGCTTGTTATTTCCATTTGATACAATATGTATATCTCTATCAGATGGTAAAACAATGCTCTTGTTATCACCCGTATTAAAATTCACATTTGTTAATGTTAATGTATTTGTAGTTGAATTCCAACTCCATCCTTCTTCTTTATTTTCCTCATCTTGAATAAATTTGCTTACGTCTAATGTTGTTGTTCTTTCTATCGTACTTGTCGCAAATACTTTTGTTGGACAAAAGCATATAGCTACGATCATCAACAACATTGATAAAAATATTTTTTTGATTTTCATTTGAATTTTTCCTTTCTTTTTCTTAATTGAGACTTATTGTACCATATTAAATCATTAAATAATGAGACTATGTGTCTCCTTTGTCTAAATTGTAGCGTAAGCTCTTTCAATTGTCAATTATTGACATAATAAAAAGATGTTTTCACATCTCTTTTTTCATCCAAGTATGTGGACAAAATTCATCACAATCTATTTCACCATAAGCTTTAAATCCTAATTTTTCATAAAACGGCTTTGCTTGAACTTGGGCATGTAAACAAACATTTCCTTTCATCAGTGAACATGCACTTTATACAATATATTGTCCTACCTTTTTACCTCTATATTCTTTAATCACTGCTATTCTTCCAATAACATTTGCCTGTAAAGGATCATCATAATAATAGCGACACGTTCCAATTGCTTTTTGATGATCAAAAACAACAAGATGTTTACATACTTCATCTAAATCATCAAATTCATCTTTAAAACCTTGTTCTTCCATAAAAACTTTAATTCTAATTTCTTTTGCCTCTATTGGCAATTGATCATAAATTTTATATTCCATAACTTCCCCTATAATAACATTGTTGCTACAACAATTGGAATTGTGATTACAGATAACAATGTTGATACAATAATATTTCTAGTTACAATTTTAACATTTGCATTATATTGTGTAGCAAGCATTAAAACCATTGATCCTACTGGCATCGCATTTGTAATAATTGTAATATTAGCGTAATAAGCATCAATGTGTAATAAACGACACATGATCATTGTTACAAAAGGAACAATCATTAAACGAACAAAAGCAAAGACATAACTACGCCAATCTGTAAAACTATCTTTAATAGGATAAACAGCTAATGATGAACCAATCATCATCATTGAAAGTGGAGCTGTAAGTGATCGATCACGTATAAAGGTTCATTCGAGAAATTGAACGAGTTGATACCCCGAATCTCTATTTTCGTATCCGAACCGGGACGGTTGGAAGTCTTATTCACGAGTACACCACCGACACGTCCGTTCAGTGTTTCAGTGACATCGGTAGTCACCAGTTTACTTAATTCCTTGCTGGTAACGGATTGGATAGAACCTGTCAAATCTTTCTTTTCTACCGTACCATAACCGATAACGACTACTTCATTCAACTGCTTGGAATCATCTTTCAACTGAATGGTAAGGTTCGACTGATTCTGATTTACAGTCAGTTCCTGTGTCACGTATCCTATAAAAGAAACAGCAATCGTTTTTCCTTTCGGAACCTGAAGACTAAAATTACCATCCAAGTCAGTCACCGTACCGGTAGACATTCCTACCACCTGAACGCTGGCTCCGGGCAACGGTTCTTTTAAAGCGTCTACTACCACACCTTTCACTGTAAGCACCTGCTGTGCCTGCACACTTACCCATCCGCACGTCAGAAGCAGCAGGCAGAGGAAAGCCTTTATTTTTATCGTATTATTTTTCATACTCTTCGTCTGTTTATTAAGGTTAGTTCTCAACTTTAAACCATTTGTAGTTACCTACAATTTTCGCAACGTGTTTTCCTGTCTTATCCGGAATGTTGGTAACGTCTTCGACCACTGTCGTGAAGTCCCACGCACATACCAGTCCGCTTTCTGTTCCCGTCACATCCGAGTTCATCAGCGTTTTTACCTCATTCGCCGATTTCGCAGTACTCCACATGCGGAATTTCTTAATAAATCCGGTCATACAGCGTGAATTGTCAGTCGGTTCCTGGAATGCCCACATATTCTGGTTACGGGTGTTAGGCATATAATTCTGTAATACTCCGGCATCATTCTTCACATCATTTGTCTTACTGAAGAATAATTCACCATTGACATACATTTTCAGCTGTCCTTCAGGCAAAGTATTATCCCACACCGTCACGACATGATTCCATTTACCAAAATTATCAGGATAAGCACGGCCTTCTTCCAGTACGCGGCCTTCCTGCGGTCCCATACCGATCGTTGTACGAAGATTAGAGCCTAAGAAGTTGATCATCCATCCCTCATTCGGCTGCTTACCGTCAAAAGTAGAGAGGAAACTGCCAATTCCCGACTCAAAGAAACCGGCATCATACTTCACCCAACTTTCTACGGTGAAAGTATTACCGCCACCATAAGCAGGATCGGAACCAAATTCAATACGCCCTTTACCGTCAATGCCGAATACCTTTAATTCGGCAGGCGTACCCGGTTGCAATGTCTGTTGATAGGAATCCTGAAATTCGGCAATCGCTTTTTCGGCGGCTATACAGTAGTTATCTATTTCATACTGTAGAACAAAGTAGCCAGCCATACCTTTAGAAATACCTGTTTGCAGTTCTTCGACAGCTTTTTGCAGGTTCTGGGCATTTGCCAATGGGAAAGTACCGTCACTTGTACCGATCTTTGCGGTATCAAGCATGTTTGTCATGTCGGTCAGATGCGTGTACATGCATTCAAGTGCAATAGGCCGCACTGAATCGCCGTTATCGCTCTTGCACGAGCTGACACACCAAACCAACAAACTGAATAAACAAAGTTTCATAAAGAATCTTGTTTTCATACGTATTAGGTTTTTAAATAAAACAATAAGTAAATAACATCGCTGCAAACATAATGTAGCAAGGTTAAACAACTTATTAGTGATGGGTTAATAACGGATTAATAAGCGAATAAATATCATTAACCGAAATGTTTTTATCGATGAAAAGGAGGATTTTTGCTCATCAGTTCTGCATAGGAAGTAGAATATTCTTCATTCATCATTTGCCTGTACTCACGCACAAACAGGGAATATTGCAGAATCGCTTCTTGTGACGAACCTGTATGGTTAAGGGCATGCATACCATAAGCCAGTGCCAGCTCATTAACCGGATCAACCCGGAAAAGCACATTACAGAAACGAATGACGGCATCATACTTATGCTGCTGATACAGACGTTCGATTTCCAATGGCAGGAAGGAAGACAAGAACTCTTCTACTTTTTGCTTGAAGTGATCCATCATCCCTGCATCCATACCATCAAGGAATTTGCCACGCATTAATAAAATGCCGAGTTCATTCTCGACCTCTTCAGCATTCTTCAAGGTGCGGAAACGGAAATAATCACAATAACAGTCAGTAAACACCAGTCTGAAATATCCCTTGTCGTGTACAAGTTCCACTCCATCCAGTTCAGCCAGATTTTTACGAATCTGATTGATCGTTACCCCTTTCAGGTTTTTCACCTTGTCGTCGGGTTTATCGGGCCAGAAGACCTCATTTAAGGAGGCGGATAATACTCCATTATGAGTACTATGAAGCAAGATATAGATGAAAACCTGCCGTAAACGGGAACTGAACAAATGAGTAATATCCCGCCCATTCCGGTCAATTACCGTAAAAGGACCAAATAAATAAACTGCATTCGGACGAACGAGGGATGACTCAAAATCTTCTTTTGCAAGCGTTTCTTTTCCCTGTACACTTTTATCCGGTTCTCTCCCGACAGGTGGTGACATGAGCACAGAAGATGATTCCAGAACCGCATTTCTTTGTTTTCCCCTCTTTTTCCTGACAAACAGCACACCTCCGGCAAGCAATAATACTCCTATTCCTGCCATTATCCATAACCAACGAATCTCCAGAGAAGACCTGGAACCGTAAGAACGGATTTCATCCAGAGAAACCGGAGGGGCGGACAGCACATAAGTCCGAATCACCGTATGTCCCTTCTTGTCAAATTCCGTGGTCGTACAGTAATACTCATGCGTCAATGAATTATAGTAAAGGTTAGCATTCGTCATAATCTCTTCCGAACGCATCGGAATGGAATCTCCCAAAGCTTTCATCGTTCCATCATCAACCGTCAAGCGATAAAGTTGCAGATAGGTATCCGAAAGATATTCCGGATAACACAGAGCATAGATATACTTCTCATCAGGGGTCAGTATCATATCACGGGCGACGACCAAACGATGATCCGAAGCGTTCTGCCACAAACGTCGCACAGACTGCTGCTTTCTGTCAAGCAGATAAAGATCGTGAAGATAATTTCGGCCTACACTCTGCTCACCCGATTCATTTCCCATCCCGCCAAAGACATAGATATGCTCCCGGTTCTTATTGACTGCCATACCCGAGAAATAACGGGGGATAATCCGGTCGCCGGAATAAGAAAGGGTATCCCAACGGTCGCCCTCGATATCATATTCGAGGAATGTATTATTAAAACGCTTATTACCAAAACCGCCAAAAACGAGATACTTCCCGGTTGTTTCATCCCAAAAGCCGTCATGATGGTGCAACTGTACCGGCAAGGCTGCTACTCCGGTCTGTTTCCACTCCTGATTATTCAGATCGAGCGCCGCTACCGTAGCATCCCCCAACGGCAGGTTATTCAATTCATAAACATAAAGTTTACCATCCGTTGTATTCATGAAGTGAGTAGCCAACTGCAATTTTACGGGTAGTTTGTTGCTATAAGAATACTTTTGTGGCTGACGTTTCAACAGATTATAAGTAAGAAGTGAATCCTGGCTGAAAATAATCAGTCGCTGACTGTCCGGCTCAAAAGTGATTCCCGAAGGAGTCTGAAAAGAATACTCAAAAAGTTTCTCCCAATGATAAGAACCGTTGATGAGCCACACCGGATTGACAACCGTACCCAAAACCTTCCCTGTAGAAGTATGCACTTCTTCCCCTTCATTTTCATTCAGAGGGAAAGTATATGAATGACTTCTATCACCTTCCAGCTTCAGATTGCGGATGGCAAAAGTGGGCATATCCAAAATATAATCATAACGTCCGAAGAAGAGGTGCGGACAAAAAGTATCTTTCAATCCTAAAGAAGTAATCTTCTTTTCGTTATCTCCGATACGAATCGTAAGTACGTCCTGTTGCAAATCGAATGCAAAAGACACAGGAATCCATTGATAAGCCAGTGCATCATTGCGCAGATTTAAAGAATAATGATTCTCTTTTCCGTCGGTATTAAACTTGAATGTACTGTTCTCACCATCCAGATAAGTATACGTAAAGCTATATTTGGTCTTTCCCTGATCTTCCTTCAGCAGAAAAACATATCCAAAAGTATCAAAATCGCGAATAGAAAGTTCAAAGCTCAACTGAAAGTTTTTCGTAAAACAAGGTATCTCCCCTTCCTGAAATATCTGAAGAGAAGTCCTTTCTTTAATTTCTTTATCATTAGCCTGAAACAACAATCCTTGCGAATAAGCAAACAGAGTCATTCCAGTCAGTAGGAATAAGAGGCAAAGCCTACGTCGTATCATAGTCTTTCGATTTATTATCACAAATATACAGGATTATTTTAAATAACCGCCTAAGCAGATGAAAATCACCTTTGTCGGTACCCTACAGTTCCGGCTGTTTCTTTCTTTAATCCGCACCTTTTTCTATCACCCAGCCATTTCCTTCCGCCCATATACTTACCTGATATCTTCTCCTGTTACCGTGTATAAATAAGACAGTCAACCACTTCTTATGCTTCATCGTCTAATATATATTTAAGTTAGCAACGTGCAAAAGTAAGAAAAGAAATAGATACCATCCATGATAGAATGCAAATTAATAAGTAACTTTGCAGAAATTTGAATCAGTACAGACTATGTGGATACTTATTATAAGTTTGGTGTTGCTAGGTATCATCGCATTGATAGCCGGTTATATCCGCAACAAAAGACTGCAACAGAAAATAGAAAAAGGTGAACTGGACCGTATGCCGGAAGTGAAAGAAGCAGATATAGAATGCTGCGGACAACACGAAGTGTGCGAGAAAGATAGTTTGCTTGCCGCCGTAAGCAAAAAAATTGAATATTACGATGACGAAGAACTGGATCAGTTCATCGGAAAGGAAGCAAATGCGTATACTGACGAAGAAACAAACCAATTCAGGGATGTGTTATATACCATGCAGGACATTGATGTCGCAGGCTGGGTACGTAGTTTGCAACTACGGGGTATCGAGTTGCCGGATGACCTCAAAGATGAAGTCTTTCTGATTATCGGAGAGAGAAGGAATGGGGAGAGGTAATAGGTATTAAGTAATAGGTATTAGGAGG
>OHAI01003109.1_pt1 | contig 11550 bp, 5 predicted proteins | sample 1577091 | NCBI WGS metagenome assembly OHAI01 (sample SAMEA3541548, study PRJEB24748) | human gut metagenome | biome: human gut; feature: human-associated habitat; material: faeces | place: China | collected 2012
ACCATAAAAGGAATAAAACCCAGAATTGTTGAAACCACCGTTAGAAAAATAGGAACGACTTTTGCATTCCAGGCTTTGGTATAGGCACGAAGCATTGAAAGCCGGGGAAAACAATGCCGGATACTGTTATATTCATTTAAAATGTAAATACTGGCATTCACCGTAATGCCACACAATAGGACAAATGAGGCAAAACCACCCTGGTCAAAGTTCAACCGGAACCAATAAAAAGTAAGAAACACCCCGATATAAGAAACAGGAATAACAAAGATGATAGCCAACGGTTGCTTCAATGAATTGAACAGGATACTTGTCGTAAAAAATATAATTGCGATAACTACCAACAAAAGCAAGTATTGTTTATTATCTTTTTTACCCCATGACCATGAGTAACTGTCCGATTCGGCAGTATACCCCATAGGCAGGATGTCATTAAAATCTTCCAAATCACGTTCCAGTATCTTATTACCCATCTCATTCGAACCGATATACTCATACTGTAGGCAAAGACGGTATTGCTGCCTTTCCTTTGCAATCTCCTGTGGCATTTGCCCCTTTTCCATCACTGCCAATTCTGAAAGTTTATAATGCTTACCCTCTTTCATTCCATAAGGAAAGAATTGCATTGCCCATATATCATGGACATACGACTGACGTGAAGAAAGTTTTATCTTTTCCACCCCTTCCTCCGACAACACAGAACCAATCTCCATATTCCTTCCAAAAACAGGTTGAATAGAAGCGAAAAGTTGACGGGCGTCAATACCCTCCTGCGCCATCCTCTCTTTATTCAAGTTAAAATAAAATTCCTGGTAATCATCCTTCCACCATGAAAATTCCGAATTTATTAGCACCTCCTTAATACGACGATGGCTCAGCAACTTAGTTTTCAGTTTCTCCGCCCAACTATAAAGTTCGTCATAATTATAACCATACATCCTGACACGATAGGAACCTGCACTTTCACGTACATCATTGCTGAATCCCTGGTCTTCCAATCCATATACTCCCCAACTGCCGCCACCCAACTGCAACGCCTTATTTATCACATTAGCCTTCAGTGTGTATGGAAAACCACTATTTTGATATTCTTTCTTAAAATAGATATTGATACTGGCACGCCGGGCACTATAAACCGATGTATGAAACTGCCTGATTTCCTTAAATTCACTTAGATACGTTTCCATACGCTTCACCAGAGAGTTCATCTGTTCAAGGGTACTACCATTAGGCAGGTTGGCATTTACTGTAAGCACCACCTCTTCATTACGGGTAAAATAGCTACCTTCATATACTTTTTGTACAAACAGGCGTAAAGCACCTCCCAAGGCTTTATCGACAATCGGCTTTACCGATTCCTTATAAGTAGAGGAACCTAAAGTCTCATTATAAAATTTTTTCCAGCATCCTTCTCCGTCCAACTTTTCCGGTAGGAGAAAAACCGGAAGCCCGAAACCAAGCAAGAGCAATATGCATACCGCCCATCGCCAACGACAAAGGAAACGAATCAAGATAGCATAAAAACGCGTAAAATGGACAGTCAACCGACGAAGCCCCCGCCCTCTGACGAATTGCATCAAACCTTTGCGTGGCTTTCTTGTAACGACAGTTTCAGTCGACAACATACCGGTCTTGCCAATCATTGCCGGAACAAAGAAGAGTGCCACCAGTAATGATATACCCAGATTAATAATCATCACCGCAGCAAAGTCCTGCAGGTTTAACCGTATCTTTTCATCCAAAAAGAAGATGATAACCAATGCCCCTACTGTAGTCAGTGTTGCTGCAAGTACGGATATAAAGGCTTTCAGGTTGCGCCGGTGTAAGATATGGTCAGTCATGATGATAGTACTGTCTATCACCAGATTCAGTGAAACCGTAATACCCGCCAATGAATAAAGTTGCATCTCCAGACCGAAAAAATAATAAAAGATCAGCGCCACAGCTATATTAATCGCCAGACTGGTTACGATCAGTAGCATATACTTCAGCTTACGGGTAATCAACCAGACGAAGACCAAAAGAATAAGTACCGTTAATCCGGTACGAAAATAAATCTTGTCCAGTTCCTCGCGGATATACTCGGTAGCATCATAACTGACATGTATCTCATATCCGGCCGGAAGTACCCTCTTTATAGCCTCCATCTCAGTCATGACGGCATGGCTAAGTTGCAACTGGTTAGCCCTTTCTTCCGCTGTAACCGATAAATAAATGGAATTCAAGCCGTTGATGCGATAATAGCTTTGCGGTTCTTCTTCCATCCGGGTTACTTTCACCAATTCATCCAAGCGAAGTATCTTTCCACCTACATTTGTCACTGTGATAACAGACGGATCAAAAACATCACTACCTATTTCAGGAACCAAAGCCAGACGTATCCATTGTTCACCGCCTTTACCGGTATCGATATTGTGTGTTCCCAGAAACTCTTTCCGGTAATATCGTCTCACCGCATTATGAATATCCGATAAAGTTACTCCCAACAAACGTAATTGCTCGCTGTCATATTCCAACCGCCATTCCATAGGCGTTGCCCCGCTCAAATCTATTTTATAGACTCCCGGCAGACGTGCCAGCTGAGGTTTTATATGCTCTTCTGCATATTGTTGTATCAAAATGGGAGTAGACGGAGCATTTAATGTAAAGGACATAAAAGGACGGAGCGCATTATTGTCGGACGTCTTCATCCGAATAGTCGGATAACTGACACCTTCAGGAAGTTGCGGCCATGTCTGCCGGATAATGGTAAAGGCCTCAAAACGCACCGCATCCACATCGGCGTGTTTGTCCAACTCTACAGTGATACTTCCCGAACCGTTACCCGAAGTAGAGTTCAGATTCTTCACCCCGCGTATACGTGCCAGCATAGATTCCAGTTTGCTGGTTACCTCCATCTCTACTACCCGGGAAGAAGCACCCGGCATACTGAATCCTACCGTAAATCCCGGTAGGTTACGGGACGGATTCAACTTGACGGGAAGAAGCGGTATCAATGCCAGCCCCACCAAAGCCAGACAAACGAAAGTCACGATGACAGTAAAAGAAGAAACTTTATTCATTCACTACTCAATAATTAAATAAGTTGAAACTGATTTTTCTTTTCATAAGTCATAATCAAACTTTTCAGAAAGAGAAAATCCCGAAGCAAAATCATGCAACGTCAGCTTACGTATCTTATAATAGTTCAACCAATAATTTTTTAAAGCTGAAATATAGTTCCGTTGTGCTTCCTGCTGGCGGTTCAGTGAAAGTGTAAGGCTGTTGATATCCGCTTTACCTATTATAAAACGCTGCCGGGTTTCATTATAGGCAAGGATAGAAAGGTCGAGCGCTTCCTCTGCGCTGGCTACCAACCCTTGCTGTACATTAAAGTCGGATACGGTCATAATAACTTCCTCCTCTATGCTAATTTCACTCTGACGAGCAGAAGTCTTTACGATATTGAGATTGTTTTTCGCCATATTATACTTGCCTTTTCTTCCCCCCCAGTCTATCAGTGGAACGGAAACGCTTACCGAAACCATCTCTTGCTGCATAGGATGCCGATAGGCCTGATTGAACTTCTCCGAAACCTGGTTGAACCTGATGCTGGCATTGATACCGGCATTGAAGCGCGATTCTTTTTTCGTCTTGTCCACCCGTTGTTCGGCTTCCAGAATATTCTGGCGCAACTCCAGAAAGTCCGGGTTATTGTTTTTGGCCGCCATCAGCGCCTCATCCACCGGAATAATTAACGATTGGGGACGACCGGGAAGACTGACCTTTATTTCGGTATTCTTCTCCAAGTTCAAGAAGGAGGCCAATGAAAACATGGCACGCTTCAGCGAACTGGCAGCATTCTGCAACGTATTACGGGCATTTACCACATCAAGTTTCAGCGTCAACAAGTCGGCACGACTGATGGAAGCTATCTTCAGGCGCTGCATACCGATACGGTAAAGTGTATCGGTAGAAATTGCATTTTCTTTGGCAAGGTCATACTCCGCCTGCGCCATGGCAAGCGTAAAGAAATAGTTGGTAGCTTGTTCGGAAACCTGTTCGGCATTATAAATATATTCCTTTTTAATCTTTTCATATTTCAATGGCTCTATCCTACGTTCCCAACGAAAAGCATTATACCCTACCAGACTCTGAGAATACCCCAGTCGTACCGGAACACTGGTAAATTGCGTATAAGGATTACTTCCGAAACTTCTCATAAACCCCAGTTCCGTATCCAGATAGAAAGTACCGCCCGTCAAGTCAAAATTCTGCCGGATAGCAAGATTTCCATAGGCATAGAATGATTGCTGGCTACGATAAATATCCAGGTCCTGTTCGGAGTCATAACGCTTGGTGATGTCACGGTTATACTGGGCGGGAGTCATGTTCAAAGTCAGACTCGGCAGACGGTTGGCCTTAAAAGTACGGTACTCCCAATAACCTGACAGATACATATTCTTGGTACGAAAAGCTTCCAATGAACTATCATTAGCCATGGCAATCGTCTGTTGCAAGTCTAATGTAATCCTTTGCTGGGAAAAGGCGGAAAGCGTTCCCAATCCCAATAATAATATAAGACTTATCTTTTTCATCATATTCTTCTAAGCTATTCAACTTGACTACTTAACCACTTCCTTATTCCTATAAATAAACCAATATATCAACGGAATGATAAAAAGGCTGACCAGAGTTCCGACAAACATAGCTCCAATCATAGCGATAGACAACGGTTTTTGCAACTCCGAACCCATATCGAAAGAGAACAACAAAGGCACCATAGCAAATATGGTAGTCAGCGAAGTCATGATGATGGGACGAAGCCTTCTGCGCCCTGCTTCATGGATAGCTTCCAGCAATGGCATCCCTGTTTTTCTCAATTCGTTGATAGCATCCAGTTTCAAGATGGAGTCATTGATTATGATACCGCAAGTCACTATCAATCCAATGGCTGACATCAGATTAAGCGTATGCCCGCACATCCACAACAATAACAGAGCGAATGCCACGTCTATCGGAATTTCAAGCAATACAATCAGAGGCTGTACAAAACTCTCGAACTGGGCGGCAAGAATAAAGTACATCAACAGGATGGAAATAAAGAGAATCACCACCAGTTCGTCCAGCATCTCCCGATTGGAAAAGAAACTACCGGAAAAAGCTGTTTCCCAGTCTCCGGTCTCCTCAATAATTCGTCTCACTTTCGCCATCAATAACTCAGCGTCATCGGTCTCATAAAAACAGAAAGGAATGTACTCCCCATTACGTCCTGCAGTAATTGTTTTCAAATCCTCGGCGGGGGGAACCTTCACCAAATCGCGAAGCGGAATATATTCAACCGTTCCTTTACCATCAGCACGAGTCGGTATCAATGTCTGCCGTAACACATCATTCACCGTACGTTCCTCCCCCGCAATACTGATAGGCAGATATTGCTGGTAAGAATGGAGCATAGCCACACTATTCTCTTTGAAGGCTGTTTTCAGTACCCGGTACAAATCATCGTAAGAGACATTATATAATAGCAGCTTTTCATTCTGTACACTTATATTCAACTGATTTTCAAAAGCGATACCGGTAGGAGCAGTTCCCGTTAATCGGGCAATGTGATTCTCCAATTCCCGCAATTCCTCCGCAACGGGTGCTTTCTCCTTGTTACGAGCATAAAGTTCCGCCACGATGTCAACCTCTCCGGTTACGAACAGTTTCTCAAACACTGTTTCCGGTGGAGAAAAGGAGACGACTGCCAAAGGATATTCCGCCTTCAGGCGTTGATTCACCTTTTGCTGCAAAGCTTCTATTTCGCGCGGACTGCCCGTTTTGAAATACAGTTCGGCTTCTGAAGAAGACAGTGCACGCTCACGATTCAGCAGATAATCCTGTTGACCCACAGCCGCTGTCTGTTCGATTGTTTGCTGCTCAAAATCACTGAACAAGGCATCCACCCGCCTACGATTCTCATCTACATGAATGTTTTCGTTCCACTCCACACGGGCTATGAGTTCGTTCTGGTCTATATCCGGCATACGTTCCTTACCGATAAAATAGAAAAGGAATACGCAAAGCGGGACGGAAAGAATACAAAAAGCAACGCTCACGGTCTTATGGGCAAATACCCAATCTACCCCCGCATCATAAAAGCGGTCCAAGGTATGTTCTTTCAAAGGATTGCTGATACGGATGCGGGAAAACCATGAGCGACTGCGCAATCCGGTACGGTAAACCAGCATATAGAGTACCGGCAGCAACATGATACCCGTAAAATAGGATACCATCAGTCCCACCGTCACGGAAAATGCCTGATCGTAAAAAAGAGCACTGGCAATACCGCTCATAAAAATCAAGGGAACAAAAACAGCTATGGTAGTCAACGATGAACTAAGCATGGGCGTAATCACCTCGCTCGTCCCCGTCACACAGGCCCGTCTGAGCGAGTAGCCCCGTTCACGGTACTGGGAAATATTCTCCGTCACAATGATGCTGCTGTCAATCATCATACCCAGTGCCAAAATAAGTCCTGACAAGGAGATAATATTAAGCGACATCTTGAACAAATAGAAAAAAAGAAAACAGATGACAATGGAGACTGTCATACTAAGTCCGATAATAAACGGTGACTTGATATCACCCAGAAAAAGAACAGCAACAATACAGATAAAAAGAAAGCCCAATGAAAGATTCTGTTGCAGGTTAGATATTGTATAGTCCAAAAGTTCAGTCTGATTACGGCTGATGCTGAATTCAATATCCGGATACACCTTCCGGAAGTAATTCATGGTACCGATAATAGCCTGTTTCATATCATCCATATTCTCATCCGCCTGCTTGATGACAGCAAGTGTCACGGCACGCTTCCCATTACTCATAGATACACCGGTCTCTTTGGCAGGGACAATGGCTATCTTGCAGAAGTCACCCAAGCGGATTATTCGTTCCCCTTTACGCAAAAGGATGTTCTCCACATCCTCCCGGGTACGCAGTAAAGTAGAGAATTTGATATTATACTCGTAATAGCCATCCCGTACCGTCATACTGCCAGGCTCCACATTGTTGTCTGCCAACACGTTTTCCATATCCGAAAGCGACAATCCCAATACAGCCAATTTATCCGCATCGGGCACAATCTGCAATTGCTGCTCCACTATACCGGTAACATCCACCATCGCCACCTCGGTCAGCTGTTCGATACGGCGCTTGATGACGTTTTCTGCAAAACTGCACAATTCAAGAAAAGCACGGTCATCCCCACGGCTGTATGCGCTATCATTCTTCAGCGTCAGGTTCAAGTAGAATACGGGAATATCCGTAGCACTCGCTTTCACTACTTTGGGACGTTCAGTATCCTTAGGAAGATAGTTCATCGCGGCATCAATCTTTTCATTCACCTCAATAAAGGCTAAATCCGTATTCGTACCGAAATCAAATTTCAAGCGGATAATACCCGCTCCGTCACGTGTCTGACTGTCCATATCCTTCAACTTACCCACTTGTATAAGTTGTTGTCGCAGAGGCTTCACCACTGTATTTTCCAGTTCCCGTGCCGATGTATTGGGTACGGCTACCTGAACGGTAATCTCAGGAATAGCAATATCAGGCAACAAGGAGACTGGCAACGTGAAATAAGTCACCATCCCAACGATAAAGCATGCTGTAAATGCCATCAGCACAGCTATAGGCCGTCGTATAAGGAAATCCACCATAAGTTATCAATTACAAGTTATCACATCACCGTCTTTATCACCTTTTCACTTTATCACCTTTATCAACCACCTTCACCGGAGCCTCATGCGCCAGATTCACGTTCCCCGTCACAATAACCGTGTCGCCTTCCGCAATCTCATCGGTTTGAGATGCCCCCACCAAGGTATATTCCTCTGCATTCTCCAATCCCGTTTGGACATAGTTCCACTTGGCCTGCCCATTCTTCAAGGTAAAAACTACCTGTCTGCCCGAACGCAACACAACGGCACTCTTGGGGATAACAAATTGTTTGTCCAGCGAACGGAACACATTTACACGTACGTTCATACCACTGAACAGTCTGCCCTTGCCGTTTACCGACGCCTTGACCTTCACCATACCCTTCTCATCCACCAACGGATTGATTTGCGTAACGACTCCCTCGTAACGGGACGCAGCATCCGAATAAGGACTGATAAATACGCGATCACCGGACTGTATCAAAGACAGTTCACTTTCAAGCACAGTGAAATCCGCCTCCATGCCATTTGTACCCACAACGGTACAGAAGACCTCCGAAGTATTGGCAGCATTAAAAGGCTTGGAGAAAAGGTTGGCAATCACACCATCGAAAGGTGCCGTCAACGTAGCATGCTCTTCCTCATATTGAGCTAACTCATACTGAGAAAGGCTCTGGTCATATCCGCTTTTCACGCGGGCAAGCTTCATGATATCTGCAGGTACTTTGGAAGAATCATCCGCCGGATAACCTTGACCTATCAGCACATCCTGCAATTCGAGTTTGGACTTTTCAAGCGCATCTTTGGCTTGGGCAGTACGATTAGACAAGCGGAATTTATCCAGTTCAGCCAATTTCTGCCCCTTGAACACCTTCTCACCGTTCTTTACGTAAATACGGGCAATAACACCGGACGTCTCGAAACGTAAGTCAGCCTGTCCGCCGGCAACTATCTTGCCGTTACTTATCAACTCATGGTTGAAAGCACGCTGTTTCAGTACTTCTACCGTCACTTCGTTGTCGGTGGTGGGTAAAACGGTGGCCACCCCTTCGTCGTTAACTTCCTCGTTCTTATTGCCGGAACAAGCGGTCAGCAATAACAATGTCGTGCATAACAATGCTTTATGATAATGTGTCTTCATATCAGTATATAAGTATTTTATTTAATTCTTCCCTCATCTCTTTTATAGCCGTAGATTGTACTTTCGGTTCCTTCGTCAACACAATACGCTTCATCTTCTCAAACTTGTCCGGTTGTCTAAATGCAGGTTCTGCATAAAGTTTAGCCAGCAGATAATAAGGATATATTCGCCCCGGCAGACGACGGGTAGAACGGATAAAGCACTCCTCTGCCGCCAGATAATCTCCCTTTTGTTGATAATTTTTTCCCATTATATTTAATATCATAGGATCGCAACTTCGCTTCAAGGCCTCTCTCATTATCCGGTTAGACGCTTCTGCTCTCCGTAGTTTATGCAATCCATGCCCATATTCAAACAAGAAAGCAGCACGTTCTTTCAACAATGGATAAAGGGAAACATATTCTCTTTCACCACTTTCATACGCCCCTGCATTATAAAGTACCCTGACGTTCATCCATTCTCTACAAGCCTGTTCAATACGAAGATCGTTCTTTAAGCGAAAACCACCGACTGCTACTGTCAATATTGCCAACCCTATCCATTCCCAACGGCTATTCCCACAAACACAGGCCAGAAGCAACGCAATAAATGTAATAATAAATACCGGAAGTTGCAGCGGATAAGAAGAAAAAGAAAAAATAAGTAAAGCGATAATTGCGCCACATACACCGTAGCGTCTGAACTGTGTCCCCGCCCATAAACAGGCAAGAGTAATCACCATCAGCATTATACAGATAATAGGTCCCTGTGTCAGAATCAATTCCAGATATTCATTAAATGCATATTCCGGACTTCCGGCCACCCTTTCTTCCCACTCGGCATAATCTCCCTGGGAAAAATAAGCTTCCTGCGCCTCACCATAAGCAAAAGCGAATCCCTTATCACATCCCCAGGGGTACTTGGTTATAGCCTGACAGGTTATTTTCCATAAAAACAAACGTCCCAGAGCAGAGTCCGGCTTCAAGAAGAAAGCCCCGGCACCTCCCACTATCAACACAAAAAATATCCCTATCCCATAAGAGATATATCGTTTTTTATACCTTCTCCATAGTATATTCCATTTACGCCTATCCCGATGCATGTATATCACCCATACACAACCTATCACGGCAGCCACCCAGGCCGAACGGCTCATTGTAGCCGGTAATACGCAAAGAATCAGTACTCCCACTACTCCCGCCGTCACTTTCTCCAACTTTAAAGAAGCGCTCATCCACTTCCATGTCCCGAATTGCATATAATGATGCAGGCAGACAGGTAGTACCATTGCCAGATATCCGGCATACGGACCGGGATTAAAAAAAGAACCGGTAAGTGCATAACAAAAATGACCGGAAGCAGAAAAGCCATACAACTGACGTAGTCCCCAAACGGCTTCAATTCCTCCAAGAAGTATCAGACTCCATGATACACAAGCGGAAAAACACGAAAAGGATAACATCTTCTTCCTAGAAGAACCATCGAAAAGCTGAAGCAGACAAGCTGCAACGATACAACCGGCTGAAAACAATACAGCCTTTCCAAACCAAACCCACTGCCCGATAGTTTCTCCGGCAAGAAGTTCAGGTGTTGTTACACAGACCAGGCTCAGTGGAGAGCAAACAGCAAGAAAATGTAACAACACAACGGCTGTGTCTTTTATTTTATGTATCCATATCTTTATTCTATTCTCTTCCATATTCTATCCCATCTTATCCTATCCTTCTCCCTATCTACCGACTTCCATATCCTGACAGCCTTGCCCACGATTAGAGGTTCCGGCAACAGTCCCCAATAGCGGGAATCCTGAGAATTCATCACTTTATCCCCTGTAACAAAGTAATAATTCTCTTTAAAGCGATAAGCATATATCACACTGTCATTCAGTAAAATGGTATCTCCACGCAAGAAGAGTTTCTTTTTTTGTTCCCACTCTATTGCATTCTTATAGAAAGCGGCATGTTCAGGATTCATTTCCACTTCATCCCCTTTAGCGGGAAGATACAAAGGACCGAAATTCATAATATCCCAGTTTACCAGTTCATTATAAGGATAACCACTCATGACAATTCTCCAATCCCTTTCTCTCCCATTCTCTATGATACGCCTCAACCCATCCTGAGAATCTACGTTTCCTAACGGCATATTACAACCGCGCACTTTATAATGCGCCTGACTTATTTCAAATGTATCGCCCGGTAATGCCACACAACGCTTCACATAATAAGTCATTAAATTCAGGCCGATACTGTCCCACCGGGCCGGATAAGGAAAATTGAAAACCAATACATCGTTTCTCTTAATCTTGCCTAACCCCGGCAAGCGGGAAATCCTAACCTCTTTTCCTTCTGCGGCATCCCAAATGTTGAAGATACGAGCACCCATCACCCACTTATTCACCAGAATGTTATCCCCCGGAAGCAAAGCAGGCTCCATGGAGTCCGAAGGAATCTTGAAAGTGGCAATACAGGTTACTTGAAGTAATACCCACAGAGCCACTAATCCACATCCTATCAAAAACAAGTTTAGCAACTTGCCGATAAACCTAGTGAGTTTCATTTTTTCACGAAATAGCTTCATTCAAATCCCAACAACTGATATCCTCTGCATATATATCTACCCTTTAAACCATAAAATATTCTTCCTATTTTAATCTTCTATTAACTTGCATCTCCGGTTATTTTCAATAAAACAGGAGAAGATTCTGCATTACAGTAGACTTTTATAGTTTTATCAAAATGCTCTGGT
>OHAI01003118.1_pt1 | contig 11531 bp, 9 predicted proteins | sample 1577091 | NCBI WGS metagenome assembly OHAI01 (sample SAMEA3541548, study PRJEB24748) | human gut metagenome | biome: human gut; feature: human-associated habitat; material: faeces | place: China | collected 2012
TTTTGTGCCAACTTCCGCTTCCGAAGCATCTTGATGATAAAGAGGCCGCTCCTGCCGGAGGCGGGTTTCTTCAGAACTCTGCCGGCTCCATTGAACCTCGAAAGCAATTCTTTTACCTCCCTGTACAGCCAAAACATCCGCCCTCCCGTCCAGCAAGATAGCCGTAGTAAGCGACACGTCAAGGCCAATGCCTTGCCTTTGTCGCCTGCGGCGGCTATTCGGCTCTTGCCGTCTGCCGATGGGCAGGGCTGGGTATCACGTCTTCTGAAGAACAATCTTATGGAGGATATTACCAATAACGTGAATGAGAATTTCATGCAGGAACCACGATTAATCGAGAATGAATATTCCATCAATCTGCCTGTTCGATTCTATTACAACAATGTGTTCGCAAATGTCATGTAGCCACAACGCACATGCATCTGTAGGGGTGTTTGGACAGTGGTAATAGCCATTGCGTCGTCAACCAGTTCATCAAACAGCAGATCGAAAAAGGTTATAAACAATATATCTACGATTACAAATTGTCGGATCTTTCGAATATTGCTTACAACCACCTTGCTGAATCCTCAGGATGGTTATAAGAAAGTGCCAGCTTTCTATGTGATAAACTTTGATGACCCGCACTGTTTACACCTCTGTAATCACCTCCATCCAGACTTTGGGGCCTACATTCCGGAAGCTTATAAAAGTACTTATACCATCATGCTGGATCTCAATAAAAGACCAGATTGCATCGGCACAAATTCCGTTATCACACATGCCCCACCCCGGTTCTATTGGGACATGTTAGATGACGACTTTACATCGGACATCAATAATTCCGAAGAACCGAAGATTCTTGTTGTGAGCAATAATTCCGATCGCCAAGCTATTTATGAACCAACTCTCAGTCTGTATAACAGCTGCCTCGTCAAACTCATCGACAAAAAAGACAACTAAAATCAGGTGTCGTTATCGACGAGTTACCAATCATCTATTTCAGGCACCTCGACGATCTTATCATGAAGGAAAACTATGTCCTATATCAGGAGATCAATTTTTGTTTTTTAATAGTTTTCCGAAATCATATTGTCTTATTTGTATAAATAAATGTCTGTTTTGTTGAAGGATTTTATTCTATGAAGTGGCTTACTTTGTTCAACCAAACAATTGCCTCTTATGAAACTGCTCTATTTCCGGGAACATTTGTCTTGCATGAATTACCAACTTTCGGATAATACCGGATTTGTCAATTACGAGTTGGATAAGGGATCTGTATCCTGTTTGGATAATGCAATTTCGCTTTGCATTTTGTTTCTGCTGGAAGGTAAAATTTCTATAGCATATGGTGATGAGAGCGATATCGTTTTTGGGAAAAACAAGATGTTGCTAATTCCGCAACGCGTAGACAATAAAATCACAGCCCTACAACATTCACAATGCCTTGTCCTGTTTTGGGACAAAAATATCGGCGTCTGTGATAAAATGTATATCGAGTCGCTCCATTTTACGAAAGGTAACCGAAAAACCATATGCCCGCTTGTCATACGCACTCCCGTATTAAACGTCCTTCAATCAATATCGACTTATTTGGATGCCCGTCTTCAATGTAAGCATATGCACCAGATTAAACAGGAAGAACTCTTGCTCGTACTACGTGGATTTTATACAAAACGGGAGTTATACGGCTTTTTTGCCCCCGCATTCGAGCAGGATAACCGCTTTGAAGAATTTGTTCTGAAAAATTATAATCATGTTAAAACAGTAAAAGAGTTCGCCGATCTGTATTGCAGTTCGGAAAGGTCGTTTTCCCGAAAATTCCAGACCTACTTTTCCGAAAGTCCCTACAAGTGGATGCAGAAAAAGAAAGCGGAACTGCTTCTCGAGCGGATCTGTAAATCGGACGAGTCTTTCTATGAAATCTCTCTTGATTGCGGATTCAGTTCTCCGGGACATTTCACCGCCTATTGTAAGCGGCAGTTCGGACAGACCCCGACCGAATTGCGAGAACAGGAACTTCAAAAAGATACGGAGAAATAATATTTGTCTGCAATATGCAACAAGATTTCTTTTTTGTGTAAGATGTAGACATGGCGTTACATATACTTTTGTCCTCATAAAATTCAAACGTCTAATTTAAAATGAAAAAAATGCTGATGTCGATAACAGGGATTCTTTTGTGTATTCCTGTTATCCATGCTCAAGACCATGTTCTATTCCATGGACAAATCGGTAGCGAAGAGATCGTTCCGGCTCCTAAAGTTGCATTAAAGACAAATATGCTTTACGATGCGACGTCGACTTTCAATCTCGGTTTCGAATTCGGGTTGGGAAAGAAATGTACATTCGATTTGTCGGGGAACTACAATCCTTGGACCTTTTCTGATAACCGCAAAATGAAGCATTGGCTCGTACAACCGGAGATGCGATGGTGGACTTGCCGTCGGTTCTCCGGGCATTTTTTCGGACTTCATGGGCACTATGCGCAATACAACATGGGCGGCATGCTCCCGTGGGGGTTTCATAGCGGTAAAATGTTCGGCAAAATCGAAAACCGCAATATCCTTTCTCACCGTTATGAAGGATGGCTTGCCGGAGCGGGTATCAGTTACGGCTACCATTGGATTCTCGGCAACCGCTGGGGTTTGGAAGCGACTGTCGGTGTCGGGTATGCTTACCTCGATTACGACAAGTATCCGTGTGCGAAATGCAGCCGGAAATTAGGACATGAATCCAAGCATTATTTCGGTCCGACTAAAGCAGGTATTACATTGATTTTCATGATTAAATAATGACACATATGAAAAACGCACATACACTTCTACTTTCGCTTTGCGGGGCATTGTTTTTCGGCCATATTTCAGCTCAGAACACTGTGCAGGACGGCAATATCGTCGTACAGATGAACAAGCTCACCCAGCGCGGAGATTCGCTTTATGTAAACATGGATGTTTCGACGACAGGCCGAAATGTGGTTTCACGTAAAAGCGTTGAATTCACACCGATTCTTTCGACGGAAGAGAATGCCAAAGAGCTGCCGATGATCTCGGTGATGGGACGCAACAGCTATAAAAACTATCGTCGTAGCCATGCGCTGTTGAGTCGGCGGGAACATGCGATGTACGATTCTTATCTGCCCTATGCCGTTATTCGAGATTACAAAGGAGACCAAAGAGTGGAGTATGATTTGGCTGTTCCCTACGAAGCGTGGATGTCTTCAGCTCAACTGACGTTGCGGCGTAACGAGTGCGGGTGCGGCCATGTGCGGGCGACCGATACGCGTCTTTTGGCAGAGCATGTCGATCTGGAGCACGTTATTGTGATCGAGCGCTATGACATCACGCCTCATCTGGCATACATTCGGCCTAATCCAGAGACGGTTAAGATGCGGGCTGTAACCTGCGAGGCATTCCTCAATTTCGCAGTGGGGCGCACAGAATTGCGCTCTGATTTAGGCAATAACGCATCGGAGCTATCCAAAATCCTCACCGCATTTGCAAACGTCGGGGATGATCGTGATGTGACCCTGACGGGCGTTTCACTTTGCGGTTATGCTTCACCCGAAGGGGAAGTGGCCCGTAACCGGCAACTGTCCGAAGGACGGGCAACTGCTCTGAAGAATTATTTGATGACCGAATTCGATTATCCCGAATCATTTTATACGATCCATGTCGGTGGAGAGGATTGGAAAGGACTCGCCGCACTGATCGAGAAATCCGATATGCAGTATAAGCGGGAAGTGCTCGATCTGATTGGGAGTGTCCCGGATGAGCAGTCTCGTGAAACCGACTTGATAGCGTTAAAAGGCGGTGTCCCTTATCAATGGATGCTGAAAGAGCTTTTCCCGAAATTACGTCGTGTGACATTCAAAGCGGATTATAAGGTTCGTCAATTCAACCTTGAAGAGGCTAAAGAGGTTGCCAAAACCCGACCTCAGAATTTGAGTTTGAATGAAATGTTTCTCGTGGCAAATACCTATGAGTCCGATTCACAAGAGTTTAGTGATTTGTTCGAGACGGCAGTACGTATGTTTCCTGAAGACCCTACGGCGAATTTGAATGCCGCGGTAGCGGCTCTCGGACGCAAGGATTATGTCAGTGCCGACCGCTATCTGAAACGTATAGATGGCGTTATGAAGATTCCCGAATACGAAAATGCTATGGGTATTCTTATCATGATGCGTAATGCAGATTATGAGCGGGCAGAACACTATTTCGAGTCTGCTGCGAAGGCCGGTCTCGGAGCTGCAAGGGAAAATCTCGAAGAGTTGAGCCGTATGCGTGAAAATATGGACTGCATACGCGAAGCGGAAATGAAAAACAAATAAGTATCATTTACCTTTTTTATACTGAGTTTTTAACTTAATTTTTATTGTTATGAAGATGAAATCTCTTTTTGTTGCCGCCTTGGTAACGATGGCGCTGGTTTCTTGCGATAAAGAGAACACGCCGCGCACTCCCGCAGAAACGGGGAAAACCAATTTCGAGGTAACCCTTCCGGGGGCGATCGCAACCTATGCTGTGGAAACACCTCAGGTAGCGGGCCGAATTACGCCTCTCTACAATGATGTAACGGTTTATTTGGCTGAACCAAGCGGTAACGCCAAGGCATATACATGGACCGATGAGGAGATCAAAAACAAATCGAAGCGGTTCGAGCAGATCTTACCACCGAGCAAAGTCGTTGTTGTGGTAAACAAAGGGAGTGTGACACTGCCGGAGTCTGTATCGACGACAAGTCTTTTGTCTGAACTTCATAAGATCGTCATAGCCGATCAGAATAAGGCAGAAGCTAATGTCGCAACCGAAGACGCAAGAGGCAATGCGGCCGGGGATTATATCTCGGCACAGCAAGTAACACTCATCGGAGAGGCAACTAATTTTACAGATGAAGCTGCCGATGACGGCCATACCCTTAAAAAGGCTGCTGTGGAACTCAAATCGCTCGTGTCGCGCTTTGAAGTGGGTACGGTGAAACCCGGTGCAGGTCTCAAATCATTGACTGTGGAGGCTGTATACGTAAACTTCTTTTACAACGAATACGGAAAGACAACCCAACAGTCCTTCACGGAAACCTCGTGGCCCGCAAATTTTACTCCGGCATGGGCTACGGACAATGGCAGCGCGGAGGTAACTTCGCAGGACGGTACGAAAGTTTATGCCTACCAAGTGTTCGCCGGAGATATGGTTCCGCATATCATCTACAAAGTATCCGGCGAATTGGAAGATAATTCTCAACTGTCAGACGGCACGAGTGGCGCTTTCACAGGTAAATATGTCACTGTCAATGGGTTCAAAGATGGCAACACAGCTCTTACGTCTATCGAAGCCCACAAGATTTACAAAATGGGGCTCACAGATGGCGGTATCGAGATTACTCCCGACGAAATCACCGACAAGCCCGAAAAAGATAAGATTGACCTTGTTGTGGATATTACGGTGGCAGACTGGACAGAAGTAACGGTAACTCCCGAAATTTAGATACGATTTACTGATGGAGCGAGGGGGGCTCTAATGCCCCTCCTCTTTCCTCTTTTTCAAAAAAATTATGATGAAACTATTGAAAATACTTTGCACACTTCTTGGTGCCGTTACCATGTCGGCCGGCTGCATCGAGGAGGATATGAGCGGCTGTCCGCCGGAGATGAACACTTATCTCACGTTCAGTTACCGAGGCGATACGGATGATCCGACGATGTTCCGAAAGATGATCGATCGCGTGTCGCTCTATGTTTTCGATAGGGTGAGCGGACAACATATCCTGACCAAAACCATCGAGAAAACCGATCTGCAACTCTTCGAGGGTACACAACTTTACTTGCCAGCAGGCAACTATCGGATCGTATCGTGGGCCAATGCTGCGGATGCTACGGAAATTTTCGTCGACGAAATTTTGTCGAAAGGCCGCGTACATGCGCCGGCATATACCTCTCATGAGCGCATTGCAACCAACGATCATCTCTATTATGGAGAATTGGATATAACGGTGCCGGCAACCGTTATTCAGCCGGAAATCAGCGCTACGAAGGTGACGGGCGACATTCCGTACCGCAGCGCACACATCAATGTTGAAATCTATGTAAAGAGTTTCGGATATAAGGATAAATCGACAACCTATCCGATTGTCGAAATGTCCGGGTTGATGCCCCAGTACGATATGGGGATGAGAGCTGTACAACCGTTCGATGCGACCTATTACCCGACAGTGATTTGGGATTTGGAGCAGGACGTTGCTGCGGCATGCTTCGCGGTACTGCGTTTCTCCGATGAAAATGGCATTACGGTGACAATCCGGGATCCGGCCCAAAGCAACGCGACGAAGTCCGCGCCGATGTATTCGCCGTCCGCCCCAGTTTCCAGATGGTTCAGGACTACCAGCCAGGAATGTTTTCCATCCTGTATCCGCACCGCTTCCGCCTCCTCGTCCTTTAAGCATCTGCCGGTAACAGGGGAGGTGACCGATACGCGGCTGACCGTATAGGGGTTGCCGCTGCCTGTTTCGTATCCGGCTGCCACTGTCAGCATGGAGCAGGGCAGAGCGGATTCCCGCCACAGACTGACGCAGGGTGCGTATTCCAGCTGGTTATAGTGAAAGGACACCGGAGTCTCTTCCAGCTCCATTTTGCCGCCGCCCCCACCAGACCACGGGTCCACCCTGTAAAACGCTGCTTCTGCCCTGATTCCATGGTACAAAAAGCCATCCTCCCGCATTTCCACGCTTCCGGCGGGATTCAGATGGAATACCTGGCTCAGCACATGGGTTCCCGTTCCATAAAATTCATCGGCGATCACATGAATCCTGGTTCCTATGGATATAATTCTGCGGTTTACCAGAACCCCGGCAGGCAGATATCCCAGATGGGTTCCCTGTAAAAATGTATACGGCCCCTTTTGGCTCCAGTCCTGTCCCGCGGGCGCGGTCCTTCCTTTCACGTCCCAGGAACCGGTGCACTGGGTATATTCCTGCCAGTCCACCACAGGCACATTGTGGGCACAGGAGGACTTAAGCTGCCTGCGCAGGCTGCCGTCCACATAGGTATATCTTCCGGAATCAATAAGAACATCTTCCCCGGCTATGGACAAATCCACATGCAGTTTGTCAAAATGTCCATGGCCGCCTCCCAGGGAACCGCACTTAAAGTGGAGGTAATCCGCATTTCTGTCCCATCCGGACCGGAGGCACCAGTTTCCGCTTTGCTCCAGGGCATGAAAAAGGCATTCCGGCGTCTCGGATCTCATGCTCTCGTATTCCAGGGCAGCATCCGCCCCAAGATCCCAGACGCTCTCAAAATCCAGGCGGTCGTATCCGGCATACCTGAGCCGGTTATCCTTTAAAATCCAGGCCGCAGGGGTGAACACATCCCGCAGGTCCGTCCTGTCGCTGTCACCATTTAAGGGCTGGGTCCTGTCAGGCTTCATCCAGGCCAGATCCGCCAAGGCCATTGCCCTGGCTTTTTCAGAAAGGGACAGGGGCAGGCTGATTCCCTGTTGCCCTGCCACGCGCAGCACCTCCAGCAGACAGCGCAGCACCTCGTTGTGGTACATGGGAGACTGCTCCCACTGGACTCCGTCATCCATAATCTGGATATCCAGTTCCCGCACCAGGCGCAGGACGGCCTCTGCTACATAGGCTTCCCCCCGGCGTGCAAGGCCCGCGGCTGTGTCCGTGGCAGCTGTATCATGAGCAGCTGTATCATGGGCATCTGTATCATAAGCAGCTGCGCCCACGACACCTTCTCCCGAAGCATTTCCTCTACATTTCATAAGATATGCGCCAATGGCAAACAGTCCGTGGCTTTCCAGCACTCCCCAGTTGCTCTTATCACTGAACGGCACCCGGCAGTCCATCAGATATTCCCCGTGGACCCGGAGCCCTTCCAGAAACCGTTCCCTTACCGCCCGGGTCACCACAGGACAGTCCTCAAAATATTCCATGGCCTTTACCCAGTTTTCTCCCCGGATACCTGCCTCTATGGTCCTCCAGGTAGTGTTCTTTGTCTCCTGGTTTATGGGATTGTCCTCCAGCCAGGAATACAGCTGGTTCACAAAACACCCGGCATATTTCCCGTCCCCGGTCAGGGCATATGCCTGGCCCAGACAGATCCAGTACCGGTGGCGGTTAAACTGGTATATGAATTCCGGGTCGCCTTCGGGCATATGCCGCCAGTCGATTTTTCCCTCAAATGTCACGGCCTTCACGGTCTGTTCCATGTCCCAGGGAAGGTCAAACAGGAATCTTTGTGCCACTGCGTCATCTGCAATCCGCAGAATATGGGCACATTCCTCCGGCCAGTACTGCCTGCAGTATCCGCTGCACCATTTCATGTCAATCTTCTTATTCTCCATCTTTGTCCTCCCCGGTTTTACATCTGCACATCGGTTATATTTGCGCATCAGTTGTATCCGCGCGTCAGTTGTATCTGCGCGTCACTTACATTCCCCTGTCAGGCCGTCATCCATCAGCCCTTTACACCGCCGGCCGTAATGCCCTCCACAAACCACTTCTGGCATACCATGAACACAATCAGCACCGGAACCAGGGAGCACACAGACGCCGCCATAATCAACGCATAGTCGGCCCCGTACTGGGAAATGAACATGCGGATACCTAACTGGATGGTCTTTAACTTGGTGCTGTTTAAATAAATCAATGGTCCCATAAAATCATTCCAGATATTTACAAATGTAAAGATCACCAGGGTTGCGATGCCTGGCTTCACAAGGGGCAGGGCAATCTTTGCGAAAATCCCATACTCGGAAAGACCGTCTATCCTGGCCGCCTCCAAAAGCTCATTGGGCACCCCTATCATAAACTGACGGATTAGGAACACGCCAAAGCCGGAAAAAGCCTGCATCAGAATCAGCCCCAGGTGGGAATCCGTAAGACCCATCCTGGAAATAAGGGCAAACTGAGGCACCATATATGCCTGCCAGGGCACTGCAAAGGTGGTGACCGATACCAGGAACAGGAAATCCCTTCCCTTAAACTCCACCTTGGAAAAACCGTAAGCGGCAAAACAGCTGGTCAGCACCTGGAGCAGGGTGGTGCACACCGCTATCTTAAAGGTATTCTTAAAGAAAACCAGAAGGGGTATCTTATCCCAGATGGTCTGGTAGTTCACCCACTGGAATTCCTTTGGAAACAGCTTCATGGGAATGCTGAACACCTCATTGCTGGTCTTTACGGACGCCAGGAGCATCCACCCAAAGGGAATGACCACCAGCACTGCCAGCACGCTCAGCAGCATATAGATACCTATTTTACTTTTTAACGTTCTCGTTTCCATCCTCTGCCCCTCCTATACGTAATCCGTGAACTTCTTTTCGCCCTGGAACTGGACCAGGGTCACCACCAGCACAATGGCAAAGAGCACAAGGGCGCTGGCGCTGGCATAGCCGAACTTAAAGTCCACAAAGGCCGCGTTGTAGATATGGTTCACCAGTACATTGGTGGATCTTCCGGGCCCGCCGCCGGTCATGACATAGATCAGGTCGAATACCTTAAAGCACTGAATGGTCATCATGATGATAACGAAAAACGTGGTTGGCTTTAACATGGGAATGGTGATATAGCGGAATTTCTTGAAGCCCGTGGCGCCGTCGATGCTGGCAGCCTCGTACAAATCCTGGGAAATACCCTGGAGAGCCGCCAGATACACCACCATGTAATACCCCATATACTTCCACACGCTGACAATGATAATAACGGTCATGGCCCAGTCCGTGGATGCGCACCACTTGGGCGGATTGGCAATGCCGATGAATTTGAGGAATTCATTGACAGGGCCGAATTCCGGCTGGAACAGCATGTTCCACACTGCGCCCACCGCTACCAGGGAAGCCACATAGGGGAAGAAAAACGCAGTCCTGTACACCACAATGCCCTTTATCTTGGAATTTAACAGCACAGCGATGAGAAGGGCCGCCACCATGGTAAGAGGCACGGTAAACACCGCGTAATACAGGGTGTTTGTGACAGAAATCCGAAAGCCGCTGTCATGAAACAGCTTCGCGAAATTTTTAAGCCCCACAAACTCCATAGGTGTGCTGGATCCGTCCCATTTCATCACACATAAGACAAATGTCAATATTACCGGAACAAAGATAAATATAAAATATCCGATAAAATTAGGAAGGATAAAAGAGTAACCGATGGCGTTCCTCTTCCATTTTTTTTTCTGTTTTCCTGTCATTTTAATCACCATTTTCCTTATTTTAAGGCGCAAAAAGAGCGCCCAACCCTCGCTGTTACGTTAATCAGACGCTCTTTGCTTGTTATCCTAATACTCTTACTGCATCACAATCCTGTTTCTGCCATTAGTCTTCTCTGGCTTCCTGTGCCCTCTGGTTCATATTGGCGATGCCTGTGTCCACATCCTCCTCGCCAATCATAATCAGGTCATGCTCTTCCTCCAGCACCTTTCTCACAGCTGCCATCTTGGCATCCAGAGGACGGTCCAGTACCCAGCTGGTGGTCTTAAGCGCGTCCTGTCCATCCTCAGGGAATCCGGGGATTGCTGCCAGCTTGTCGCTGATGGCCTGGGACTCTGCTGCCGGGAAGATTCCGTTGTCAGCCAGTACCTGGGCGCCCTCTTCGCCGGTTACGAACTTCACATACTCCCATGCCAGATCCGGCACATCGGACTTTGCATTGATGGCAACCGGTGTGGTGGAGCCAACCGTAGCGCCTGCCTTTGTATCAGCCGGGTGAGGAATGGCGGTCACGCCCCAGTTAAAGTCAAACTTGCCCGCGTCCTTATCCTGTGTCAGGGTTCCGATGAACCATGAACCCATGGGAATCATGGCGCACTGCTGCTGCTCAAATACGCTGATATAATGGATGCTGCCTGTCTTTAAGTTGGCATAGCTCTGTACCACGCCCTCGTCCTGCATCCTTAATGCCTGCTCATAATATGGCTTTAAGAAGCTGTAATCCTCGCTCATAAGGGTGTTCTTGCCATCCTGTACGGCCCAGTTGGACACCAGCGCCTGCCAGGTATGGTTGTGTGTTCCGTATACCTTTGCGCTGCCCTCGCCGCTTGTCATCTTCTTAGCCAGCTCCTCATACTCATCCCATGTCATGTCTGCGGAAGGATAAGGAACCCCTGCCTTGTCAAATAAATCCTTGTTAAAGTAGAGCATATACCAGTCCTTGCGGAAAGGAAGGGTGTAGCTGCTGCCATCCATCTTTAACTGGTCGGCAACACCGTTATACATGGTCAGGTCGATTCCGTCCTTTGCAATATACTCATCCAGGTTCAGAATCTGTCCCTTGTCCTTCATGGTAACCTGGTTCTCTGTATCCTTTATGAAAATCACGTCCGGGTCAGCATCGCCGCCTGCCAGCATGACAGTCACCTTGTTTGCGTACTCATCAGAAGGGGCGTCAATATACTCCACTTCCACATCCGGATATTTTTCCATGAATGCCTTTGTCACGGAAGTAAACTGAGGTGTAGCGTCGTTGTCCCACACAGATACGGTCAGTTTCTGCTTTTCCCCTGAGGCAGCCCCTTTCTCTGTCTCCTTGCTGTCAGCCGCTCCGCCTGC
>OHAI01003119.1_pt1 | contig 11525 bp, 10 predicted proteins | sample 1577091 | NCBI WGS metagenome assembly OHAI01 (sample SAMEA3541548, study PRJEB24748) | human gut metagenome | biome: human gut; feature: human-associated habitat; material: faeces | place: China | collected 2012
AGGATGCTGTCAGGCTTTTCTTTTATGATAATCTCTTTTAATGACTCAAGAGTAACGTTCGATTACAGCGACCGCAAAGACGCACGGATCGTCTCGGGCGACATCTTCATCGACGTCGAGACCGTTGCCGACAACGCCCGCCAGTACGGCGCGACGACCTTGCAGGAGATGCGCAGGGTAGTGGTCCACGGGGTGCTGCACCTCTGCGGGCAGGGCGACAAAACGCCCCGCACCAATGCACAGATGCACCGAAAGGAGGACAAATACCTGAAATTCTGGGAGGACCCCCGGCAGTGACCGCGATGAAACACGCCCGATTTATCGCAGCGACCGTCCTCGCGGCTCTCCTACTGGCCGGATGTACGGGCCGCCGCACGGCCGGAGACGCCGCAGACAAGGCTTCCGCCGGCGACGGCACGTCCGAAACCGCAGTTTCCACGCCGGACCCGACAGGAAAGGAGACGCCGGCAGGGGAGAGGTCTCCGCTCGCCGCATCCCGTACCTGGACCGGCCGCGACGGCAGCAGCAAACGGTGGGGACCCTTCGTGGAGAACGACACGACGTTTCTCTTCGTCCACGAGTACCTTATCGGCAGCGACACGAACCGCTATAAGGTCTTTATCCGAAAAGGTCCGCAGCCGAACGACATTCCCAATTTTGCAAGCCTTTCGCCGCAGAACGAGTCGGCATGGAAGGATTTCACCGACCTGCTGCACACGCTCAAGAAACGCCGTCCCGGGCCGCTTGCACACCATGCGGCGCTGGCCGGACTTCCGCACAGCTGGACGCCGGTCCGCTCTTTCCGGGGGAGCTACTACGTAAACTGTTTCAATCCCTACCCGGTGTGGATTTCGGATTCGCTTTTCGTCCGTCAGACAATGGACGGCCCGCGGCCCTCACGCATCAGCGCGGCGGAACGCATCGCCCCGACGCATTACCGCCTCCGGACAACGGCCGGAGACGCCGGCATCGACCGGGTGGACATATACCTTGTGGACACCGTGTGCAGGATGGCTGTGTTCGCCTTCAGCAATGACCGGAAAACAGAACGGTTTCAGTCGCTTTATGTTCCCTTTGAAACGGGACTTGAGATGGATATGATCGACTTTCACTCGCTGGAACTGCCCGACGAGAGCGAGGTGGAGTGGGACGAAACCGACTTCGAAGCGTTGATTTCCGGAGCCGTACCACTCCGGGAGACAGATCCGAAAACAGACAAAACGAATAACGAATGACACTCGATTACGACATTATCGTCATCGGCGGAGGACACGCCGGATGCGAAGCCGCCTCGGCCGCCGCACGGCTCGGCTCGCGCACGCTGCTGCTCACGATGGACATGGCCAAACTGGCTGCCATGTCGTGCAACCCGGCAGTCGGAGGAGTAGCCAAAGGTCAGATTGTCAGAGAGATAGACGCATTAGGCGGCCAAATGGGCCGTATCACCGACCTCACGACCATTCAGTTCCGGATGCTCAACCGGTCGAAGGGTGCGGCAATGTGGAGCCCCCGGGCGCAATGCGACAAAACCCGTTTTTCGGAGGAGTGGCGTCGCACGCTCGAAAACACCTGGAACCTCTATATCTGGCAGGACGCCGCGACCGAACTGCTGTTCGCCCCGGCTCCGGAAACAAACGCGGCGCCGTCGGACAATCTGCCCGACGAAACCACAACGTCGTTCAATTCCGCGCCCGGCACGATTTCTTCGGCAGCCGAATCGGATGCGGATTCAGATCCGACACTCCGAAATGCACCGTCGGCCGCCGGAAAACTCGCCATCCGGGGCGTTCGGACCCGCATGGGCGTCGAATTTTCCTGCCGGAAAGTCATACTCACCTCCGGCACATTCCTCGGAGGAGTGATGCACTGCGGAGCCTCGCACGCCGAGGGCGGCAGGGCGGGGGACGCCGCTTCGCACGGCATTACGGAGAGTCTCCGGGCCATCGGTTTCGAGACCGGACGCATGAAGACCGGAACCCCGGCGCGCCTCGACGCCCGGACCATCGATTTCGAAATCCTCGAACCACAATACGGCGACGAAAACCCCGCCAAATTCTCCTTTTCACCCGAAACGAAACCGATCAAAGAGCAGCTTCCCTGCTTTCTGGTCTACACTTCGAAAGAGGTTCACGACATCCTCCGCACCGGATTCGACAGGTCGCCGCTGTTCAACGGTACGATCTGCGGCATCGGTCCGCGCTACTGCCCGTCGATCGAGGACAAACTCCGCACCTTTGCCGACAAAGACCAGCACCAGCTCTTCCTGGAACCCGAAGGCAGTTCGACCAATGAATATTACCTGAACGGCTTTTCGTCGTCTCTGCCCTGGGAAGTTCAATGGAAAGCCCTGCACAAAATCCGCGGATTCGAGGATCTGCACATTTTCCGGCCCGGATACGCCATCGAATACGACTATTTTCCGCCTACACAGTTGCACCATTCACTCGAAACGAAACTGGTTTCGGGTCTTTACTTCGCCGGGCAGGTCAACGGTACGACAGGATATGAGGAAGCGGCGGCGCAGGGCCTGATAGCGGGCATCAATGCCCACCGGGCAATGAAAGGGGAGAGTCCGGTCGTTCTGAAACGCGACGAAGCCTATATCGGCGTACTGATCGACGACCTGGTGACCAAAGGCGTCGACGAACCCTATCGCATGTTCACCTCCCGGGCCGAATATCGCATTCTGCTCCGGCAGGACAACGCCGACATCCGTTTGACTCCGCTGGGATACAAAATAGGTCTGATTTCGCAAAAACAATACGATCATTTCACCCAAAAAAACACGTTCGTAGAATCGCTTATTTCATTCGCCCGCGAACAGAGTGTCAAAGCAGCCGAAATTAACGACTATTTAAAATCGGTCAATTCAGAGCCTTTATCGCAGGGAAGAAAGCTTTACGACATTCTGATGCGCAATAACGTCACATTCGATTCGCTGCAAAACACGCTGCCCAAACTGCGGAAATTCATCGCGGCAAACGAAATAACTCCCGAAGCGATCGAAGAGGCGGAAATCCAAATCAAATATAAAGGATATATCGAACGCGAAAAATTCATCGCAGAAAAATTGCGACGCCTCGAAAACATCCGAATTCCGGAAAATTTCGATTTTCATTCGATGCAGGCGCTGACAATCGAAGCCCGTCAAAAACTCTCCCGCATCCGACCCGAAACGATCGGTCAGGCATCACGGATTCCCGGAGTTTCACCTGCCGACGTCAATGTATTGCTTGTAAAATTCGGGCGATAGGGTATAATGTTCCACGTGGAACAAGCGCAAGAAAAACACACCGGATACCCACACAAAACAACCAATATTAAAAAGCCACTCCTTCGGGAGTGGCTTTTTAATATCAATATTTCGCTATTTTACAGCACAACCGTACACCAGTCGTATTTATCCTCCGCACGACCATACTGAATATCCTGCAAGCGCGTATAGAGTTCCATGCAGTTCTTTCCTACCTCGTCGCCGTAATCATACGATTTTTCGGTCTGCATATCGTAAATATATCCGATAGGGGAGATAACCGCTGCCGTTCCGCAGGCGCCGCACTCCTCGAAAGATTCCAACTCCTCGACCGGAATATGACGCTCCTCAACAACCAAACCCATATCGCGTGCAATCTGACGAAGGCTCATGTTGGTAATCGACGGCAAAACCGAAGGCGACTTCGGCGTGATATACTTGCCATCCTTGATACCGAAGAAATTGGCAGCTCCGCACTCTTCAATGTATTTATGCTCGGCAGCATCGAGGTACATGATATTCGAATAACCCATTTCATGTCCCTTTTCACCCGACAACAGGCTGGCCGCATAGTTGCCTCCGACCTTCACATCGCCTGTTCCACGTGGAGCAGCGCGGTCCTGCTCCCGGTCGATAGCAACCCGAATCGGTTTGATTCCCGATTTAAAATAGGCTCCGACGGGCGAACAGTAGACGATCAGCAGGGCTTCCCTGGCCGGTTTCACGCCCAATCCGACCGTCGTTCCGAACATCACCGGACGCAGATAGAGCGAAGCTCCCGTACCGTAGGGAGGAACGAAACGCTCGTTGCGCTTGACGACCTCGATGCAGGCATCGACGATCATTTCAATCGAAGGAACCGGCAAGCACAAGCGTTTCGCCGAGGACTGGAGACGCCGCGCATTGTCGGCAACGCGGAAAAGACGCACTTTCCCGTCTACACCGCGGAAGGCCTTGAGACCCTCGAAAAGTTCGATGCCGTAGTGCAGGCATGAAGCCGACATATGCATCTGGATATATTCGTCATCGGTAACCACCATATCGCTCCATTTCCCGTCGGCAAAGGAGTAGCGAACATTGTAATCGGTTTTGCGATAGTCGAAGCCCAAAGCGCTCCAATCTGTATTTTCCATATCCTATGTTTTTAAAAGATTTATCGAAAATTAGCTATATCAACGATCAACCCACAACAGCCCCGTTGTGGGTCGCCTCGCCGGGTTGCAGCAGGCGCAGTTTTCCGGAAGCATCCTCCGCCATCAAAATCATACCGTTCGAAAGAATACCCTTCAGTTCGCGCGGAGCGAGATTCACCAGGACGAGCACCTGCTGTCCGACCAACTCTTCGGGCGTGAAATGTTCGGCGATTCCCGAAACTATCTCGCGTTTGTCGATACCCGTATCAATCGTCAGTTTCAGCAATTTCTTCGTTTTGGCGACTTTTTCGGCCGCCAGAATCGTCGAAACGCGAATATCCATTTTCTGAAAATCATCGAATTGAATCGTATCTTTTTGAGGTTCAACATTTTGAGCAACTTCAGCGGCTTCATTGGCTGCTTTGGTCGCCGCAAGTTTATCCAGCTGACGCTGAATCACGTCGTCCTCGATCTTTTCGAACAGCAGAGCAGGTTCCCCGATGGCGTGTCCCGCCGGAATCAGGTCCATTGCACCGAGGCGTTCCCAGCCGAATTTACCGACAGCCAGCATCCGGAGGATCTTCTCCGCAGAGAAGGGCATGAACGGCTCGATGGCGATGGCCGTGTTGGCCGTGATCTGCAAAGCGATGTTGAGAATCGTCTCCACACGCGCCGGATCGGTCTTCACGACCTTCCACGGTTCGGTGTCGGCCAGGTATTTGTTGCCGATGCGCGCGATGTTCATGGCGTCCTTCAGCGCCTCGCGGAAACGGTAGTTTTCGATATTTCCTTCGAGCGAAGCCTTTACGGCGGCAACCTCCGCGATCGACTGACGATCGTAATCGGTCAGTTCACCGCATGCCGGAACCTTTCCGCCGTAGTATTTCTGGGTCAGCACCAAGGCCCGGTTGACGAAATTTCCCAGCACAGCCACCAGTTCGTTGTTGTTGCGGGCCTGGAAATCCTTCCACGTGAAGTCGTTGTCCTTTGTCTCCGGAGCATTGGCGCAGAGCACATAGCGCAGGACATCCTCCTTGCCGGGGAACTCCTCGAGGTACTCGTGCAGCCATACGGCCCAGTTGCGCGAGGTCGAAATCTTGTCACCTTCGAGGTTCAGGAACTCGTTGGCCGGCACGTTTTCGGGCAGGATATAGTCGCCGTGGGCCTTGAGCATCGACGGGAAGACGATGCAGTGAAAGACGATGTTGTCCTTGCCGATAAAGTGGACCATCTTGGTGTCCTCCGACTTCCAATAACGTTCCCAATCGGGTGTAATGTCCTTTGTAGCAGATATATAACCGATAGGAGCGTCGAACCACACATAGAGCACCTTGCCCTCGGCCCCCTCGACGGGAACCGGGATGCCCCAGTCGAGGTCGCGGCTCACGGCACGCGGCTGAAGACCTCCGTCGAGCCAGCTCTTGCACTGCCCGTAGACGTTCGTTTTCCACTCCTTGTGCCCGTCCAGAATCCATTCGCGGAGGAATTCCTCGTAACGGTCCAGCGGCAGGTACCAGTGTTTCGTCTCCCGCTTCACGGGTACGGAACCCGACACGGCGCTGTGCGGGTCGATCAGTTCGTCGGGCGAAAGGGTAGAGCCGCACTTCTCGCACTGGTCGCCGTAAGCGCGGTCGTTGCCGCACTTGGGACAGGTCCCCACGATATACCGGTCGGCCAGGAAGGTCTGCGCCTCCTCGTCGTAATACTGCATTGATGTCTTTTCGATGAACTTGCCTTCGTCGTAAAGTTTCCGGAAAAAGGCCGACGCCGTCTCGGCGTGGGTCTTGGACGAGGTCCTCGAATAGATGTCGAACGACATGCCCAGCCCCTCGAACGATTTTTTGATCAGCGCGTGGTAACGGTCCACGATCTGCTGGGGCGTCACGCCCTCCTTGCGGGCCTTGATCGTGATGGGTACGCCGTGTTCGTCCGATCCGCAGACCGAAATCACGTCGCGCCCCCGAAGCCGCAGGTAACGCGTATAAATGTCCGAAGGTATGTAAACTCCAGCCAGATGGCCGATATGTACCGGACCGTTCGCATAAGGGAGCGCCGATGTCACGAGGTAGCGTTTGAACTCTTTTGCCATAAATGTAAAATAGATACAGTATTACTAATTTCTGTCAAAATTACTAATTTTTAAGAGAATCGGGAACGAAAAGCACATATTTTGTGAAAGGTTTAAAGAAAAGAAGGCGCACCCGCCGGGCACGCCTTCTCGATCTCACCGGAAAATCCGGCCTTTATTCGAACTGCAATTCGTCGAGCAGCCATCCGGCTCCGGCGAATTTGTCGATAACAAACAGCACGTAACGCACGTCCACGGCAATCGTCCGCTGCAATTCGGGTTCGAACGCCACATCGCCCGACATGGCCTCCCAGTTACCGTCGAATGCCAGTCCCAACAGCGTCCCTTTGGCATTCAGCACCGGGGAACCGGAGTTGCCGCCCGTGATGTCGCAGTCGGCCAGGAACGCCACGGGAAGCTCTCCCCGTTCGTTGGCGTAACGGCCGAAATCCTTCGCCGCATACAACTCCTTGAGGCGGGCGGGAACGGTGAACTCCGTTGGATTCTGCGGATTCTCCTTCTCCATCACGCCCTTGAGCGTCGTATAGTAGTTATAGTGAATGCCGTCTGCCGGATCGTAGGGCAGCACGCGCCCATAGGTCAGACGGAGTGTGAAATTGGCGTCCGAAGCCCAGGCCTTGTTCGGCTGCATGCGCATCAGCCCCGCAATGTAGAGCCGCTGTCCGTCGGCGAACTTCCGCTTCCCGGCCAGCTGCGCCGCCGCCAGTTCCCGCATTTTCGCCGTATAGGATTTGTTCAGCAGCACGGCGGGATCGTTCGAAACGTCCGTTCCGGCGGCGGCCGCAGCCAGCGCCTTCCGCTCGTCGGCGAACACCGAATTGTCGTAGAGATAATCCACATAGGCGTCCGTATCGCCGCCGAACCGCTTGCCGATCACCTCGGCGAACACCGAAGGCAGCTCCTTGCAGTTCTCCCCGACGATCCGGAACATCCGCTTCGCCACGCGCCGGTCGGTCGGCATGTTGTAGTCCTTGTAGAACGCTTTCAGCGCCTCGGTCAGCTCCCCGCCCTTCTTCGAAACGGCCAGGCGCGCCGGTGCGAGAATCTCCACCGAACGGCCTATCGCCTCGCTCAAGTACTGGCTCGAAGCGAAATAGGGGGCCGTCTCCTCCACCGATTCGCGGATCAGGTTCAGAGCGTTCGAATAACCTTCCGTAGGCAGCGTGTTCTTCGCCGCCCAGGCGGTGAAAGCCGCCTCCTGCTCCTGCTTGCGGCCCTTCACGTCGAGCCGGCGGATACCGCGCGACTTGCCGATCGAGTTCTTCCAGTAGTTCGACGACTGGGCGTACTTCGAAGCGTACTGAATGCGGACCTTGGCGCTGGCGGCCATGTCCTCCTTCAGAATGGCCTGCCGCTCGCCGCGGATGAAGATGCGCTGCGGGTTTTCCACTTCGAGCAGACGGTCGATCTCGTAGGAGGTCATGTAACGCTGCGTCGACCCCGGGAAACCCATGATCATCGCGAAATCCCCCTCGTCGTAACCGCCGAGCGAAATCTTCAGGAACTTTTCAGCCTTGTAAGGGCGGTTTTCGAGCGAATAATCCGCCGGCCTGTTGTCCGGTCCGGCATAGACGCGAAAGACCGAGAAATCGCCCGTATGACGCGGCCACATCCAATTGTCGGTGTCGCCGCCGAACTTGCCGATCGACGTGGGAGGCGCACCGACCAGGCGGACGTCCCTGAAGACCTCGATCACGAAGGCGAAATACTGGTTGCCCCCGAAAAAGGACTTGATCTCGACATCCATACCGGGGTTCTCCCCGGCGAGGCGTTCCGAAACGGCCTTCACCTGTCCGGCGACCAGCTCTTCCCGCTCCCCGCCGCCGGCGATGTCGGGCACGGCGCCCAGCACGTCCGGCGTCACATCGACGATCCGGCGGATAAAGCGCACCTTGAGTCCCGGAGCCGGCAGCTCTTCGGCGCGCGACATGGCCCAGAAACCGTTTTTGAGGTAGTCGTGCTCCACGGACGAAAGCGACTGGATCGACCCGTAACCGCAGTGGTGATTGGTGAACAGCAGTCCGTCGGGCGAAACGATCTCACCCGTGCATCCGCCGCCGAAAATGACGATGGCGTCCTTGAGCGAAGAGTTGTTCATGCTGTAAATCTCCTCGGCCGAGAGTTTGCATCCGCGGGCCTTCATGTCCTTGCTGTTCATTTTCTGGAGATAGGGCAGCATCCACATGCCCTCGTCCGCCGCCGCCGAGAGCGTGACGCACGCTGCGGCGAGCAGTAAAAAGATTTTCTTCATAAAGTGCATTAAAGATTAATCGTATGTAATCGCTTCAGATTATTTGACATTGATCATATTCAGAATGGACCGCTCCGCCGCCCGGCGCACCTCGTCGTCGAGCACGATCTCGGGCGATTCGTTCTCAAGGCACGCGCAGATGTTCTCCAGCGTCACCATCTTCATATACTTGCAGTCGTTGCATCCGCACGTCTCGTCGTCGGGAGGCGCCGGGATGAACTCTTTTTCCGGATAACGCCTCTTCATCTCGGCGAGGATTCCCGCCTCGGTCACCACGATGAACTCCTGCGCGTCGCTCCGGCCGCAATATTCGAGTATCCCCGCCGTGGAACCCACATAGTCGGCCACTTCGACAATATAGGCCCGGCACTCGGGGTGCACGACGACCTTCGCCGCCGGATGCTCCCGTTTGAGCGTCAGCAGTTTTTCGAGCGAAAACTCCTCGTGGACGTGGCACGCTCCGTCCCACAGCACCATGTTCCGACGCCCGGTGAGCTTCTGGATATAGGAACCCAGATTGCGGTCGGGAGCGAAAATCACGGGCTGGTCGGCGGGAATCGACTCCACTACCTTCAGCGCGTTGGACGACGTGCAACAGATGTCGGTCAGCGCCTTCACGCCGACCGTGGTGTTCACATAGGAGACGACCGTGTGACCGGGATGCGCGGCCTTGAAAGCCGCAAATTCCCCGGCGTCGCACGACTCGGCCAGCGAGCACCCCGCCTCGGGACAGGGGATCAGCACCTTCTTTTCGGGGCAGAGGACCTTGGCGGTCTCGGCCATGAAGTGCACTCCGGCGAAGAGAATGATGTCGGCGTCGACCGACTGCGCCCGGACGGAGAGGGCGAGCGAGTCGCCCAGAAAATCGGCGACGGCCTGCACCTCGGGCGTCGTATAGTAGTGCGCCAGGATCACGGCGTTTTTCTCGCGCTTGAGATCCCCGATGCGGCGGCTGAGCTCGGAGGAGTTTTCCACGTTCATTTTTTATTTTTATTCCTTTAATTAATTTAAATAATAAAAAGAAGAATAGATATAATAGCTGTTGATACTGTTGACAAGTGGAAGTGTTATTTTCCAATCAACACTTTTTATTTTTATTGTTTCTTATTTCAAATTTTAATTGATTCAAAATCAAAAGAATATAAAAACAATCGACAATTGTTGAAACAGTTTGTCGACATATCGACAGCCTTTTGTTTTAAACATTCTCTTCCGTTTTCATCCCTTTTCCGGGTATGACAACTTCTTAAAACTATTTTTGGTTTCGGCGAAAAGATTTTTATACCCGTTCTCTTTTTCGAAAAGCAAATTTTTCAGCTTCGACTTTTCATTCTTTTTCATCGGTTATCAACGCGGTTTTCGACAAGTTGTCAACCGTTTTTCATCACTTTACCGACAATCTTTTCGGCGATCCCGCGGTAGTGTTCCTCGACGCGGGAATCAATTCCCGCCGCCGGCGTCCCTGCGTCTGCTCCGTCCATAATCGACTGGATGATAGGTATTTCTCCCAGGAACTCCACCCCGTTTTTTTCGGCGTATGCGCGTGCCCCGCCGCGGCCGAAGATGTAGTAGCGGTTTTCGGGCAGTTCGGCGGGCGTGAACCACGCCATGTTCTCGACGATGCCCGCCACGGGGATGTTGACGTTTTCGTTGCGGAACATCTCCACGCCGCGCACGACGTCGGCCACGGCGATCTGCTGCGGCGTCGAGACAATCACCGCGGCGTCGATTTTCAGTTCGCCGATGATCGACAGATGCACGTCGCCCGTGCCGGGAGGGAGGTCCGTGAGCAGGAAGTCCAGCGTCCCCCACCGGGTCTGGTGGATCATCTGTTTGAGGGCGCTGACAGCCATTGCGCCGCGCCACAGCAGCGCATCGGCTGTTGATAAGAAAAAAGCTTCGACAGCTTTTTAGTCGCATCAGCCGCATCTTTGATATTACCTGCATAATTGGTCGAAAAACTGACAGATTTGCTGCCCAGCAAATCATCAATCACGCCCTGCGCCTCTTCAAGCGTTAGCAGCATAATGTGTTGTGTATTGCTATTCAGATTATTTTTCAGCGTTCTGATTTCGTTCTCAATACACTGATTACGTTGCCAGTTATTTCCTCTAAGAATATCTTCACGGTGATTTCCTATCCAGTCATAATACCTTTCCATCATTATTCCTTAATAAATTCGCTCATCCCAAAGGCTGTATGCACTGGTTCCCGCCATAATGTGATCCCAGGTAATTGACTCATAGGAAAGCTCAATGACTTCTTCTGGCTGACCCGCACTGTCATCGATAGTATGAGGCACCTGTAAATGGATGCTGGATATTCTGGCATTGATAAGTTTTATCGCGTAATAACACTCATTTAAACCCGCAGGACTCGTGCGATAGAAGCTAAATTCACAGTTCAATGTTTCATTGTCAGTTATGGCTTTCCCTAATAACGGCGAGGATTTATCTACTGGCTTTATAAACGTCAAACATTGATGGTTCACATTTTGTACCCGACTCATGCCATGATTCACTGTCATGACCATTATCTGATCACGGTGGGCCGTTTGTGATTTATTTCCTATCGAATTTACCGATGCACAGCCAGCAGAAATCAATCCCTGCGCCTGCCCATTCAAGGTCAACCACATTGTATTCGCCATTTCAATTCCTTAGCCATTTAAATTACATGTTTATATTCATGCGACAACGTTGGAATAATAGGATAGTGAAAGGCGGATAGCAGAATAGTGATACAATCGATATTTTAGTCACACAAAAAAACATAATGCCAACGTTATTTTCACAGAAG
>OHAI01003120.1_pt1 | contig 11524 bp, 10 predicted proteins | sample 1577091 | NCBI WGS metagenome assembly OHAI01 (sample SAMEA3541548, study PRJEB24748) | human gut metagenome | biome: human gut; feature: human-associated habitat; material: faeces | place: China | collected 2012
GGGCGCAGGAGCAACCTATTACTATTACGCCCGGGCAGGCGGCGAAATGGACACCGCCCGCCGGCGCCAGCAGCTCGGGCAGCGCCGCACCGGCAGCATCCAATCCAGTCTCGTATTGTCCGCTCGGCCCCATCGTCCGAATCGCCATCGACAAACTCCTTACCAAGGTATGCATTCACTCTGAAAAATGCCGTCTTCCAGCATACACGAGGCCTCGCGCGCCCCGTTTGGTTTATCGTGTAATAACTTATGTCCATCCTGCCCCGACGGCACATCCACCGTCCGGCACGACATACCTGGAGGTCAATATATGGGTCCTCGCCAACGACAGGGACACAGCCGTTCAAAGACGCACGCCCTGCCCATAATCCTGCTCTCGTTTTTGGGCTTTCTGCTGATTGCGGGCGTGGCGTTTGGCATCGGCATGCTCGGTAACGTCAACCGCTGGCTGTCCGATCTGCCCGACTACACCGACGCCAACGCGTATCTGGTGAGCGAGCCCACCGAGATCGTCGACTGCAACGGCAACAAGATCGCGAGCTTCTACACGCAAAACCGCAAGTCCATCACCAAGGACGAGGTCTCCCCCTACGTGCTGCAGGGCACCGTTGACGTCGAGGACGAGCGCTTCTACGAGCACGGCGGTATCGACCTGTGGGGTATCGCGCGTGCTGCGGTGGCAACCCTCGGCGGCGGGCACGAAGGCGCCTCGACGATCACCCAGCAGCTTGTGCGCAACACCATCCTGCAGGAGGAGCAATTCGACTCGACCATTGAGCGTAAGGTGCGCGAGGCCTACATCGCCATCAAGATGGAGGACATGTACTCCAAAGACGAGATCCTCATGATGTACCTCAACACCATCTATTACGGCCACGGCGCCTACGGCATCGAGGCCGCAGCCGAGACCTATCTGTCCAAGAGCGCCGCCGACCTCACCCTGAGCGAGGCCGCGCTACTCATCGGCCTTCCCAACTCGCCTTCGCAGTACGACCCCACGGTCAATCCCGATCTGGCACTGTCTCGCCGCAACAAGGTTCTCGACAACATGCTGCGCCTGGGCCACATCACCCAGGAGGAGCACGATGCCGCACAGGCCGAGCCCATCACCCTCAATGTGACCGAAATCTCGGGCAGCGGCGTCGACGTATACTCGCAGCCCTACTTTGTCGCCTACGTCAAGCAGCTACTGGAGCAGGAGTTCTCGACCGACGTGCTCTTTAAGGGCGGCCTGACCGTCAAGACCACCATCGACCCCACGATGCAGCAGGTGGCAGAGAATGCCGTCCGCGAGCAGCTCGACACGCTCTCGCTTGACGGCCTGGACATGGGCATGGTCGTCGTCGACCCCAAGACCGGCTACATCAAGTGCATGGTGGGCGGCTACGACTACAACGCCGACGAGAACCACGTAAACCATGCCACGGCCAAGCGTCCCGTCGGCTCCACCTTTAAGGCCTTTACGCTGGCAACTGCCATCCAAAACGGCATGAACCCCAACGTCACCCTCAACTGCAACTCGCCGCTCAAGGCCAAGGGCACCACAACCGAGGTACAAAACTACGCCAACCAGAGCTATGGCAACATCACGCTTAAGCAGGCGACGGCATACTCCTCCAACACCGGCTACATCCAGGTGGCGGAAGCCGTCGGCAACAGCAAGATCATCTCGCTCGTCAAAAAGCTCGGCATCGACCCCGCCAAGGATGTGAAGATCGAATATTACAGCGAGGCATCTGAGGTGACTGCCCAGATGGCTGCCACGAAGAAGGACGCCATCGCCGTGCTGCCCCAGCCCTATGTGACTGCCGCCCAGATGAAGGACAGCAGCCTGCGCGTCGTGCTGGACCTGACCAGGGAGTGGAACAAGGTCTGCGACACCCAGCTCATCACCGGCGTGACGGTGGTGCGCACCGCCTACGCAGAGGAGCACCCGGAGGAGGTCATCAACTTCCTGAAGGACTACCAGAAGAGCGTGGATGCCGCCAACGACGACCTGGACGGCACCGCCGCACTCTGCGAGGAGGTCGGCGTGGTGGCCAAGGCAGCCATCGCGAAGAAGGCGCTGCCCAAGTGCAACATCGTTTACCGCATCGGCGACGAGATGAAGGCAGACGTCAACGCCTATCTGCAGGTGCTCTATGACGCTTCGCCCGCCGCCGTGGGTGGTAAGCTGCCGGATGCAAACTTCTACTACACCGAGGCCACGGTGGCCAAGCGTGTGCAGAAGGCATTCCAGCGCCTGGTCAACTCGCTGAAGTAAACAGAACTTCCATAAAAAAGTGCCGTGCAGCCGCACGGCACTTTTTTATGGGAACAGGAAACCAACAAGCAGTCCCGCCGCTGCCGGGACGACCCAGCCGAAGCCATAGGCCCCCAGCGGCAGGGCGGTGACGAAGGCGGCGGTGAACGGCAGGGCTGCAAGGACGCTCTGCACGGCCGTCAGTGCGACGGTGCAGACGTAGACGCTCCGCTTCTGGAACGCTTGGGGCAGGAACGACAGCGCGATGAGCACGATGGCTGCCGGATACAGTGCGCCCAGAACCGGGGTGGACAGCCGGATGATGCCCGCCAGCCCGATGTTGGAGATGAGCATACTGGCGGCGGCGAAAAAGCCCGCGAGGGCCGGGTAGGGGATGCGGGGGAGCAGGGTGTGGAAATACTGCCCTACGCAGGAGATGAGCCCCACACAGGTGTTGAAGCAGGCGATGAGGAAGATGGCCGCTAAGAGCAGCTGCCCGGCCCGGCCGAACAGGGCGCTGGCAAGGGCAGAGAGGACCTCGGCGCCGGTGGTGCAGTCCGGCGCGGCGGCACCGGTCAGCGCGCCCACATGGCCCAGCATGGCGTAGATGACCAGCAGCAGCCCGCCCGCGAGGAAGCCCGCCCGGATGGTGTTCTGACGGATGGCGTTTTCCTCGGTGACGCCGAGGGCCTGGATGTTGAGTGCGAGGACAGCCCCGAAGTACAGCCCCGCAAGGGCGTCCATGGTCTGGTAGCCGCCCAGGATGCCTTCGAATGCAGGCAGGCGGGCATAGGCGGCGGCAGGGGAGCCGTACTGCGCGGCCACAGGGTGGAGCAGACAGCCCGCGAACAGGACGAAGATCAGCGCGATGAGGGCCGGGCAGAGGACGCGGCCCAGCCGGTCGGTGAGCTTTTCCGGATGGAGCGCCACGAGGAACGCCGCCGCAAAGAAAACGATGGAATAGCTCAGCTGCAGGCCGCGCCCGCCGCCCACCAGAGGCACCAGCATCTCGAACGAGGTGCTGGCCGTGCGGGGGATGGCGAGGCATGGTCCGATGGAGAGATAGACCAGAATGGTGAACACGAGGGAAAATTTCGGGTGGACCCGGCTGGCCAGATGGTCGAACCCGCCCGCTCTGGCCACGGCCACTACGCCTGCGATGGGCAGGCCGATGGCACTGACGGCGAACCCGGCAAAGGCAGGCCAGAAGTTGGAACCGGCCTGTGCGCCGAGATGGGGCGGAAAAATCAGGTTTCCGGCTCCGAAGAACATCGAAAACAGCGTAAAACCGAGGAGCAGGCGCTGCCTGACGGGGAGCTTCTGCATGGGGGAGGGCCTCCTTTCCGGGCGGGATGCCCGATGAACTACTTTACAGTATAGAAGCGAAAACCCCTCACGTCAAGAAAAAGAAAGGTGAAGAATTGTATTCTATCACATGATATGCTATCTTATAAAAGAAAAAACAGGGAATGGGAAGGAGCGGACGAGCGCAATGAAACAAACGAAAAAAAGCCGCCTGGCAAAGTGGGCGGCGGCGGGGTTCTGGCTGGCGGTCTGGCAGGCTGCGGCCATGGCCGTGGGGCAGGAGGTCTTTCTGGTGTCGCCGGTGCAGACGCTGGGCACCCTGCTGGAGCTGCTGCCCCAGGCAGAGTTCTGGCAGCGCATTGGCTTCAGTGCCGGGCGCATCCTGCTGGGCTTCGGGCTGGGGGCGGTGTCCAGTGTAGTGCTGGCCGTGGCCGCCGGGCGCTGGGCGTGGGTGGAAGCCCTGCTCGCGCCGGTGATGCAGCTGGTGAAGGCGACGCCGGTGGCGAGCTTCATCATTCTGGCACTGGTGTGGGTCAGCGGAAGCTCGCTGTCGGTCCTCATCAGCTTTCTGATGGTGCTGCCGGTGCTCTACGGCGCGGTGCGCACCGGCATCGGGAGCGTGGATGTGCAGCTGCTGGAAATGGCAAAGGTGTTCCGGCTCCCGCTGGGGCGTCGGCTGCGGGCCATCTGGCTCCCGGCTGTGCTGCCGGCGTTCCGGCAGGGGTGCAGCGTGGCACTGGGCATCTGCTGGAAGAGCGGCGTAGCGGCGGAAGTCATCGGCCTGCCCGACGGCAGCATCGGCGATGCACTGTACCGGGCCAAGATCACCCTGTCCACCGGGGAGCTGTTCGCCTGGACTTTTGTCATCATCCTGCTGAGCGCAGTGTTCGAAAAGCTGTTCCTGGCCCTGCTGGACAGAGCCGTGGCCCGTGTGCTGGGGGAAGAGGGTGTATAAAATGCAATACAAACTGGAAATTTCGAATCTGACAAAACGCTTCGGAGAAAAAACGCTCTTCGAAGCGCTGGACCTGACCGTTACCGGCCCGGCTATCCTCTGGGCACCCAGCGGGTGGGGCAAAACGACCCTGCTCCGCATCCTCATGGGGCTGGAAGTGCCCACCTCCGGCACTGTGACCGGCGTGGGGAAGGTGGGGGCTGTCTTTCAGGAAGACCGGCTCTGCCCCCAGCTGAACGCCATCCAGAACGTGGAACTGGTGCTCCCGGAGGGAAAAACGAAATACAGAGAGCAGATCCACAACAATTTTTTACAGATCGGATTGGATGAAGCCGCCCTCTCGCTCCCGGCACGGAAGCTGTCCGGCGGGCAGAAACGCCGTGCGGCCCTGCTGCGGGCACTCTGGGCCGAGAGTGACACCCTGCTGCTGGACGAGCCGTTCACCGGCATGGACCCCGACACCATGAAAAAAGCCGCAACGCTGCTGAAGGAGCGTTGCGGCGAAAAGGTCGTTCTGCTGGCCACCCACGATCAGGAGGCCATTCAGGAGCTGGGCTGGCGGGTGATAGAATTATAACAATTCTGCCAGGATGCTGTTTTGCACGATCAGCCCGGCGGGGGTCAGCGCGAGGGTGCGGCCGTCGAAGGACGCATAGCCGTTCTTGACGCAGTTTTTGACAAAGGCAAGCTGCGACGTGGAAAATTCCTTCCCGAAGCGGGCCTTGTACTCCGCCAGGTCCAGCCCCTTGCGCAGGCGCAACTGTAAAATGAGATAATCCTCTGCGCCGCAGCCGCCGTCCAGAATGGGGGCGGCAGTGTCGTGAAGAAAGGCTTCGGTGTCGGCGGGGTAATAGAACCGCCTGCCGCCCATGCAGGAGTGCGCCGCCGGGCCGAGGCCGAGGTAGTCCCCGCAGTCCCAATAGATGAGGTTGTGCTTCCCCTCATAGCCGGGCTTTGCAAAGTTGGAGATCTCGTACTGCTGGTAGCCATGGTGTTCCAGCTGCTCGACGGCGTAGAGATAAAAGTCCGCCGCTTCGTCCGGGGAGGGCAGCCCCTCCGGCGGATGCCGGCCAAACGCGGAGTCCGGCTCGATCTTGAGCAGATAAGCTGAGATGTGGGTGGCACCGCCGCTTTCGATCAGCTCCAGCGTCTCGTCGAACTCCGCCTGCGTATAATGGGGCAGGGCCAGCATGATGTCGCCGCTGATGTTCTCGAAGCCTGCCCGCCGCGCGGCTGCGAATGCCGCCCGCGCCTGCCGGGCTGTGTGGGGGCGGCCCAGCGTTTTCAGCTGGCTATCCCGTGCGGACTGGACGCCGAAGGAGATGCGGTTGATGCCGGCTTCCCGGAAGGCGCAGAGCGATGCCTCGGTGACCGTTTCCGGGTTGGCTTCCAGCGTGACCTCGGCACCGGGGAGGGGAGACGCTGCCGCGATCAGCCGGGCGGCATCCTCCGGGGCCAGCAGGCTGGGGGTGCCGCCGCCGAAATAGAGGGTGTCCGGGCGGAGCGGGGCATCCGGCGAAAAGCGGTGCAGTTCCCGCAGCAGGGCGTCCACGTATGCCGAGGGGACGCCCCGCTGGCCGGGTGCGGAATAGAAATCGCAGTACCGGCATTTGGAAAAACAGTAGGGAATGTGGAGATAAAGTCCAAGAGACACGAAATATCACAGCCTTTTTCATGAAACGTTCATTTCTATGCAGTATACTATATTTCGTAGACCGGGGCAAGGCTCCGGAACAAGATGGGAGGACCTTACCATGGATTACAGAAATTATAACCGCGGCTATGCGGAGCCTATGATGAGCGCATCGGACTATATGACCCGCACCTACCGCTGGATGGCCAGCGGGCTGCTCATCACCTTTGCAATGGCCTATATCACCGCGACAACGCCGCTGCTGTATCTGGTCGATTCGCTTTACCTTGTGCTCACCATCGCTGAGCTGGCCCTCGTGTTCGTGCTCAGCTCCCGTGTACAGACCATGTCGGTGCAGGGGGCAAGGGCGACCTTCTTCGGGTACGCGCTGCTCAACGGCATGGTGCTCAGCTACTACTTCCTCGCCTTCTCGGTGGGGGAGCTGATCTTAGCCTTCCTTTCCACGGCGCTGTACTTCGGCCTGATGGCCGTCTACGGCACCACTACCCACAAAGACCTGACCGGCTGGGGCCCCCGCCTGATGATGGCACTGGTGGCCATGCTCATCACCGGCTTTGTCGGGATGCTGTTCGGCTTTGGCTTTGGCGGCTCGGTGCTCTACTGCGGCATCGGCTTGGTGGTCTTTATGCTGCTGACCGCCTACGATACCCAGAAGCTGCAGCAGATGTACAGCTATTACGCTGCCGACGCCGAAATGGCGGAAAAGGCTTCCATCTACGGTGCGCTGACCCTGTATCTGGACTTCATCAACATTTTCCTGTATGTCGTCCGCCTGCTGGGCAACAACCGCCGCCGCAGCTGACGATCTTAAAAAATAAGGGATGTGCCCGCCGGGCACATCCCTTATTTTTTATAGGAACAACTGAATAAACCCTGCGCAGCCATCGCACACTACAATCAGAATTTGGACCGTACACAAACGATGATTGGAGTAACGAACCATGGAACAACTCAAAAGATTTCTGCGGGACAAGGGGTTTGCGCTGGCGCTGCTGGCCTGTCTGGTGGCCGCGGCTGCGGCGGGCGTCTGGGCCGTGCGCACCGTCCGGGACGAGCTGAAAGAGAACCTTGACGGCCTGAACGAGCCGGACAGCACTTCGACCTTGCCCGGCATCGACGAAGACCTGACGATCATCCCGGAGGAGGAATATCCCGAATGGCAGCAGCCTACTACGCCCGCCGCAAACAGTGTGGCCAATGTCCCCAAGGCCGACCCGGCCCCCAAAGCCGGGTCTTCAGCGTCGTCTGCTGCCTCGTCTGGGCAGGCGTCTGGCTCTGGTTCGGTGCGCGAACCCTCCGCCTTGCAAGGCGCATCCTCGCCTGCCAGCAGTTCGGCAGCGCCTGCTTCCACGCAGCCCATCTTTGGCAGAGTGTTGAACGCCTACAGCGGCGATGAGCTGGTGTACAACAAGACGCTGGGCGACTGGCGCACCCACAACGGCATCGACTATGCAGCCCACGAAGGCGAAGCAGTTCCTTCCCCGGTGGACGGCAGCGTGGTGCTCGCTGGTGCCGATGGCAGCTGGGGGCCGGTCGTGGCCGTGAAGGACAGCGCGGGCCGTGTCTGGCGGCTCTGCGGTGTGGCCAGCCCCAAGGTGAAGGAAGGCGACACCGTGTCGGCCGGGCAGGTGCTCGGCACCGTGGGCAGCGTGAGCTGCGAGTGCGCCGAGGAGAGCCACCTGCATCTGGAAGTGAAGCAGGGCGACAGCTATCTGGACCCCGCAGCGTGCAGGAACTGAATCAGCGGCCCGCCGGAGGGAAAAAGCCCCCGGCGGGCTTTTTTGTGTGGGGATTTCCAGCAGTTCCGGGCCGGGAAGCGATTGCATTTGGAAGCCGATTCTGGTATGATACAATAGAACAAGTTTCGACAGAGCGTGAACACAGGAGGAAGCAGGATGGCAAAGGTGTTAATCGTGGGCGGCGGTGCGGCCGGGCTGATGGCGGCGGGTGCCGCGGTGCGGCAGGGGCACGAGGTGACGGTGCTGGAGCACATGGAAAAGCCCGGCCAGAAGATCCTCGTCACCGGCAAGGGCCGCTGCAACGTGACCAACGACTGCACGGCGGAGGAATTCCTGCGCCATGTGCGGACCAATCCGCGCTTCCTGTTCTCCTCGCTGGGGGCGTTCCCGCCAGCCAGAACGATGGAGCTGTTTGAGGGGCTGGGCGTGGAACTGAAGGTCGAGCGGGGCCGCCGGGTGTTCCCGGTGTCAGACCGGGCCGAGGAGATCCGTCAGGCGCTGCTGCGCTACGCCGAGGAGGCCCGCATCGTCCGCGACGGGGCCCAAAAACTGCTGCTGGAGCCGCTGGCCCCGGCTGAGGAGGCTGCCTCTGCGGTGCCGGAGAACCCGCGCCACCCCAAAAAGAAAAAGCCCGGTGCGGCCTGCCGCTGCGTCGGGGTGCGGGGAACCTCCGGCAGAGAGTACCGCGCCGACGCCGTGCTGGTGGCCACGGGCGGCCTGAGCTACCCGACGACCGGCTCCACCGGCGACGGCTACAAACTGGCCGAGCAGGCCGGGCACACCATCGTGGAGCCGGTGCCCAGCCTGGTGAGTCTGGTCAGCCATGACCCGGACTGCAAGAAGATGATGGGGCTGGCCCTGAAAAATGTGACGCTGACCCTGTTTGAGGACGGCAAGGCCATCTTCGACGAGCAGGGCGAGATGCTGTTTACCCACTTCGGCATCAGCGGCCCGCTGACGCTGAGCGCATCCAGCCACCTCGGCGACATGAAAAAGCACCGCTACCATGCGGAGATCGACCTGAAGCCCGCCCTGAGCGAGGAGCAGCTCTACGACCGCATCACCCGCGATTTTGCCCTGTTGGCGAACCACGCGGCGCAGGGGGCACTGGTCAAGCTGCTGCCGTCCAGTATGCAGCCGGTCATGGTGGCCCGCTGGGGCATCGACCCGGCCACCAGAGCAAACCAGATCACCCGCGAGCAGAAGCGGGAGCTGGTGCAGCTGTGCAAGCACTGGAAGGTGCCCATTGATGCCCGCGGCGACCTGGCCCATGCGGTCATCACGTCGGGCGGCGTGTCGGTGCGGGAGGTTGACCCCAAGACCATGCAGAGCAAGAAGGCGCTGGGCCTCTATTTTGCAGGCGAGGTGCTGGACGTGGATGCCTACACCGGCGGCTACAATTTGCAGATCGCGTTCTGTACCGCACAGAGTTTTGCAAATAATTTATAATTTATAGATAAGGAGACATACACATGATTTCTGTTGCGATCGATGGGCCTGCAGGTGCGGGCAAATCCACGCTGGCGCGCCGTCTGGCGGCTGAGCTGGGCTACATTTATGTAGATACCGGTGCGATGTTCCGCACCATCGGCCTGTATGCACTGCGCGCGGGCAAAGACCCCAAGGACAACGAGGCCGTCAATGCACTGCTGCCGGAGATCTCGCTGCGGCTGGATTCGGTGGACGGCGAACAGCACATCTACCTGAACGGGGAGGACGTCAGCCGGCTCATCCGCACTGATGAGGTGGGCATGGCGGCTTCGGCTGTGGGGGCCAACCCGGCAGTCCGCGCCTTTTTGCTGGATCAGCAGCGCGATATGACCCGGACCCAGAACGTTCTGATGGACGGCCGCGACATCGGCACGGTGGTGCTGCCCCATGCGACCGTGAAGATCTTCCTGACCGCTGCCCCGGAGGCCCGCGCCAGACGCCGCTGGAAGGAGTATCAGGAGAAGGGCGTGGACATCTCCTTTGAAAAGGTGCTGGAAGATGTGAAGCAGCGCGATTATCAGGACACCCACCGTGAGGCTGCCCCGCTGAAGCAGGCCGACGACGCCGTTCTGCTGGACACCTCTGAGCTCAACTTTGAGCAGAGCCTGGATGCCATGAAACAGATCATCGCATCCAAGGTCTGAGAGGAGCGCAATGGTACTCTATTATATTTTGCTCCCGCTGGCGTGGATCGTGTTCCACATCGGGTTCCGGGTGGAGTGCATCGGTCGGGAGAATCTGAAGAAAGTCCGGACGAGCGGCTGCATCATCGCACCGAACCATGTTTCCGCCATCGACCCGGTGTTCGTGGTCATCACCCGGTTCTGGGGGCGGCGGATGGTGGTCTTTGCCAAGAAGGAACTGTTTGAGATCAACGTGTTGCTGACCTGGTTTTTCCGCTGGATGGGGGCGCTGTGTGTGCGCGGCACTCGCGAAGAGCTGGACGTGATCGACCAGACGGTGGAGGCCTGCCGGAACGGCGGCACACTGCTCATCTTCCCGGAGGGCACCCGCGAAAAAGAGGGGAAGCTCCTGCAGCCCAAGAGCGGCCTGTTCGTCATTGCGGCGCAGGCGGCGGTGGATGTGGTGCCGGTGCGCATCCTTTACGACACACCGGACGGCAGGATGAAGCTGTTCTGCAAGGTGAAGGTCGTCTACGGCGAGCCGATGCCCGCCGCGCAGTTCGCCATGGAGAGCCGCCGCGACCTGAAGACCCTGCGGGCCAACAAGCAGGCGCTTCTGGACGCATGGGAAGATTTGGGTCGACAGTGAGTGAAGCCAATCAAGACAGGAGGATAACATGGAGATTCGTTTGGCGAAGACGGCGGGCTTCTGCTTCGGTGTGAACCGGGCGGTGGAGCTGACGTATAACCTGCTGGATGAGGGCCACAAGGTGGCAACGCTGGGGCCGCTCATCCACAACCCGCAGGCTGTGGCCGATATGGAGCGCCGGGGGGCGCTGGTGGCCGACACGGTGGACGACATCCCCGCCGGGTACGAAGTCATCATCCGCAGCCACGGTGTGCCCCGCAGCATCTACGACACGCTGGAGCAGCGTGCCCTGGTCTACCACGACGCGACCTGCCCCTTTGTGAAGAAGATCCAGAACATCGCCGCCAGGGCCGAGGCCGAGGGCGCAGTGCTGCTGGTGGCAGGCGACAAGACCCATCCGGAGGTGCAGGGCATCGTCGGACATACCGGGGGAGAGGTATTTGTGTTCAGTGATCTGGACGAGTTGAAGGCCTGGAAAGGCCCTTCGGACCCCTCAAAACCCATTTTTGCGGTTGCACAGACCACATTTCAGGTAACAAAATGGCAAGAAAGTTCGGAGTTTCTCAAAAAAGCCTATACAAACGCCCGAATTTTTGATACAATATGTAATGCGACGTGGGCGAGGCAACAGGAAGCGGAAGACCTCAGCCAAAAATGCGACATCGTTGTTGTCATTGGCGGTCATCATTCTTCCAATACCCAAAAGCTGGTACAGGTCGCCGCAAAACACACGCGTGCCGTAACGGTCGAGACAGCGAGCGAACTTCGGCCGGAATGGTTTGCAGATGTTAAAGTGGCGGGCGTGACAGCCGGGGCTTCAACGCCATCGTCTATTATTGAGGAGGTACTTAACAGTATGAGCGCAG
>OHAI01003123.1_pt1 | contig 11516 bp, 10 predicted proteins | sample 1577091 | NCBI WGS metagenome assembly OHAI01 (sample SAMEA3541548, study PRJEB24748) | human gut metagenome | biome: human gut; feature: human-associated habitat; material: faeces | place: China | collected 2012
AAATAAGAAATTTAGACGCAAGATTGTTCGAGAAATCAACTTGTCGGCACACTAAGCTTGTTTTCCTTGCGCCATCTTCATGTTGTAAATAAATGTTCCCAAAGATGCGAGAATGATCAACGCATATCCCGCAAAACTGTATTTATCCGGAATCTCCCCAAACAGAAAGAATCCCAGCAACGTTGCAAAAATAATCTGTGAATAATCAAAGATAGAAATTTTTCCGGCCGGCGCATAAGTATAAGCCGCCGTAATTGTAAACTGCCCACCTGCAGCAAACAGCCCAGCCATCAGTAATGTGACAAGCTGTTTCATACTCATCGGAGTAAAATGAAATACCATCCATGGAACCACCGATAAGCAGGAAAAGAAGGAAAAATAAAACACAATGGCCGGGCCTTTCACCCCATGGGTCCCAAGCACACGAACCATCGTATACGCAATTCCAGCTCCAAGTCCACCGCACACTCCAATCAGTGCAGGCATCAATGCCGCATTATGAAATCCCGGCTTCACCACAAACAGACACCCAATAAACGCCAGCGCCACACATGCCGCCTGCGCCGGTTTAATTTTCTCCTTTAACAATAAGAAAGAAAAAACAATTGCAAAAAACGGAGACAACTTATTCAAAATCGAAGCATCTGCCACTAATAAATGATCGATTGCGTAAAAGTTACAAAGAATCCCCAACGTACCACAAACACAACGAAGAATCAACGGCCCCCAGTATTTCTTATCAACCTTCGGTGCTGTTCGATTTTTGCACAGAATAATCGCCGCAAACACCGCCGCCACCAGATTTCGGAAGAAACTCTTCTCCACTGACGGCAAATCACCTGCCAGACGCACACTCACATTCATACAAGCAAAGAAAAACGCCGACAGGATGATCATTATCATACCCTTTATGTAATTTTCCTGTTTCATCAGATTTAACCTGCCTTTCTGTACAGTTACATAATCGTGTTTCGATCCCCATTCAATCGGATATTCGCAATCCGCTTTTGCTACGTGGCTCTACACCGAATAACTGCTCCGCAGTTTATCAGGAGGGGCCTATACCCCTCCTGATACAAGCAAGTCCCACCCACTGCTTATTGCTCCTCGCAACCCCCGCAGGGGCCTTACTTGATTCGGTTAAATTTTCTGGTTATATGGTTAATTGATGTTAATTGATTCCCAGCTCCTTTTTTACTTCTCCAATTTCCGGAATAGACGGTGTCGCTCCCGGTCTTGAAACTGCAATGGAAGATGCCTTTGCAGCCATTCTCAAAGCTTCCTGAATGCTTCTTCCTTCAATAGTTGCCGCAATAAAATATCCTGTAAACGTATCACCGGCCGCCGTAGTATCCACCGCTTTTACCTTAAAAATATCCTGAAAAACTTTCTCTTTCCCATCATAATAAACTGCCCCATCACTGCCCAATGTCAGTACGAAGCGGGCATTCGGGAACTTCTCTGCCATGGCATCCAGAATCTGATCTTTATCTTTAAATCCGGTAATCTGCTCTCCTTCAATTTCATTCAAAAGAAACAGATACACCTTACTAAGATCGCAGGTACTCAGCTTATCATCAAACGGTGACGGATTCATTACAATTTTCATCTTTTTCTCATAAGCCTGGTCAATAATACAGTCCAGCATATTGATTTCATTCTGTAAAATCAGGTAATCGCCCTCTCCGAAATCTGCCAGAACTTCATCCACAAATTCCTTCGTCTGCATCTGATTAGTTCCACCATAAAGAATAATACAGTTCTGCGCATTCTTATCTACCTGAATCATGGTATGACCGCCTTTTACCGGCATTCTGCGGATATATCTGGTATCTACCCCTGCTTCCTTACATGCATCCAGAAGGATATCCCCATCTGTTCCAACAATCCCGGCATGATAAACAGGAACTCCCGCCTTTGCCAGAGCAATAGACTGATTCAGTCCCTTTCCGCCGCTGAAAACTTCCAGCTTAGACGAATGCTGAGTCTCACCGCCTACAATAATGTGGTCCACAGAATATACATAATCCACATTTAATGAACCATAGTTTAATACCTTCATGTAAAAATTCCTCCATTTATTTCGTTTTTACTGTACGAAATTTATCTGAACAGTGTTTATATCTATATTATGTTGTACAAGTCAGCTTCCGTCAACCTTATTTTCTGAAAATTTTACTATAATAATTGATATAGATTTTTATAGAAATGCTATAGTTTTCTTTTGTATTAAATTGTAACACGAACCAAAACCGGTTACAATCATCTCTCATTGACTTTTCCATACTGTTGTGTTACCCTAACAGCAGTAAAAAAATTTGCATATGGATAATAACAACGGGAGCCTGTGTGACAGGCTGAGAGGAAGATATATCTTCGACCGCACCTGATATGGATAATGCCAGCGTAGGGAATGTATGAATGAATCGAAATCTGCCAGTGTATTATTCCGGCAGATTTTTTATATTCTACAACTTAAGGAGGTTCACAATGAACACAGACAGAGCAAAAACATTCCGAATGGTTATGCTCGCCATGATGGTTGCCATCGGCGTAGTCATTTCACCAATTCTGAGAATCGAGGGAATGTGCCCGACCGCACACCTGATCAACATCGTCTGTTCCGTACTTCTGGGACCATGGTATTCACTTCTGTGTGCCACTCTCATCGGAATTATCCGTATGATGTTTATGGGTATCCCACCACTGGCACTGACAGGTGCCGTATTCGGTGCATTTTTATCCGGTGTTTTCTACCGCGCATCCCATGGAAAAATCATCTGCGCAGTGATCGGTGAAATCTTCGGAACCGGTATTATCGGTTCTCTGGTTTCCTATCCTGTCATGGCATTTCTTATGGGAAGAAGTGGACTGAACGCATTCTTTTACACACCAATGTTTCTGGCAGCAACCTGCATGGGCGGTACCATCGCCTACTTCTTCCTGAAAGCATTAAGCCACTCAGGAATGCTTGCCAAATTTCAGCAAAGCCTTGGAGCAAAAGTATATGATCGAAAATCAGACAAGAACCAGACAACTCACCAGAGCAGCACAGCCGCTGATTCACTGCATCACTAATCCGATTTCTATCCATGACTGTGCCAATATCATCCTGGCGGCAGGAGGCCGCCCAATCATGGCAGAACACCCTGCGGAAGTAGCCGAAATCACCAGCCACGCGCAGGCACTGGCATTAAACCTCGGGAACATCACCGATGCCCGTATGGCGTCCATGCCGAAATCCTTAAAAACTGCCGGCAGTATTCATATTCCAGTCATGCTCGATCTGGTAGGAACTGCATGCAGTACTCTTCGCTATGAATTTGCGCAAAAACTTATGAACATTCATATGCCAGAACTTCTAAAAGGAAATATGTCCGAACTCCTTGCGATGTCCGGACAGACCGCTCACGCGATCGGTATCGACGCAGGTACACAGGATACTCTCACAGACGCCAACCGTTCCCACCTGCTGGAACTCTTCCAGGAAAAAGCAGCTCAGTGGAACACCACACTCCTTATTACCGGAAAAGAAGATATGGTTGTCTCAGCCGACAAATGTACATTCATTATGCGCGGCACTCCTGCCATGTCGCAGATTACCGGAACCGGATGTATGCTTGGAATGATCTGTGCTACTTATCTGGCAGTTACCGATCCGTTCACTGCTGCCGTATCTGCTGCTACAGAATTTGGCATTGCCGGGGAAAAAGCAGAAAAAAACAGCTCCGGTCCCGGAAGTTTCCAGGTGGAACTGTTCGATCAGTTTTATAATCTTACACAGCAGGATATTTTTTAGCCGAATCAAGTAAGTCTCTCCGAATAAACTGCATAACAGTTATTCCGTGTAAAACTATGTATCGAAAGCAACTAAAAAATACCCTCTTATTTAAAAAGTCCTTCCAGATGCTTCAGATAAATTCTTATCTCGTTAATCTCGGAAGGACTTTTTCTTTTACTAAAATAAAAAGTTTCTTATTCTGTATGCTTTTATAACATTTAATTCTTGCTACTCTATTATATCTCTTAAGCTTCTTACGCTTCTACTCCACGCATCTTCGCCAACTCTCTTCTGGCAAACACAATCGCCAGCACAAATGCCGCAGCATCAGCAATCGGACCTGCATACATCACGCCATCAATTCCCATAAATAACGGGAAGATAACAATCAATGGCAACAGGAAAATTACCTGTCGTGTCAGTGACATAACAATACCCAGCTTCGCCTTTCCAATAGATGTAAAGAATCCGGATGACATTGGCTGAATTCCATTTGCAAATGTCATAAACATAAAGATTTTCAGATAACGTTCCGCAAACTGGAAATACAGATCACTTCCTGTTCCAAAAATCCCCACAATCTGGTGTGGAAACAGCTGGAAACATAAAAAGAATATCGTTGCGATTACCGTACAGGCAGTTACAGAATAACAATACGCCTGTCGAACTCTGTCATATTTTTTCGCTCCGTAATTAAATCCCCAGATTGGCTGACTTCCCTGAGAAATTCCAATGCAGATAGCCATAAATACCTGATTTACCTTAGAAATAACTCCAACACACGCAATCGGAATATCACTTCCATAAACCGAATTTCCACCATAATAACGCAGAATATTATTCAGCACGATCTGCACAATTGCCATGGCAATCTGGTTAATACAGGAAGCAAGCCCCAGTGAAATAATTGCCTTCAGGTATCTTATTCTCGGTTTCAGCATCTCACTTGTCAGACTCATATTTCGGAATTTCCAAAAATATACAACTACCAGAATTCCAGAAACGATCTGCCCAATCACAGTTGCCCATGCAGCGCCCTTAATTCCCCATCCAAATACAAAAATAAATAATGGATCAAGAATCGTATTGATAACCGCACCTATCATAATACAAGTCATAGAATAAGTCGGGCTTCTGTCCGCTCTGACAACATGATTGCCTCCAACAGACAAAATATAAAACGGAAGTCCAAATGCAGTAATTCCTGTATAATCAACCGCATACAGCATAACATCCGTAGTTGCCCCAAACAATATCAGCAACGGTTTCAAAAACACCAGAACAATCACCGCAAGAATCACACCACTGATTACCAGTGAAGATAAAGCCGTACCTGCAATCCCACTGGCCTTCTTCTCCCGTCCTGCTCCCATTTCCAGATTATAATTCGATGCACCTCCGATTCCCAGAAGCAACGCCAGTGCAGTGGCAATCGTCGTAACAGGAAATGCCACATTGGTAGCTGCATTTCCCAGCATTCCCACACCCTGTCCGATAAAAATCTGGTCCACAATATTGTACATTGCGCTGACCAGCATACTGATAATCGCAGGAATCGCAAACTTTGCGATCAGTCCACCCATCGGTGCTACACCAAGTGGATTTTGTCCCAGTGAATTCGCTTCCCGCGTACCTTGATTATTTTTTTCCAAGTAAAATTCTCCTTCTTTCCCTCAATTTTTCATAGGTTTTTCATTCGCAGCGTTATCCTTAATCTCCGTAACTGCCACTTATTTATAGTAAAATCCTATTTTTAATTTTACAGCACAGCATTTACTTTACCATTTCTTAATCTTTCCTGCAATGCAAAAAGCATGCAAACTCTTTCTGTTTTTAAAAGATTTACATGCCTTTTCTGTTATTATTTACTTTGTATTTTCTGAGCTTATTCACCAAAACATAATTCACAGTGCATAAATGTATTCGTCCAGTGGATATTAACACTCAGCTTTCTCTACTGACAGAAATACACATACCCCACTCCTGAATTACAGCATCTCGATCAACGCAGCAATTCGTGTATTCAGCTGTCCCACATCCGACTGAGAATAATCAGTCTCCACATGAAGATACGGAATCTTCTTTTCTTCCCTTACAAATCTGCCAACCTTACCAGCTTCCACATTATATGTATGACAGGCCTGTAAAGTCATCTCCACAACTGCCTCTACCTGATATTCATCAATCAGCTCATTCAGAAGCTCAAAACGATTCGGATTCGGAGTCATAACTGAACATCCGATATTCAGATAACGTCTCGCAATTGCCTCATAGATATCCGGATCACTCTCATCAATCAGTCTGTCCACACTCTTTGCACCGGAACAGTTTTCAAAAGCAACAACCACGCCGCCGTTTTCTTCAATGGCCTTCACAACTTTCATCGTAGCTCCGCCCATTGGACATCCTGTGATCAGGATACGATGTTTCTTTCCTTCATTTTTGCCTGCTGCATATTCTTCTTTTACCTTCGCTGTCAGTGCATCAATCTCTGCCGGAACCTTAGAACGGTCAAATTTAAAGGTTGTTCCATACAAAACATTGTAAAGATTTTCTCCTTTCATCGGTGCCGGATCCATTTTCATCAACTCATAGAAATCTTTCAATGCGCGACGTCCTTCATTACTGATACGAACTGCTTCACGCAGTTTCTCCTCTGTAATTTCCACGTCAAATTTCTTCTCCAGATATTCCTTGAATCGGATAATTTCACTCTTCCAATACTGCAATGCAGCCTCTGTCTGTTTATGCGGAAGTTCCAGAATAAATACATCTTTAAACTCAGACATAAACTCATACATTTTCTTTTTACCATCACAGGTAGTCTCTCCAACTACAACATCTGAAAAATAAAAGAATGGACATTTATCCGTCACTGCAAAACCATAGCTTGCCTTGATCAATGGGCAGAGATTTTTCGGCAGTGTCTGCTCAGCCACCGGAATCGTCTCATCAGACATCGAACATAAACCTACAGAAGCCGCACCCATCGCCATCGCGATCTCCTGTGGAAAATAAGTACAGTAAGAACCAATAACCGGAATATTCTGGTCCTTAATCTTCTTAATTGCAAGAAATGAATTCTTCCTCTGCTCTGCAAACTCCTCAAATACTTCAGGTAAATCTTTAATTACTTCCATTTTATATGTACCTCTCTTTCTTATATAGTTTTATTTCATTTATTTCGTTTTCTCTCTTGCAAGTAATGCCGCGCCAAGTGCTCCTGCATACCTTCCTTCTCTCATAGCACTGACATTACATTCCAGTTTCTCCGAGAGAATCTCTGCAAAATACGGACATTCACTCAGTCCTCCCGTAAGAATCACTGTCCCAGGAAGCTGTTTTCTCCTTGCAAGCTGAGCTACCTTTTCTGCCACAGAATGAACCACTCCCGCCGCAATATCTTCCCTGCTTCGTCCCTCTCCGATCATACTGATCACTTCAGACTCCGCAAACACCGTACATAGCGAACTGATTGGTACCGCATTACCCTGTGAGGCCAGTTCAAATAATTCCTCAATCGTAACTCCCAGCCTGTTCGCCATAATCTCCAGAAACTTGCCCGTCCCTGCAGAACATTTATCATTCATAAGAAAATCCTGGATCATCCCCTGCTCTACCAGAATTACCTTCGTGTCCTGACCGCCTACGTCAATAATAGCGCAGTCATTTCCCGCCATTTCTCTTCCGCCTCTTCCATGACACGTAATCTCCGTTATCACAAAATCCGCATAATCCACCGCCACACGTCCATACCCTGTAGCGGCTACTCGAACCACTTCACCCTTTACATCAATTCCTTCAGCCAGAAGTCTTGAAGCAATTTCTGAAGCCGTCTCCTTACTACTCCAACCTGTAGGAAGCACAAATTTAATTTCCTTATCACCAGTCACAACCGTTTTAGAAGCTGTCGATCCAATATCAATTCCAACGTAATATATTTTTCTCACCTGCCCTTCCTATCGCAATTCCAAAAAATACTGCAATAAGCCAACCCATCAGAACGCAAAACCCTGCGTCAGCACGCCTGCAGATATCTTCCTTGTCCTTCGCATTCTGCCGAACTGTCTTATTTGCATTATTTTCTGGAATTGCTATAGATAAATTAAGGTCTGCATTTACCTTATGTTACTTTCTATAATTTCCATTATACACTTACAATTTAAAAAGCAGAAATTCAAAAACATAATAAAAGCAGGGGATTTATTGTATTTGTCAATAAATCACTCCTGCTCTTAAGTCAGTTACCATGAGGCAAACAAGTCTCTGCCTACTACTTATTCATCTTTTCAATTGAAACAGAGGACTTCCTTGATTCGGTTAAAATCTAGTATGCTTATTCACATACTTCGCCTTATACTTCGAATACACAATCGTCTGATCCTTATACAGCCCATAATATCCTGAAGCCGCATAACTGATAGACACCGCGATCAGATAAAAAGAAACACCCTTAAATCCAAACATCTCAAATGCAATCAAAATCGATGTAATCGGACAGTTTGTCACTCCACAGAACACAGCAGCCATACCACATGCCGCACAGATAGACGGTGAAAGTCCCAGCCAGTTTCCCATCACACATCCAAACGTTGCCCCGATACAAAACGACGGTACAATCTCACCACCACGAAATCCTGCACGCATCGTCAATGCGGTCAAAATCAGTTTCCAGAAGAAATCCAATGGCCTTGCCTGCCCTTCTTCCACTGCTTTCTCAATCAATTCCGCACCAGCTCCCATATAATCTGTTGTCCCGAGAAGCAATGTAATTCCAATTACAAGACAGGCACCCACAACTACACGGATATAAGAATTTTTAATCCATCTTGTATAAACCCCTGCAACACCGTTCAATACCATACAAAATACAATACTGACCACTGCACATCCACATGCCACAACTCCCATTTTCAAGCCAGTCTCAATCGTCAGCTCCGGAATATCCACCACATGAAAAGCCTCTGGCGTAACTCCCATTCCGGCAGCAAACCCAGATGCGACCAATGAAGCGATCATACAAGGCATCAATGCCGTATAATACATAACTCCCACACTTACAACTTCCAGCGCAAACACAGCTGCCGCCATCGGTGTTCCAAACAATGCGGAGAAAGCTGCACTCATACCGCACATAACAATCACATGCCGATCCTCTTCATCCAGATGAATCCATCTTCCGAGCTGATTCGCAATACTTCCGCCAAGCTGAATCGCAGCTCCCTCACGTCCCGCGGAACCACCCGCCAGATGCGTAAGCGCCGTAGAAATAAAAATCAACGGTGCCGACAAAAGTGGCACATCATCCTGTGATCTTACCGTAGAAAGTACCTGATTTGTACCTCCATCATCCTTACCAAATTTCTCATACAGAAATACAATAATCAGTCCCATCATCGGCAACAAATAAAACGTCCATCCATTTTCCTTCCTGTAACTGGTCACTCCTTTTAACACAAAAGAAAACAGCGTACTGGCCGCCCCCACAATACATCCCACAACAACTGCTATCATCAGCCATTTCACAAGATTCCCCACATCACGCTGAATCTCACCACTATAATATTGCAGTTTCCTTTTTAATGTACTTTCTTCCACCGGACTATATTCTTTCGGACTTTGTTCTTCTGTACTCTGCTTCTTTGTGCCATTCTCCTGAATTGCGCACTTTTCCTCTTTCTTCATTTCCCCCTCTTGCCTTTCCTATAACAACCTCAGGATTGCTATAAATTATCTTTTTTGTAACTTCCTCTACCACTACAATAATTTCCGCTCAGAAAATTGTAACTGTTTTTATTCTAGCATATCTCAAGTATATCTTCCATATGTACAAAAACAGAAAAACTATCTTATATAAAATTTTTTACGTAGCTTCATTAACGTGTTATACTTACATCATCAAAGCTGAATACTTTTTTCAAAACACAATTCCAGCTTCATCCAGGAGGATTAAATTTATGAAAGCATACGAACGTTTATTATCTTATGTAAAAGTTTTCACCCCAAGCAGCGAAGAAACCAATACATCCCCATCCACACAATACCAGTTCGACCTTGCCAGACAGCTTGTGCAGGAGTTAAAAGAACTGGGAGTAGATGACGCCAGTGTAGATGAACATTGTTATGTCTATGGACACATTCCGGCAACCAACGGATATGAATCTCGCAAAAAGCTCGGTTTTATCGCACATATGGATACCGTATCTGATTTCTGCGATCATCCGGTTACTCCCGTTGTTACTCCAGATTATGACGGCAAAGAACTTACACTTGGAACCAGCGGCAGAGTTCTCTCCCCGAAAATGTTTCCTCATCTCTCAACCTTAAAAGGCAGAACTCTGATTACTTCCGACGGAACCACAATTCTCGGCGCAGATGATAAAGCCGGAATCGCCGAAATCATGACCATGATTGAACGACTGAACAGTGAAAATATCCCTCATGGCCCACTCTCCATCGCATTCACTCCAGACGAAGAAATTGGAATGGGACCAGCGCATTTTGATGTAAAAAAATTTGATGCAGATTACGCCTACACACTCGACGGCGATACAGAAGGCGAAATCCAGTACGAAAACTTCAATGCAGCCAGAGCAGTTGTAGAATTTACCGGCGTCAACGTCCACCCCGGTTCATCCAAAAACACCATGGTAAATGCAGCATTAGTCGCTATGGAATTTAATTCCATGCTTCCATCAGCCGATACTCCACGCGATACCGAAGACTATGAGGGATTTTTCCACCTTTGTTCCATGAACGGCGATGTATCAAACGCTACTCTCGATTACATCATCCGCGATCACGATATCTCACCGCACCGACCAGAAGGTGTACAGCCGCACGGCGCTCTCCTACCGCCGCTCGTTTTTCGACGACACGGTCTCGGTCCGCGCGGAGTTCGCCGCCCACCACGACGGCACGGCCCTGGGAACCCAGCAGATGCTGGTCGTGGGGGTAAAACTGCTCAAAACCGTTTACAACAGCAAGAATCATAAAAAATAATATGGCAAGCGAAACAAACGAAACACGGGAGAAGTCGCTGAACTTCCTCGAAGAGATCATCGAAGAGTCGATCGCCGGGGGCGAAACGCGCATACAGACCCGTTTCCCGCCCGAACCGAACGGTTACCTGCATATCGGCCACGCCAAGAGCATCTGCATCAACTTCGGACTGGCGAAGAAATACGGCGGCAAGTGCAACCTGCGCTTCGACGACACGAACCCCGTCAAGGAGGACGTGGAGTACGTCGACTCGATCAAGCGCGACATCCAGTGGCTCGGCTTCCAGTGGGAGCTGGAGCGTTATGCGTCGGACTATTTCGACCAGCTCTACGAATGGGCCGTCGAACTGATCAAGAAGGGGCTGGCCTACGTCGACGACCAGACGCAGGACGAGATCCGCGAAAACCGCGGCACGGTGTCCGTGCCGGGAACGCCCTCGCCGTGGCGCGACCGTTCGGTGGAGGAAAACCTCGATTTGTTCACGAGAATGAAGAACGGCGAGTTCCCCGACGGAGCCAAGGTGCTGCGCGCCAAGATCGACATGGCCCATCCGAACATGCTGTTCCGCGACCCGATCATGTACCGCATCATCCACGCCGAGCATCACCGCACGGGCGACAAATGGTGCATCTACCCGATGTACGACTACGCCCACGGCCAGAGCGACTCGATCGAGCGGTAAAAATTTCTGTCAATCCGTCATATTCATTATAATTTCCAGCATCATGCAATT
>OHAI01003127.1_pt1 | contig 11507 bp, 9 predicted proteins | sample 1577091 | NCBI WGS metagenome assembly OHAI01 (sample SAMEA3541548, study PRJEB24748) | human gut metagenome | biome: human gut; feature: human-associated habitat; material: faeces | place: China | collected 2012
TAGAGCGGTATAATCAATCCACTTCATAAATAAATACTCCTTTCTGTGTTGGTTTTATCAGTATAACCATTTTCTATAAAATTATAAAAAAGCGGAATAAATAAATTATATTTTTTGAAAAAGTGCAGATAATATTTATAAAACGATATGTACTCTCGGAATCTTTTTGTAAAGGCAAGTATATCAGATGCGCGGAAGAAGTATGTCATGCATTTCATGACGCGCAGCTTGCAGCAAGAATGCCGGGGCATTCTTGAATGAAGAATCAGAGACTACATTAATAAAGAAAGGAGTTTTATTGATGAAAAAATCAAAAATGTATGTGGTAATGTTACTGGCGGTAATGGTTGTGTCTGCTCTTGTCGGCTGTGGAATGAAAAATTCAAATGGAGAGGATATGGAAGCAACAACTGGATGGAGTGTGGAAGATCCTGATAATACAAAGGAAAATAATAAAGCGACAGAAGATACAAATGATACAGAGGATACAGGAGATGGCATTATGGGTCATTTAGGGGCAGGTACTTTTGATACGTATGAAGATGCTAAAAATTATCTGAAGGATAAACTAGAGACAGATCATCAGGATATTTCGTATGAATTTCGTGAGGAAAATGAGGAACTTACTGCTTATAACAGTGAAAATCCAGGAGCAGAAGGATATGAGTTCCACGTATATGAAGCTGATGGTGGGAAAAAAACAGGGGATTATTACGTAGATAAAGATACTGGTAAAGTATATCTTTATACAGAAGATAATAAGATTACGGAGTATTAAAATTTAAGAATATCTGGGCATTCTTGAAAAGATGACAGATTGGAACAAAATGTAAAATAATGTTCTAATCTGTCATAGCATAAAATAAATAGAAAAAAATAGAAAAAATACTGGAAAAATATTACAAAATATGTTATGATATTTCCATAATAAATAAAAAAGCATATATTATGGAAAGTGAGGAATAAAGATGACATTTGACATGTTTCAGGAATACATAGAGGAGCATATTTTAGAAGGCTGGAAAAGTGATGTGGAATTAGATGTTGCTATGGTAACGAAGAATAATGGGGTACAGTTAAGAGGACTGTATATTAAGAGTAAGGAGATGAATGTTTCTCCGGCAATCTATCTGGATGAGTATTATAGTTATTATTTAAAAATTAGTGTTATGAAAAAAGTAAATGTATTGCTAGCTATTTGTGTTGCTGTTTTTAGTGTGTATTCATGGGCTTATTGTAGCAAAAGCTCGACTAATTCTCTTTTTAGTTTAATGGATATAGTTAATATTGAAGCTTTGGGAACTCCTGAGACCGGAACAGCTACATGCTCTATTAGTTATGACTGTATAAATTCGTCGGGCCAAAGAGACGGTGAAGTTAAGTGTACGGGAACTGAAAAATGTCATCGAGGGATTGATAAGAGTGGCACTGTCATAATAAAAGAGAAGCGATGGGTTGAATGTGACGGATTGAAAACATATTGCTAAATAAATAGAAAAATGAGGCTGATTATATTGTGTATTTGCACTCTTTTATTTGTGTTTAATATCATGAGTTGCAAAGAGGAAAAAAACTTAATGGAACTTGAATGTTCTTTATTTTCCTCTTTTAGAACTTATCCTGACTCAACTTTTTTTAAGAGTATTTCATGCTTATATTTTGAGGATGGTAAACTTTATATGTTTGATCCGTCAAGGGCTGATGTCGCTATTCTGGATATTGATAAAGATACTTTCTATACTGTTGGCAAATTTGGAGAAGGCCCTAAAGAAGTGGTATCGCCAACAGGATTTTATGTACAGAAGGATACTATTGGTATCTTAGATGCTGGTTCAATGGCTTTGAAATTTTATGATGGGAAGGGATTCATAGAATCAGTATCGGTTCCAACATGTAATGAATTTCGTTTCTTTATAGAAAATGACACTATTTATGCAACAACAATGACTGATAGTTCATGTTATGTTAAGACTGAAAGAAATTGGGACCGTATAAATAGTGGCGACATACAATTTTGTGGGGAGGTATTTTCTATAACTGAACATACAGATATGAATATATTACGTAATCAACGCCATCTAGTAAAAGGTGAAGATTGTTTGTATGCTATATGTCCAAGTTATCCTGTAATAGAAAAATATGATTTGCATGAAAATAGACTACTTGCTTCATGTGATCTCTCAGATATTAATATTATTAAAAATAATCTATCTTATATAAAGCAGAAAAATATATCTTCTACATATTTATGCGATGCTTATTGGAATAAAGATAAATTATATTTGTTGTGTGCTACTTGGGAAAAAGGATATGAAGTAAATACTATTCTTGTTCTAGACTCGGCTTTAACCCCATCTTATGTTTGCCGTTTGCCTGGTAAAATATATAATACGATTTGTGCTAATGAAAATTATATTTATGCAATGAATTATGAGCAGTGTGCTATGGAAATATATAAGATTAATATGCCTTTTTAGTTTTTTTCTTTGTTTGTTTCCTAATTGTAATAGCAATAAAAAAAATAAAATGGTAGAGCAAAATATTTCATCTTTGTTGAATCAGGATGTTGATAGGCTGAAAGGAAGGCAAATTCTTTCTTTGGATTCTGTAGTGGGGGAGACTGAAAAGTGTGTAATTGTATATATTTTTAATTATTATGACTGTGAGACATGCATAGATAAAGGCTTTGAAATAGTAAACCTCATTGATAATAGTAAAAAAAGAGAATATGTAAAAGTAATTGTAAGTATGTTTCATGAAGTTACGTCTACTCAAAAAAGGAATTCATATAGAGGGTTTATTTATAAAGACAAGAATGATTTAATAAGAAAAGAATTGAGGTATATACCGACTCCTGTTATGATAATTGTTGATAATAATTGTCGAATAAGAGATGCGTGTATATTCGAAATATCACAAGATAAAAAACAATTAGATGACTTTATTAAGAAATGTCTTTCTATTGATGATTAGTTTACATTCTTTTCGAAATGATGGAGGTGACTTTATGATTTATTAATATTGAATTATACTGATATAGACTCAAGAATGGCACGTTTCTTCAAAACAACGTCCCTTTGATTTTAAAGAAATGTGCCATTCTTGAGTAAACGTCAAAATATTGTATAGGAAGAGAGTTGATTTGTACAGTCGTTCTGCTTTAATAAAAAATTGAGAAATGGCATAGGGATACAAGTTACAGACCCGTCCCCTGTTCTAGTGGAAGGGACTTTAGGTATCATAAAAACCTGATAACGAGCTTCGAACCTGCCGTTTCGATATATGGCTTTGAGGACAAATTATACAAGAGAATGATTTACCTACTCTATATTGAATTATGCCGATGTAATGTGGTACATATTTGTGGATTACAATTATTAGCTAGAAGGAGATAATAGAGGGATTAGATTCAATTAATCTTATATTTTTTATATAGACAACTGATAGCATGGGAACAAAAGAAAAAATAGAACTAAAAGAAGGATAGGTGCTTATTGGTGATAGCCTTATTCATCAATACCGTTTTGAAAAGAACTATTATTTTGTATCTGGTGATAATTTGGCGAATTCACAAGATTCCCGTTATTGGGGAATGTTGTCGGAAGAATATATTGTAGGTAAAGCTACCCGTATTTGGAACTCAAAAGAAAAATATACCGATCAGATACGTTGGGAACGGATTTTAATGAAGATCAAATAAAGATGGGAGATGATAGAAGATGTTATTACAGAATAAATATATCGTTCATTTATTAATGCTGTTTGGAGTCATTGCGCTTTTAAGTGTTGTGACTGTTTCATCTTATACTATTGCGGTTGGAGATATGGCATATCAGAAGCTATATTTGGGGCGTGTGACTATTGTATTTGTAATATGTAGTCTTATTTCTTTATGTTTAGATAAAAAGGGAAATACTTTTTATTTATCAGTCGTTTGGTCTCTTATTATATTAGGTGGGGTTGAAGCTGTTTGGGGATTAAGGCAGATATACGGTTTAGCTGTTTCTAATCATTCATTATATGCGCTTACAGGTTCTTTCTACAATCCGGGGCCTTATTCCGGATACTTAGCAATGGTATTTCCTATTTGTTTGAATGAATGGTTGAATTTAAGAAAGGTGAAGAAACGTACTTGGGTAGAGCAAGGTAAATATTGTATGGCTTTGGGAGTCTTGCTATTAATTCTTTGTGTTTTACCGGCAGGTATGAGTCGTTCGGCATGGATGGCTGTTGCGATTTCTGGGATATGGGTATATGCTACATATCGTTCATGGGGAACTAGTTTAAGGAAGATAGGCCGAAAATATAAGAAAAGAGTATTTCCGGCTATTATTGCCGGGGGAATGGTATTGATAATAGTTGGTTATGCTCTTTTTCAATTAAAAGTAGATTCGGCTAATGGACGTCTGTTAATTTGGAAAGTGAGTGTTATGGCTATTGTGGAAAAACCTCTCCTTGGACATGGTACTGGAAACTTTGCATCGGCTTATGGAATGGCTCAGGAAAAATATTTCTCCCAAAAAGAGTTTACATCTACAGAAGAATTAGTAGCTGGAAGTCCTGAATACGCTTTTAATGAATATCTGCAAATAGCTGTAGAATATGGAGTCTTATTTCTATTGGTTGTGTTATTGATTATTGTTTTTTGCCTTTGGATAGGAATAACAGAGAAAAGACTAAGTGCATGTGCTGGTTTGATTTCTGTTTTAGTATTTGCATTTTCATCTTATCCAATGCAAATACCCGGATTTGCTATAGCATTCTATTTTTTATTGGCTGCTTGTGTAGTGGGTTCTTCACGGTTACAAATATTGTTCTTTATTATAATGATTGCTTTATTGGGAAGTTACTATTGGAAATATAATCAGTATAATGCTTGTGAAGAATGGTTTAGGTATAAAATGCACTATAATATAGGCGCATTTCGTTTAGCCAAAGAAGGGTATGAGAAAATTTATCCGGAATTGAATGATAGGGGAGCATTTTTGTTTGAATATGGACATTCTTTACATAAGTTGAAAGAATATAATAGTTCTACAACAATACTGAAAGAGGCAATGGCGCATAGTTGTGACCCTATGATTCTGAACATAATAGGAAAGAATTATCAGGCTACAGGAGAATATGAGAAAGCCGAAGAATATTTCATACGATCTACTCATCGGCTTCCGGGACGAATTTATCCATATTACTTGTTGGCAAAGCTTTATGCGGAACCGGAATATCGGCACCCGGAGAAATTAAAACAGGCGGTTCAGATTGTATTGACAAAGGAACCAAAAGTACAATCGACAGCGATAAGGGAGATGAGAGAAGAAGTAAAACTACTAAAATAAATGGGTGAAGAAAAAAAATGACTGTACAAACTTGATTAATAGATATTTTTGTCTAAATTTGGCAAACATGATACAGATTTACATACAATATATAAGAATTTATATGTGAGATAATTAGAATAAACAAACCAATAAATACGATGAAAAATAATTCTACATGGATTTTATTGTGCCTTGCATGTATGATGACGCTCTCTTGTTCCGACAAGAAGAATACTGCAGATGAATCGGAGAAAGGCGTCTCCACAGTCCTTCCGGATACGAAGAATGAAGTAGCTGTTCAGATATTGAAGAAGCGTGACTTTAATCACGAACTGGTGAGTAACGGCAAAATCAGTGCCCGTGGCAAAGCCGATCTGCGTTTTGAAACCGGTGAAGTCATCGCTCATATCTATGTGAAGAATGGCGACCGTGTACAGAAAGGGCAGAAGCTGGCTGATCTGGATAAATTCTGTCTGGAACAGAAGTTATCCCAGTCGGAAGATGCTTTGCTGAAAGCCGAACTGGAATTGAAAGACGTACTGATCGGGCAGGGATATTCTTCTGACGACTTTAGTAAAGTCCCTGCCGAAACAATGAAAATCGCCAAAGTAAAAAGCGGGTATGAACAGTCGAAATCCCAGTATGAACTGGCGAAAAGAGAGATGGAGCATGCTACGTTGATTGCTCCTTTTGACGGTGTGGTAGCCAATTTATTTTCGAAGCCTTATAATCCGGCAAATACTTCTGAAGCATTCTGTACTATTATTGATTCCAAAGGAATGGAAGCTGATTTCACAGTGCTGGAAAATGAACTTGCTTTTATCAGGATGGGAGATAAAGTGGTAATTACTCCTTATGCCGGAGGAGATGCGTTTGAAGGCAGTGTATCAGAGATAAATCCATTGGTGGATGCCAACGGCATGGTGAAAGTGAAAGCATTGGTAAATGCGGGAGGAAAACTGTTCAGCGGAATGAATGTAAGGGTAAGTGTCCGCCGTTCGCTGGGAGAGCGGCTGGTTATTCCGAAGAGCGCCGTTGTATTGCGTTCCGGCAAACAAGTGGTATTTACCCTGAAAGACGGCAAGGCAATGTGGAATTATGTGAATACGGGACTGGAGAATGCGACAGAATGTGTCGTCTCCGACAAGTCGCAGAAAGGCATCGAGGATGGTCTGCTGGAAGGAGATACGGTGATTGTCACCGGAAATCTGAATCTGGCGCATGAGGCGGAAGTCTATGTTAAATGAAGAATTAAGAATTAAATAATGAATCTATGATAAAATTCTTAATTCAGCGCCCTATTGCCGTATTGATGGCCTTTACCGCCTGTTTCATCATCGGGCTGGTGACATACTCTACGCTGCCTATATCACTGCTTCCCAATATCGCTATTCCTGAGATTACGGTACAGGTGGCGTCTGCCAATACCTCTGCCCGGGAATTGGAAAACACGATTGTCAAACCTTTGCGGGGGCAGTTGATTCAGGTCTCTACCCTGAAGGATATCCATAGTGAATCGAGAGACGGGGCGGGCATTATCCGCTTGTCATTTGAATATGGAACGAATACGGACCTTGCCTTTATCGAGGTAAATGAGAAGATAGATGCCGCCATGAACTATCTTCCGAAAGAAGCGGAACGCCCGAAGGTAATCAAAGCGAGTGCAACGGATATTCCCGTATTCTATCTGAATCTGACACTGAAGAATGACAGTGCTTACGGAGCTACGGAACAGCACTCCTTCCTTGAATTGTGTGAGTTTGCCGAGTCTGTCATTAAGCGCAGGATAGAGCAGCTTGAAGAAGTTGCCATGGTGGACGTGACCGGAATTTTGGAACGGCAGGTACAAATAGTGCCCGACAAGGACAAGCTCGCCATGATGGGACTCTCCATTGGAGATATCGAATCGGCTTTATCTTCTAATAATGTGGAACCGGGCAGCATGACAGTGCGAGACGGATATTATGAATACAATATTAAATTCTCGACATTGCTGCGTACGGCGGAGGATGTGGAAAATATTTATCTGCGTAAGGGTGACCGCATCGTACAGTTAAAAGACTTCTGCAAAGTAAGCGTCGTACCTGTAAAGGAAAAAGGAGTATCCCTGTCCAATGGCAAACGGGCGGTGAGCCTTGCCGTCATCAAACAGGCGGATGAGAACATGGATAAGATGAAGCAGGCGCTGGTAGGCACGATGACCTATTTTCAGTTAGTATACCCGGAGATCGATTTCAGCATCAGCCGTAATCAGACGGAACTGCTGGACTACACCATCTCTAATCTGCAACAGAATCTCTCCCTTGGTTTTCTCTTTATTTGTCTGGTAGCGGTTCTGTTTCTGGGAGATGTAAAGTCTCCGCTGGTCATCGGACTCAGTATGGTGGTGTCCATCGTGATCAGCTTTGTCTTTTTCTACCTTTGCAATATGTCTCTCAATATCATTTCACTTGCCGGATTGATCCTGGCATTGGGAATGATGATTGACAGTTCGATTATTGTGACCGAGAATATATCGCAATACCGTGAACGGGGGTACTCCTTGCGCCGTGCCTGTGTGACGGGAACCAGTGAAGTGGTCACCCCCATGCTGAGTTCTTCTCTGACGACTATTGCTGTCTTTGCCCCGTTGATTTTTATGAGCGGTATTGCAGGCGCTATTTTCTTTGATCAGGCTTTTTCTGTCACTGTAGGACTAATGGTGTCTTATCTCACCGGTATCATGCTGCTTCCCGTACTTTATCTGCTGGTTTACCGGACAGGTGTCCGCACCCGGAAATGGAAGTGGCTTTCTTTCAAAATTAATAACCCGATCAAGGACCACACGCTAGACCGATTCTATGATGCGGGTGTCGACTGGGTATTCCGCCATAAAACGTTCAGTGTACTGTTCTGTGTGATTTCCATTCCGCTTTGCATATTCTTCTTTTTCTTTATAGACAAAGAACGGATGCCCGATATCGAGGAGAATGAACTGATCGCCCGGATAGAATGGAATGAGAATATCCATGTGGATGAAAACAAACGACGGGTGGATGAACTTTTCAAGGAACTGAAAGATGAAGTACTGGAGCAAACAGCCTCTATCGGTAGACAGGACTTCATCCTCAATCGGGAACGGGAACTGTCTTCTTCCGAAGCGGAACTTTATTTCCGTACGGAGACTTCCGACGCTATTGCTCCTTTGGAACAGACGGTATACCGGAAACTGAAGGAACGTTATCCACTCTCTGTCATCTCTTTCTCTCCGCCGGAAACGGTCTTTGAGAAACTCTTTGTGACGGGTGAACCGGATGTGGTGGCGGAATTTTACACCCGTAATAAAGCGGAAGCCCCCAAAGCGGAAGCAATCCGTAGCGTTGAACAGGAACTGGGACGAAAAACCGGAATCAATCCGACAGGTATCGCCTTCGAAAACCAGTTGAATCTGAGTATCAGCAAAGAGAAACTCTTGCTCTACCGTGTTTCCTACAACGAACTGTATCGGGTACTGAAAACGGCTTTCCGGGAAAACAGTGTGACGATGCTGCACTCTTATCAGCAGTATTTGCCGATCAACATTGCCGGGGATGAAAAGACTGTGAACGAGGTGTTGCAGGAAACACTGGTGCAGACGCAACCGGACAACCGTGGGAATGTCGATTTTATCCCGCTTCGGGAATTGATCAACGTAGCTCCCGCCGAAGACTTGAAAAGTATTACTTCCGGACGTAACGGCGAGTATGTCCCGTTCGACTTTTACGGCGTGCAGGATGCGAACCGGCTGATGCGTGAAGTGAAACAGGTGGCGGAGGAAACAGGGGACTGGGATACGGGCTTCTCCGGCAGTATCTTCTCCAACAAGGAGATGCTGGATGAACTGGTCGTGATTCTGTTGATCTCACTGCTGCTGATGTATTTCATTCTTGCCGCACAGTTCGAGAGTTTTCTGCAGCCGTTGCTGGTACTGGCGGAAATCCCGATTGATGTGGCATTTGCTTTACTCTTGCTCTGGATATGCGGGCATACGCTGAATCTGATGTCTGCCATCGGTCTGATTGTGACCTGTGGTATTGTAATCAATGACTCTATTCTGAAACTGGATGCGATCAATGAACTGCGCAAGGCAGGCGTTCCTTTGCTGGAAGCTATTCACGAAGCAGGCCGCAGGCGTCTGCGTCCGATTATCATGACTTCGCTGACGACCATCTTTGCCATGGTGCCGTTGCTGTTCTCCTCGGATATGGGATCGGAACTGCAAAAGCCGTTGTCTATCGCCATGATAGGCACGATGTCCATCGGTACGGCGGTCAGCCTCTTTATCATACCGCTGCTTTACTGGTTTATCTATCGGGGAAAAAGCGGGAATCACAAACCAAATGAAAAACATGTTGAATTATGAAGAAATCATCCGTTCTTTTTGTATTGATGGCAGCATCGGGGATATGTTTCTCTTCAGTATATGCCCAGAAACGTCTGGTGCTGGACTTGAACCAGACTATCGCTTTAGCTAACGACAGTTCGCTGGAGTCATTCCGCACACAAAATATGTATCTGTCCGGTTATTGGGAATACCGGACGTACCGGGCAAACCGTTTGCCGAGTCTGACAATGGACCTTACCCCGGCACAATATAACCGGGATATCACGAAACGTTATGATTCGGGACAGGACCTGGATGTCTACCGTACGCAACAGTCATATTATGCCTATGGAGGATTAAGTGTCCGTCAAAATCTGGACCTGACCGGAGGTACGTTCTATCTGGAGTCGAACCTTGCCTATATGCGTAATTTCGGGGATAATAGTGCGACGCAGTTTACCAGCGTCCCGATACGGCTCGGTTATTCGCAGAGCCTGGTCGGGTATAATCCTTTCAAATGGGACCGGAAGATCGAACCGCTGAAATACGAGCGTGTGAAAAAGGAATTTCTTTATAATGTGGAAAAGGTTTCGGAAACGGCGACGAATTATTTCTTTTCGCTGGCGATGGCGCAGGCGGAATACAAACTGGCAAAGGAGAACCTCGCATCTACGGATACTTTGTACCGCATCGGACAGCAACGGCACCGGATCGCCGCTATTTCACAGGCGGACCTGTTGACTTTAAAGCTGGATAAAGTGAATGCACAGAATACATTGCAGAATAGGGCAAGCGCCTTGAAACGGGCAATGTTCTCACTGGCATCTTTTCTGAATCTGGATAAGAATACCCAGATCGAACTGGAGCTTCCTTCACGCCCAAGTATGATGGAGATTCCGGTGGATGAGGCTTTGAGATGGGGAAGGAGCAATAATCCGCAGTTGCTGGAACTGAAGCAGAATGTACTGGAAGCGGAGCGGAATGTGGACAGAACAAAGAAGGAATCCCGTTTCAATGCCAGCGTGAATGCCAGTATCGGTTTCAACCAGGTGGCAGAAAACTTCGGAGATGTGTATCATAAACCGATGCAGCAGGACTTGGTAGCGGTCAGCGTATCGATTCCGCTGCTGGACTGGGGCGTTCGTAAGGGCAAATACAACATGGCACGGAATAATCTGAATGTAGTGAAGATTTCGGCACGTCAGGATGAGATCAGTATTGAGGAGGAAGTCATCATGACGGTGAGTGATTTTAATATCCAGCAGCAGTTGATTGCCAGTGCGGAAGAAGCGCTGGACCTGGCGATACTGGCTTATAATGAGACAAGGCAACGTTTTATTATCGGTAAAGCGGATATTAATAGTCTGACGCTTTCGCTCAACAGGCAGCAGGAGGCGCAGCGCAACTACATTTCTGCCTTGCAGAACTACTGGCTGAATTATTATAAAATACGTCGTCTGACTTTATTCGATTTTGCTACGAAGCTTTCTCTTTCGGATCGTTTCGACTTTAATGGAGGGAGACTGATCAGATAGTAATTTCTTTTGGGATATAGACAAATGAATCATGCAAGATATAGGTTCTGAAATTAAAAAGTCATCAAAGGCTTCCGCTTTTACGCTCATTGTCGCTTTTATCAGTGTGGCGTTGGTCGGGCTGGCACTTGTTCCGTTGCTGCCGGTGAAGCTGAATCCGTCACGGACCTTACCCGGATTTTCTGTGTGGTTCGGCATGGGAGGGACTTCGGCGCGTGTCGTGGAGATGACGGCTACCAGCAAACTGGAGGCGATGCTTGCCCGTGTCAAGGGAATACAAAGCATATCTTCGACTTCCGGCAATGGCTGGGG
>OHAI01003138.1_pt1 | contig 11484 bp, 10 predicted proteins | sample 1577091 | NCBI WGS metagenome assembly OHAI01 (sample SAMEA3541548, study PRJEB24748) | human gut metagenome | biome: human gut; feature: human-associated habitat; material: faeces | place: China | collected 2012
CTGTGATGTTTGGTCGTGCATTGTCTGAAAAATACGACATTTACGCTGGTACTGGCGTGAATTACAACGACGTATGGCGCATTTCCGATGAAGCAATGCCTTATGTGGATCTGCTGAGCCGTCTGGGTATCCTCACCGGTGACGAAAACGGCAACTTCAATCCCACAGCAAACATCACCCGTGCGGAAATGGCAGTTATGATGAACAAGACTTATGACCTGCTGTCCAACGAACTGGCAAACACAGGTGAAATCACAGAAATCGTCAACCATGACGGCGATTATTACGATGTCGATGTAAAGATGGACAACGGCGAACGGAACAGACTGACTCTTTCCGATGATAATATCAGTGTTTACAACAAAGATGGCAGCAGAGAATTGCCCATCAGCAGCCTGTCCAAAGGCGACAAAGTCAGTCTGGTATTCGATGGTCTGGTGATCACAAAGATTTATCTGCTGGATGAAGAAACATCCGCACAGGCAAAATATGATGTGACCGGTTACATCTATTCCCTGAAGGACAGCGAAGTGAACTTCGAAAGCGAAAATACTGGTGAAACATCCAAATATAAACTGGACAGCAGCTGTACATATTATCTGGATGGCAAAAAAGTAACTAAAAAAGATGTGCAGACTGCCATAGATGACAATTCTGACAAATATGCTTATGCTGGTCTGATGACTACAACAGAAAATGAAAAAGTAAACGGGACACGGTAAATCACCCTCCAATCGGCTACCGTGTCCCTGCAAGTCGTCATTGGTTTGTGTAGACGCAAAGAAACGGCGGCTCTGAAAATCAAAGCCGCCGTTTCAAATGGGCGTGTCAAATTGTCTGCTCTACGACGGCTTTTTTTCTTTTGCCGTCGTCCGGCAGGAAATCTTTATTTGTTTCGATTTTAAGGAATCAATCTTACTTCCAAATGACTTCCATCTTACTTATCTGTAAGATAAATAAAAAGGTTGCCCACACCGATCTTCTCGGAGGGACAACCTTTCAAATCCACATGAGTATTTAGCCTATTGGCGTATGCCATATAATTTTATTGCGAGCTGATATTTTCCACAATCGACATAGCGTGTAATCTTCTTGCTGGGCCTCGTACAGCCAGCGCCGTGGTTGCGAGAATCACACCTACGATCAAGCACAATTCCAGCCACGGAACACTCCAGGGATTTCCGAATGTGCGAGTGATAAGGCTGGAGTACAGGAACCAATGAAACAACAATCCGAAAATACATCCCAATATGACACCACTTATGGCATACGAGGCAGCTTCCGCAGAAATCATGCGTGTAAGCTGTTGATTACTCATGCCAATGGCACGCATTACTCCATATTGACGAGTTCGGGCGGAAACTCCCATGCTGATGGTATTCATAATATGGAAAATCGTAATGGCTACAATGATTGACAGAAAACCATATACCAATGTTGCAAAAGCATAATAAAGGCCACGTTGTTGCTGTGCTTGGATTAAGACATCAGTGAAAGTGACTCCATCACCGAACAATGCTTCAACCTCGGCAACATCTTCTTCATCAGAACCAAAGCGGAACTGGACATCCAGGATAGTATATCCAATCTCACCCGTCAGCTGCGAAAAAGTTTCCTCGGAGCAGATCAGTGTTTCCGTTCCCTCTGCACGAGCCAATAGGCTGTCAGACAAAACACCCCCTACCGTAACTGTTTGATTCTTCCCGTTTATTGTCAGTGTAATGGTATCTCCCACCTGCACTTCTGTTCCTGTGTTTGCCACAAACAAGACCTGTCCCGGCGTGTTCGTTACAGTATCTATAGAACCTGCAATTAGTTGATCTTGCGCCCAGCGGAACTGATTTTCTTCATAGGAGATTAGATTGCTGTTATGGATTGCGCCGCTAATTTGGGCAGGAACATCATAAGCAAACATTCTGCCAAACACTCGACTGACAGCGGAATTTTGCACTACGGCATCCCTTCGATCCGCCGGAATGGAACAAGTATTTGTGTCACTGACAATGGAAAGCTCGGGCGACCATTCTTTCGGCATAAATGCGTTTTCCATAAAGGGAACCAGCGTACAGAACCCTAAAAACAAGGTGATGCAGATTGCAAATGCACCTGTCATCAGAATATAGCTGCGCCGTTTGGCCTTGGCATGATGGATACCAAGTGCTACCTCTACATGCCACCGCCGAGTGTTTGCCGCATGGCGGAACGAGGATTCCTGCTGTGTATTGCCTGTGACAGCCTCCAATGGGGAAAACTTTGCTGCCATTTTTGCGGGGGTCCGAGCCGCCAATAGAACGGTAATAAGTCCCAATACAATGCTCACACCAATGCTTAGCCAGCTAATGCCAAAGATAGGCATATAACCAAACCATACAGTGCTGAGCTGCCGCATGACTGCACACAGTCCCCAAACCACCACGATACTTAACCCGATACCAATGGGTATGGCGGTAATGCACCACTGTAAAGCCTCACGGCGCACAAAGCGCAATACTTGGCGACGAGTGGCTCCCAAACAGCGCAGTAAACCGAAAAACTCCATGCGCTGGCTGACATTACTATTCAAACTACTGGACATCATCATAACACAAGTTCCCATTACCACCAAAGAAAGCAGAAATGCCATTGTGTATATCTGCGACATATTGGAACCCGGCAGCTGCCCGAGCATACTGAGCAGTTCTTCATTTTGGGTGATTTGTGCATCAGATATGCCGTTTTGCTGCTGAATATCAGCAATGCTGGAACCAACATTAGTGAGCAGCGAGAACCGAACGACATACTGCCAGTTGCCGCTTAGATCCGCAGTTTGAATGCTTGACAGCCCTTCAGGTGTCAAAAGGACTGCACTGGCACTTCCCGAGATCATATTGGCGGCATCATCATCCATAATTCCCGTAATCGCCAGTTGCATTGTACTCCCATCAGGAGAGTTCAAAGTAAGAGTATCTCCCAACGAAATTCCTGCTGTTTGTGCTAATGTAGATGAAACAGCTACCTGTCCAGCTATCTCAGGGAACTCACCTGAAAGGACAGAACCTAAATAAATTTCAGAAAATATTGTCTCGTCCATCCCTGCAACAGAAACGGGCTGATCTGCCACTGTGCAGCCGATTTCTGCGGGAATGTTGCCTTGCCAGCCAGACAAGTCTATTTCAGGGCGGGCAGCAATATATTCGGATGTTTTTTCGTCAATAGCTGTGATTTTACAATGCCAATCTCCAGTTTGATGCCGGGTTTCATCCGTCATGCTTTTCAAATACATATCGGCCAGTCCAAACATGACTGCAACCAGGAAAACCGCCAGCACAATGCAAATGCGTGTCATGCGGCTTTGCCTGCGGTGAACCTTGTTGGAGATAGAAACCAAGTCGAGGTAGTGTTTCATTTCCGGCTCGCCCCCAACTCCTTCAGCACACCATCAGACATATTGAAAATGCGGTCTGCCGCACTTGCATGATTTTTGTTGTGGGTAATCATCAAAATGGTTTGCTGGTACTTGGCCGACATGGTTTGCAGGAGAGCCAAGACTTCCTGACTATTTTTACTGTCCAGATTTCCGGTCGGCTCGTCCGCCAAAACCAGTGCAGGTCGTGTAACCAAAGCCCTGCCGATAGCGACACGCTGTTGCTGGCCACCGGAGAGCTGACTGGGAAGATGATGACGGCGTTCGGTCAGTCCCAAAACATTCAGCAGCTCGTTGACAAACCTCTGGTCTGGCCGCTTGTAGTCAAGCAGCAACGGAAAAGTGATGTTCTGTTCTACATTCAGTTCCGGGATCAGATTAAATGACTGAAAGATAAAACCGATGTGTTGCCGCCGGAACACGGTCAGTTTTTTCTCCGGCATTGAGAAAATATCCTGACCGTCGATCCAGACCTTGCCGGAAGTGGCTTTGTCCAGAGCACCCACAACATTCAGCAACGTACTTTTGCCGGAGCCGGATTCACCAATAATGGCAATAAATTCACCTTTGCGAACTGAAAATGTTGCATGACGCAACGCTTGAACCGCTGCTTCACCTTTTCCATAGGTTTTGCACAAGTCCTGTACTTCAAGAATATTCATACGCAGTACCTCCTTATGGTCACATCATACCCCCTTCGGCTTACTTCCAAGTGACCTGCATCTTACTCATTTGTAAGGCTGAAAAAATTCAATGTGAAGGTAGTTCCAACATCGAGTGTGCTGGTTACAGAAATAGTTCCCCCATGTGCCTCCACAATAGATTTAGCCAGCGGTAAGCCCAATCCTATCCCATGCACATCTGACGAAAAGCGGCTGCGGTAAAAGCGTTTGAAAATGTTGTATAAGTCCTCTTGGTGGATACCTTTGCCATCGTCTGTAATGACGATCTGAGTCAACAGGGGTGATTGTGTCCATTGCACCGAAATGTGACCGCCCGGTTGTGTGTGTTCCAAAGCATTTTTGACGATATTTCCAATCGCCTCCGACATCCATAGTGCATCGCAATTAAGAGAAATATCATCCTTACCCGAAAGGGTGATCTCTTTGTGATCCTGTTCTGCCCATGTTTCAAATCGTTCCAAAACATCTTGCATGAGAGCGGAAACATTTTCTTCTGCTTTTTCCATCTGTATAATTCCCGCATCCAGGCGCGCCAGTTTGAGCAGTGTATAAATAACGTTCTCCATTCGCTTAATCTCTCGTTGAGATTTTTCCGAAAAGTTCGCCACCGTTTCGGCTTCTCCTTTATGACTGCTTATGATTTCATGGTACATTTTCAAAGCAGATAGCGGCGTTTTAATCTGATGTGATACATCCGAAATGATGTCCTGTAAGAACTCCTTTGTCTGCTTCTGGCTCTCTGCATGGGCGGAGAGAATAGTCGCCATTTCATTGACATCATGGAAAAGGCTATACCAATCACCGGTTTGGGAACATTCAATTCTGGACATAGAATTGCCATCCAAAAATTCTCGAATCTTACTTCCTGCATCATCAATAGCTCTATGCTGGCGTCGCAGATAAAACAGCAGAACCAGATATACCATACCGAACAGAAACAACAGCAGCAAGAATAGATACAGCATCGTCTGATTGCGATATTCCCGAACAGTGGGCAATAGCTGCATAGATGTTGCTTCACTGTATCCAATAGAGGCCAGCGCTTCTTTGCCTCGTTCTATATCGCTTTCGTTGGGGTGAGCAGTAAAAGCTGAAATCTGCAATTTATCCTCATGGTTCAGCTGGTAGCCGGAAACACCATAGTCATGGAGCAGCATCTCATGTTGGAAGTCCTTTGCAAGTAAAAACGAAAGTCCTGCGGCAAGTAGAAATGAAATAAGGCAGATGACGGTGATTGCCAACAGTAGATTCTTTGTTTCTTTCCCTAATTTGCCCATACCTCGTCCTCACTCAACGACCCATTTATAGCCGATACCTCGTTCCGTCAGCAAGTATTTAGGCTGATTGGGTGTGTCCTCAATTTTGTTTCTCAGCCGCCGGATATACACAGATAGAGTATTATCGTCCACAAAATTACCGTTGCCATCCCACATCCGATCCAGAATCATTTCGCGCGACATAAGGTGATTGGGATTTTGCATGAACAGACACAGCAATTTGTATTCCACCAATGGGAGATCAAGCGGTTTTTCATTTTTCCAGACGAGCCGCTCTGCCGTATCCACACGAACGCCATTAGCTTCCAAAAAGGTATCTGCTTTGGAAAACTGCAAGGAACGGCGCAGGATTGCCTTAATTCTGGATAGAAGTTCATTCAGCTTGAACGGTTTGGTGATATAATCGTCGGCACCCATATCAAGTCCTCGGACAATGCTGATTTCCTGATCCGAAGCTGTCAAAAATATAATGGGAACGGTTGAGCTGTTCCGTACCGCTTTGCAAACATCGAAGCCTGTGCCATCTGGGAGCGTAACATCCAGCAAAAGTAAATCATAGGTGTTCTTTCGGAATAGGGCCAAAGCCTCCTTTACAGTTTTGGCATTGTCCACCATATATCCACTTGCTTCCAAAGTATATTGCAATCCATCAATCAGGCTCAAATCATCTTCAACATAAAGTATCTTTTGCATTTTTTTGCTCCTTTCCTTGCTTCGTTCTCATATCCACAGGCTTTTCCGCGTCTTTCGGAATCAGCCAAATTGTAGCCACCTTCACAGCACCGGGAATACGGCCACCGGCGCAATAATAGTTTATCTGCCGAATTGAAACTCCCCATTTTTCACTTGCTTCTTTCAGCGTCATATAGTCCATATCTGCACCTCCAAGCTCATTATAGTTCGTTTTCTCGAATAATACAAGACACATGGACAGCTTTTTAGTAGCTACGCAGAGTAGCCGCTAAAAAGCTACGCATAAATCATTTTGAATACCTCATATTCAAAGTACAATACTATATGTGAGGTGACGGAGCGTGGCTAAGAAAAAGCAACAGACCGTTTATTCCTTTGGCACCTCGCTCCGGCGTGCAAGAGAAAAGCGGGAATATACCCGTGAACCTTGTCCAGCACATCCCCGCCAGAGGTCAGCCGGTAGGCTTCCCCCAGCTTCGTGCAGAGCAGACCGGCAATCAGGTAGGGAAGGCTGGCTTTGAGTGCCTTTGACGGATTGATTTTTGGCAGGTTCTTCATCGCGTCACCTCCTGCTGTTTGTTGCGGGAGAGAGACTGCGCCATTTTCCGGACAACCTCCTGAAGCTGTGTAAGCTGACGGCGAACCGACGGCTTTTCCTGGGATTGGCGCTTTACCACCTTGCCGGAATATTCCGCAAAAGCGGCGGTCAGCGCATCCGCGTCCCGTGACTTGAAAAAGACCAGATAGCGGGGGGGCTGGCTTGTGGTGTCCTTTTTCAGTGCGAAATCAACACCGTATTTACGGGCAACACGCTCAAAGGACTTGATGTTACCATCTGTGATCTCGATATTGGAAACGCCTGCGCCCTGCCGGACAAGGTGCTTCACACTCTGCTTGCCCTTATAAATTTTCGGGTTCTTCTGGCTTTTTGTCATTTCTGCCAGGGCTTTTTCCAGGGCCTTTTTCAAGAGATTTGCGGTCAGCTTTCCCGCTTTAATGCTGATCGCCACAGATTTTTGTTCCAATTCTTCCTGCATGGGCTATCCTCCTTTCCGGCAGGGTGGAAATGGAAAGCAGAATACTAAGGCGGCACCACCAGTCGGTGCAGCAGGAAACGCAGCCGCCGGTGAAAGAAATCAACGGGCTTCTTCATGGCCCTGGCTCCGGATTTTCAAAATGCCGTCCAGCGTGGTGGCCGTAATGCCAAGCCGCTGCGCCACAGCAATATCGTTCTTTACGGCTTCGTCCACCTCGTCGCCGCAGACAATCAACACATGGCTGCGCCGCAGCAGCTCCCGCGCCATATCAATCCCGTCCTTGTGTTCGGCGGGGATGGAGTCATTGAGGAAGTGCGGCAGATAGAGGACGGGACAGATCGGGGTAAAACCGGCCTGATAGACCTTGCGGCAGTAGACCACCGCCTGGTCGGTGTCGGTAAATTCCTGGCCGCTCCAGGCGGCAGAAATGTAAGCAAACGGTTTCTTCATGGGGTCGCTCCTTTCTCCGGCTTCGTGCCGGGTGGCAAACCAACGGCCCCGCGTCAAGAATGAAATGAACGCGCACCGTGCGCGTTCTTGACACAGTGCCGTTCATTTGCAGATTGGTAACCAAGGGCGGGCCGGATAAGACCGGCTCGCCGCCCTCATTTGAGTATGAAAAAACAGTTACCCGCTGCCGTACATATCGTGATTGACAAGTGCGGTGTAGTAACTGTTGATGGTGGTAGGGGCATTGTAGAGGGAGGTCAGAAGGTAGGCACGAATGTTCCGCACCTTCGTCGTATTCTCATGCAGGCTGCTGATCACATACTCGATGTGGCCGGAGTCCAGCTTCAGCAGTCTGCTTTTCACAACCTCCTTTGGGTAGTCCTCGCCTCCAATGCGGATCATTTTTCGGGTGCTGCATACCGTATCTACCAGAATGTCCAGAATTTCATCCAGCAGGTCGCAGTCATAGCCCAGGTTTTTCCGGAGAATGTCATACTCAATATTCTCCTTCAAAATCTCCCGATAGGCCCGTATCGTATCCATCGCATCAGCCGCCGTAGGCGGTCTATCCTCCGAAGGCTGCGCCGCCGGATGGATAGATGGATCAGTATCGTTCCTATCAGTCTTATTCTTATCAGTATTGATTGTGTCCGATTTTCGGAAGTCAAGAGTTCCGGTTTCGGGAAGTGCAGACTTCCGGTTTTCGGAAGTCTTGACTTCCTCTTTCCGGATAAAGTTCTTGACATAGATTTTTGTGGGGCGGCCCTGGCCCTGCTTCTTGCGCTCGATCAGGCCCACCTTGTCTAACTCGGTGAACAGGGACACCGCCTTATTATGGCCACAGCACATCGCGTCCATCGTTTCTTCCAACGTGAAGTAGATAAACACGCGCTCCTGTTCGTCCAGCCAGCCGTTGCGTATGGACAGCCCCATGCGGTCTAACATCAGGCCGTACAGGATTTTCGCGTCTGCTGTTATACGCCGGAAGCCGGGGTCGGTAAACAACACCTTCGGAATCCGGTAAAAGGTATATTGTTCTGCCTCCGTTCCGTAAAAGTAATCCAATGCACCCGGCTCGGCCATGTTTTCACCCCCTTTTCTCTCAGACCGGCAAAACAAAAGGCGCTGCCCGAAAGCAACACCTTTTGAAGTGAGCGCCGTCCGAAAACGGCGTATTTATAAAATTTTTCAAATCATTTGAAAATGCTTTAATGCGTCCATAATCGCTGCCTCTTTCTCTGGCGGGCACTGCGGTACTTTCGCATCTTCCTTTTTGGATACGTTATAATTTTTTCTTTCGATGATTCCACACTTTCTTTTTATCTGAGCGATATAAAGCTGGCTTACTTTTAGTCCGTACTTGTTCAAAACATAAGCTTTGATTTCATCGTAGGTTGCTTTACTTTCCGCCGCCGTTAAATCCAACTCATCCATCTTAAGTTCTATTTCGATATGATGGTCGACTTTGAGTTTGGACAATAATACTACCGTCTCTACATGCGGCGTCTGCGGGAACATGTCCACGGCCAGCGCCTGCGTGAGCGTGTAGCCGTGCTGCGTGAGCAGCTTCACGTCGCGCGCGAGCGTGCCCGGGTCGCAGGAGACATAGACGATGCGCGGCGGCTGCATGGACACCATTGCGTCAATGGCATCCGGGGACATGCCCTTGCGCGGGGGATCGACCACGATGCAGTCCGGCCGGACGCCGCGCCGGGCCAGCTCCGCCGCAGCGGCGCCGGCATCGGCACAGAGAAACTCCGCATTTTCGATACCGTTTCGCTCCGCGTTCCGACGCGCGTTCTCGATCGCCTCCGGCACGATCTCTGCCCCGATGACGTGTGCGGCCTTTCGCGCCAGACACAGGCTGATCGTCCCGGCGCCGCAGTACAGATCCAGCACCTGATCCGTCGGCGCGTTGACGGCGTATTCCACCGCGCGCTCATACAGCCGCTCGGCCTGCACGGGATTGACCTGATAAAACGCCTGCGGCGAGAGCGTGAACGTCAGCCCGCAGAGGCGGTCGGTCAGCTCCGGCTCTCCCCAGAGCGTATAGAAATCTCCCGCGAGCACAACGTTGCCTTTCTGCTTGTTGACATCGAGCACGATGCCGGTCAGCTCCGGGCAGTGCTCGCGCAGGTAGGCGATCAGGTCGTCCGTCTGCGCGCCGAACCCACGTGCAGAGACGATGCACAGTACGGCGTCTGGCGTGTGCATGGCGCAGCGCGTGAACAGATGCCGTACCGTGCCGCGGCCGGTGGCTTCGTCATACGGCGCAACGCCGCGCAGATCCATCCAGTCGCAGACCGCCTGCGCCGCCTTGTCCGCGAGCGGGAGCTGGAGCAGGCACTGCTCCACAGGCGTAATGTCATGGCTGGACGCGCGGTAAAAGCCCTTGACCACGCGGCCGTCTTTCGTACCGACGGCGTAGATCGCCTTGTTCCGGTAACAGAGCGGATATTCCATACCGATGATGTCCTGTACCGGCATCGAAACGCCGCCGATGCGCGTGAGCGCATCGTTGACGCGCTGGAGCTTCATGCGCAGCTGCTCGTCGTAGTCCATATGCTGCAGGCTGCAACCGCCGCAGGTGCGGTAAACCGGGCAGGGCGGCTGCGTGCGCGCCGGGGCAGGGGACAGGCACTGCTCTGCCTTGCCATAGACGGCATTTGCCGTCACCTTCAGGATACGGATCTGCCACGTCTCGCCGGCGAGCGCGCCTTTCACGAACACGGCGCGGCCGGCAATGTGGCACACACCTGCACCGTCGGACGTATAGCCCGTGATCTCGGCGGTGTGCAGTTGGTTTTTCGCAAGCTGCTCCATGATTTATTCCGCTTCCTGACCCGCGATGTGCATATACTCGTCGTACGTGCAGCGGCGGTCGATGATGCCGTCAGGCGTGATCTCAATGATGCGGTTGGCGACCGTCTGTGTGAGCTGGTGGTCGTGGCTCGTGAAGATGATATTGTAGGGGAAGGCGGCCATGCCGTTGTTGAGCGCCGCGATACTCTCCAGATCGAGATGGTTCGTCGGCTGGTCGAACACGAGGAAGTTGGCCCCCGAGAGCATCATCTTCGAGATCATGCAGCGCACTTTCTCGCCGCCGGACAAAACCTTGACCTGCTTATAGACATCATCGCCGGAAAACAACATCCGGCCGAGGAACGTGCGCAGGTAGCTCTCGCGCTTATCGGCGGAGAACTGGCGCATCCAATCGATGAGGTCATAGTCGCAGTTTTCAAAATAGCTGTTGTGATCCTTGGGGAAGTAGGCCTGCGTGGTCGAGACGCCCCACTTGACTGTGCCCTCGTCCGGCTCTTCATCGCCCATGAGGATCTTGAAGAGCATCGTCACGGCGAGCTCGTTCTTGCCGAGAATGGCGATCTTGTCCTCCTTGCCGACGATGAAGCTCACGTGGTTGAGCAGCTTTTCGCCGTCGACGGTCTTGCTGATATCCGTCACGAACAGGCGATCCTTGCCGGGCTCACGCTCGGCCTTGAAGCCGACCCACGGATAGCGGCGGCTGGAGGCGGGCATGTCCTCAACGGAAATCTTTTCGAGCAGCTTGCGGCGGGATGTGGCCTGCCGGGACTTGGACTTGTTGGCGGAGAAGCGGGCGATAAAGGTTTGCAGTTCCTGGATCTTCTGCTCGGCGCGCTTGTTCTGATCCTTGACGAGCTTCTGCATGAGCTGGCTGGATTCGTACCAGAAGTCGTAGTTGCCGACGTACATTTTGATCTTGCCGTAGTCGATATCGACGATGTGCGTACAGACGTTATTGAGGAAATAGCGGTCATGCGACACGACGAGCACCGTGCCGTCGTAATCCATCAGGAAATCTTCCAGCCAGACGACGCTCGCAAGGTCGAGATTGTTCGTCGGCTCGTCGAGTCTGCTTTTGCCACGCATCTCGTTGGGATTGTGGCATAATTTTGGCAGTG
>OHAI01003139.1_pt1 | contig 11480 bp, 9 predicted proteins | sample 1577091 | NCBI WGS metagenome assembly OHAI01 (sample SAMEA3541548, study PRJEB24748) | human gut metagenome | biome: human gut; feature: human-associated habitat; material: faeces | place: China | collected 2012
AGCTGGTCAAGCGCACCGCCTTCAAGATCACCCGCGTGGGCCAGCTGGTGGCCAACCTGGCCTCCAAGGCCCTGGGCGTGCCTGCCGGCATCATCGACCTGTCGCTGGCCCCCACCCCCGCCGTGGGCGACAGTGTGGCCAACATTCTGGAAGAAATGGGTCTGGAGACCTGCGGCTGCTGCGGCACCACCGCCTGCCTGGCCTTGCTGAACGATGCCGTGAAGAAGCGTCGGGATTGTATGCAAGTCCGAGTATCTCGTGCGTTGTCTGTGTCGGGAGATAGGCATGGGCAGCCCACGGCTTGTTGTAAATGCTTGTGGCCTTGCCATTGATGACAAGAGTTGTCTGTGTCTTGTTGTAGGCAATGTTGGAGTTTGTTCCGATCTTCAGCCACGGAGTGATGTTGTACTCAAGGTTGGCACGCAGTGTCTCACGGCGCATGTTGGAGTCGTCATACAGACCGTCTGCATTGTAGTGTGAGAACGACACGAGGTATGCCGTGTTGAGAGAACCGCCGCGTACGCTTGCGTCAATTTGAGATATAGGTGACGTGTTGCCGAGGAAGCGGTCTACCCAGTCGGTACCGATGTTGTATTTCTGATAATAGTTCTTCATAGCCTGAAAAGACTCGTTTGTCAGGTTTGAAGGATTTATCATCTCCTGGAATTTAAACCACTGGCTGGCATCCATCACCTCAGTTCCGTCGTGAGCAACCTCAGAAACAGAATACTGTGCGGACACAAGCACCGTAGGAGCCTCGCCGAACTTTCCTTTCTTTGATGTGACGATAACGACACCGTTGGCGGCGCGCGAACCGTAGATGGCTGTTGAAGAGGCGTCCTTCAATACCGTTATGTTCTCTATGTCGTTCGGGTTGAGCGAAACGAATGTATTTGCTGAAATCTCACTTCCGTCCAATATGTAAAGCGGTTCTGTCGATGCATTTATTGATGTGACACCGCGGATGGTCATTGAGGAGACAGCGGAAGGCTCACCTGAAGATGTGAACACCTGCAAACCGGCAACCTGTCCCTGCAATGCGTCGCTGACACTGGCGGACGGACGAAGCGAAAGGGCGTCACCTGATACCGATGACACAGAACCGGCAATGGTTCCAAGCTTACGCGCCGAACCGTAACCTGTCACCACGACACCCTCAAGCGTATGGCTGTCTGATTCGAGCACGATGCGCATGTTGTTGGCTGCCTTTACAGTCTTTGGCACCATGCCCAGATATGTAATCTCGAGTTCTGTGCCCACCGGCACGTTGATTGTAAATTCTCCGTCGACATTTGTCACTGCGCCTGCATTCAGGCCCTTTGCCTTGACGGATGCCCCAACAACAGGCTGTCCATCCTCAGCCGAGGTGACCGTACCTGTCAGGCGCGACTGTGCCAGCGCCATTCCTATGCTCAGGAACAGGCAGGCAAAAAACATTGTCAGTCTTTGTTTCATAAAAATCTCTCTCCTGATTTGATTTAAATAATTAAAAAATGTTTATTCTTTTGTTTCGTGATGTACCTGTGTGTAGCGTAGTGTTATCCCTCCGCTTCGTCTTTGTAGGGCGTCTGTTGTTCTTTTTCTCCGCCCAAACCGACATATGTCAGAATCTAAATTATTCTTAACCGATGTTCTTGAACATATACGGTTTTGCTGTTTTTTTGTTAAATTTGCATACACCTCTGTCGCAGAGGTGTATTATTTTGCCTTAATTTAGCATCAGTTTGCAAATTTAGTGTTTATTCGTATATGTAGCAAGCATTGCAATTTATATATTACAATTTTTAACTTTTATTAACCATAATCGTTAAAAAACTAATATTTAATTATACTTTGATAGAAAAGGATACAAAAACATGAAGATTCCGACTCATTACAATGTTGATTCGGTTAAATCTGTTTGTTTTTTCGCCTTAAATCACGATGTTTTGTCATTATGCCATCTGAAGTTGTGTAACGTGTGTGACATAGTTTTTGACAAAATGCAACGTGTTTTTGCATAATGCATAGCACGGCTTGCGAGCACGGTTAATGCCGGCAGTGACAGATGTGTGCCGGCATGTGCTTGCTTATGTCTATACGGCTCACCCGTTTCATTCCCGCATCATGGCATGCCTTTGGAGTCGTCGTCGGTATTTGTGCTGCATACAGTTATTATCTTATGGTTGGCAGTTGCCAGATGACTGTTGTCAAGTTCCTTTATATATATTAAGGTGGTCATGGGGTTGGTGTGTCCCATAGCCCTTGATATTGTCTGCAATTCCACATTGGTCTGAAAAGCTATGCTCGCCCACGAATGGCGCGCCACATATGAGGTAAGCGGTCTGCTGAACCCAGCCCTCTTGCCAAGCCGCTTCAGGGCGAGATTGTAGTAGCTCAGCTGCTTCTGATATTCATTGTATGCCTCGGTCATGTCTGTCGACTCAAGCAGCGGGAACACATACACAGAATTAGTGCTGCTGTATTTCTGTATGATCTGTTCCATGCACGGCTCCACGGCTATGCGTATCATCTGTCCTGTCTTGTGCCTGTTATACACTATGCTGCCGCCTGCCACCTGTTCTTTTCTCAGAAAAGCCAGATCGATGAACGGCATACCCTGGCAGTAGAAGCTGAACAGGAATATATCGCGTGCCAGGGCAAGGCGCGAGCCTTTTGACAGCTTTAGCGCCGACAGCCTCTGTATGTCGTCCACACAGAGCGACCGCTTGTATGTCGGCGTACTGCCTGTAAATATACGGCTGAACACCCTGCTTTTACTGTCTGTGGCACGGTTGTATATTGAGCGCAGCGAGCGCATGTAGCACGACACCGTGTTAAGCGACACATTGCGTCTCAACAGCCATTTCTGATAGCTTTCGAGCATTTCTGTTGTTATTTCGTTCAGCATTATGTCTTCGCGTTTTATAAAGGTGAGAAGCGAGCGGAGGGCAGTGTCGTAGTTTGCCGCCGTGCTGAAAGACCCACGCTCACGGGCATTCAAAATTTCTTTTCTTGCGCAATCTACAAAGGAGCTGTTATTTACGGTAACAGTATTCTTCTTTTCCTCAGCATCCTTTTGCAATGATACATTGAATTGAAATTTGATTTTCATAATCGTAATTATTATGTTCTTGATTCCTTTACTTTATTCATTCACCGTTATATACCGGAGCTTCTCATACGAGTCCTGCATATACCGTCATAAAAGCATTCCAGGTATGTCAATGACTCCTTTCAATGTGTGATGTCATGCTGCATGACTTTAGTCTGTTTGTTCCGATTTCTACCAAATTGCCTAACACTTAAAACCACTCAGGATAGGCTTAAAATCAGCCCTCCATGATTTAAAAGCATACACCTCTGCGACAGAGGTGTACGCAAAGATAACAAAATGATTGTAAAAACAGTAAGGATAGATGACTGATGTAAGACATATTTTCCATTAGGTGGAAAAACGTAAGAAGATATAAGTAAAACGGATAATGATAATGCATGACGGAGGGTGAATAAAAGCGAAAAGTCGCATTACTTCCGGTCATGTTGTATGAGAGAATTAGGTGTATATTTTTTATTATTTAATCAAAATCAGGAGAGAGATTTTTATGAAACAAAGACTGACAATGTTTTTTGCCTGCCTGTTCCTTGGAATAGGAATGGCACTGGCACAGTCGCGCCTGACCGGAGTAGTCACCTCGGCTGAAGACGGTGAGCCGGTTGTGGCAGCATCCGTCAAGGCAAAGGGCCTGAATGTGGGCACTGTGACAAACGTCGACGGAGAGTTTACTATTAATGTACCGGTTGGTACGGAGCTTGAGATTACCTATCTCGGCATGATTCCCAAGAGGGTGAAAGCCTCAAACAATATGCGCATTGTGCTTGAGTCTGACAGACAGTCACTTGACGGTGTTGTTGTCATGGGTTACGGTTCTGCCAGAAAGCTTGGAACTATCGCCGGTTCGGTCGAAACCGTGACGTCAGATAAACTCGCAAACCGTCCTGTGGCAAACGTAGGAGACGCTCTGCAGGGACAGGTGGCAGGTCTGCAGGTGTTCACGTCTTCAGGTGAACCTTCAGCTACAACGAGCATGCGTATACGCGGTGTGACATCACTCTACGCCACAACGGAGCCTCTGTTCATACTCGATGGGAGCGAAGTCTCGCAAAACACATTCCTTTCGCTCAATCCAAACGACATTGAGAACATGACCGTGCTTAAGGATGCGTCGGCTACGGCAATCTACGGTTCGCGTGCGGCAAACGGTGTAGTTATAATAACATCCAAGAGAGGAAACTTCGGCGAATCACCGACAATATCGATAAACGCGCAATACGGACTGTCAGAGATGACGGGTGACAACCTTGACATGATGGACGCCAACCAATGGCTCGCTTTCCAGGAGATACTCGACCCTTCTTACAAGACAGATGCCAACTTCCAGGCAATGAAGGCTTATTATAAGAAGTATAATATAGGTACAGACTGGAAGGAGAAACTTTTCGGAGGCACAAAGCCGACTTCACAGATAGACGTCAGCGTGCGCGGAGGTGCACACAACATGTCCTACCTCGTGTCGTACGGGCACTATGACGCAGACGGAATCATGGACGACTCCAACATGCGCCGCGAGACACTGCGTGCCAACATCGAGTCCAACATAAACGACTGGCTCAAGGTAGGTGCCAACACTAATATTGCCTATACAAAGTTTAAGGAAACAGCTTACGGTAATCAGTCAAACAGCCCTGGCAACAAGGCTTACGTAGCCCGTACGTTCTTGCCGACACTTTCTTATTATGAGGTACTCGGTCTTAATCCGGAAGACCACGCCAACAGTACATTTGAAGGCTATGGCAAGCGCGTGAACGTATATCCTGATGGAAGCTACAACCCATATTACCTGTCTGAGATACAGCCGTCAAACACACGTCGCGTGCGACTGAACGAGAACCTTTTCGTTAACATCAATCCTGTCAAGGGTCTGAACATTCGTTCGGCGGTTGGTCTTGACGCTAACGACTTGCGTAGTTCATTCAAATGTCTTAAGACTCCTGAAGTGTCTTTTGCAGAGAAAGGTTACGTGTCAGAAAGTTTCTCACGCTTCTACCGCTGGACGGTGACTAATACAGCCGAGTATAAGTTCAACTTCCTTGAGAAACACAACGTTACCGTTCTTCTCGGTCAGGAGTCCATGTATGGTAAGACAGAGTCGTTCGGTGTGTCAGCAGGTGGCTTTGAGGACAACAGGCTTCTCATGCTTCCACTTGCAGCACAAAAAAACGTAGAAGTACCTTCACAAGGCATCTCTGAGGAAGTGCGCAATTCATGGTTCGGTATGCTCAACTACGCTTATGCCGACAAATATTTCGTAGACTTGAGCCTACGTCGCGACGGCTCTTCACTCTTCGGTGAGAACAACCGCTGGGCAACTTTCGGTGCCGCAGCATTCATGTGGAGCGTCGTGAAAGAAAACTTCATGGAATCTACACGCAGCTGGCTCAACGATCTGCAGTTCAAGATAAGCTATGGTTCAACAGGTAACTCGGGAATCGCTCCGTATAAGGCACTCGGACTCGTCGGTGGAGGTCTGGAGTACAACGGTGAAACAGGTTCGGCTGTAGCCAACGCGCCCAACCCTGAGCTCACATGGGAGACAGTGAAGACATTCAACGTAGGCTTGAACGGACGGTTGTTCAACCGACTCTCGTTCGATGTGGAGTTCTATAATAAGGTGACATCCAACATGCTCGTCGAAATGCCTTATTCCTACACAACAGGCTTTGGTACCGGTTGGGGTAATGTGGCTGAGATGTACAACCGCGGTGTGGACTTCAATATCAGCTATGACATAATAAAGAACAAGGACTGGTACTGGAGCGTGAGTCTGAACGGAAACTACAACAAGAACAAAGTGACAAAACTTTTCAAGGGAGCTGACTCTTACGATGTGACCGATCTCATCCACCTTGAGAAGGGTTATGCTTACGGTACACTGTATCAGGTGCGTTGGAGTCACGTTGATCCGACTGACGGTCAGACTGTATGGCTCGACAAGAACGGCAACGAGACAAAGGTTTATTCGGAAAACAACCGCGTGATGCTTGACAAGGGAGTAATTGCTCCGTGGTCAGGCGGTTTCTCAACAACCGTATCATGGAAAGGTCTGCAGCTCGACGTGCAGTTCATTGGTATGTTCGACCGCTACATGTTGAACAACGACCTCTTTTTTGTGCAGAACCCAGCTTTCGCAACACAAGGCAACCAAAGCACGGCTATGCTCAATATGTGGACACATCCGGGACAAGTTACAAACATAGCGGCAGCGAACTGTCAGCGTCAGTTAGACACAAGTCTGTTTGAAGACGCGTCGTTTGTACGCCTGAAGTTCCTGCAGCTGTCCTACAGCCTTCCGCAGAACTGGCTTAACGCCACAAAGATTGTTAAGGGCGCGAAGGTTTATTTCATCGGGCGCAACCTGCTGACTTTCACAGGATATCATGGGTATGACCCAGAGGTGGACAGCTATAAGACTTTGGGCAACTATCCGAATACACGCCAGTATTCATTCGGTATACAGTTAACATTATAAACGTAAAACAAGGATAAACAATGAAAAAGATATATTTGTTTCTTGCATTGACTGCCGGTCTTCTGGTATCATGCGACATGGACAAGGAGCCTTACGGAACTTTACCGGACACAGAGGCTTTGCAGACGCCTACCGACTTCAGGGCAATGCGCGTGGGGCTGTATTCCGCATTGCGTGGGACAATCGGAGGCAACGGACGATACACTACGCCTGAAGTACAGTGTGACGGTTTTCATGCTCTTATCGGAAACTCAAACACCTTCGGTGACATGTACCGTTGGGATTTCACCCCGCAGAATAGTACGATAGACGGTGTGTACGGCGGTTATCAGAGCGCAATAACCCGTGCCAACTTTATCATCGACGGATATAACAAGTGTGACATGTCAGACAAATCGCTTTTCACAGACGCTGAGATGGTGAGTGTGAGGGCTGCGAAAGGTGACGCCTTCTTCTTGCGCGCATACAGCATATTCATGCTCTCGCAGTTCTACTGCGCCGACTATGATGCTTCAACGGCAGACAAGGCAAACAGCGGTGTTTCCTATCGTCTCGACTACGCTCCGTCGTCTAACCCAAGCACATATCCGGGAAGAAAAACTCTCGCCGAGACGATGGCACAGGTGACAGCCGACCTCGACAGCGCAACTAAATATGTCAGCGAACCGAATGCTGCTCTTAGCGCATATATCACTCAGGATGCCATCACGGCACTGCGCGCGCGTCAGGCTCTTGCAATGGACAACTATAAGGATGCAGCCAAGTATGCGGAAGCTCTCATCTCTTCAGGCACATACGCTCTGGCAGAAGGGACTGATGAACTGAAATCCATGTGGGCTGAAGACGCGGGTATGGAAACCATTCTGCAACTTGCCATTGCCAGCAAGTCTGAGCTTATCTCCGGATTGGGAATATATTACCAGCCGGTTGACAAAGAGCCAGACTTTGTGCCTACGAAGACTCTCGTCGACCTTTACAGTGACAAAGACTACCGTAAGAAGGCTTACTTCAATCAGATAAATATTACAACCACAACCGGAACATCCGGTCGCGTTTATGCATTCAACAAGTTCCCGCTTGAGACAAGGCTCTACAAAGAGTATAATGTCACCGAGGCACGTTCTGTAATAGAGCCAAAGGCATTCCGCATAGCCGAAATGTATCTCATAGCGGCTGAGGCATACGCGCAGCTTGCACAGACCGACGGATCTTATCTTGTAAAGGCAGCCCAATATCTCAATGCTCTTGAGAAGAAACGCATCGCAGGTTACAAAGACCGTTCGTTCACCGCTTCTACTATAATGACTGAGCTTCAGACTGAGCGTCAGCGTGAGATGGTGGGTGAAGGCACACGTCTGTTCGACCTCAAACGCTGGCATAAGAGCATGGAGCGCGGCGAGGCACAGCAGGAAGACCTGTTGCTGTTGCCCGGACCTACAACCACACAACTCGAGCGTCCTGCCGGTGACAACAGGTTCACATGGCCGATACCGAAGCATGAGATGGATGTGAATAAGAAAATGGTTCAGAATCCAGGATACTAATTCTAAATGCAGACGGAGCGTTGAGTGTCAGCGGTCCGTCTGCCAACAAAACAACAATCATAAAAGCAAGAAAGACTTATGAAACACATAAAAATATATATGCTTTTGGCGATTGCACTGCCGTTCATATGGTCGTGCTCTGATAACGGGGATGACATAAACACCGGACAGTGTACTGTCGGATTTGCCAGCGAGGAAGTAGAGATAAACGAAGCTACGTCTGGCTACACAAACATTCCTATAAACGTGAGTGGACTCAGAAACGGTGCTGTGAAGATAAAGATTGAGGCTACGCCTGTTGGAGAGAACGGAGCTGTTGAGGGAAAGCACTATCTCATTACTGACAAGACACTCAACATCAATGCCGACACACTCAGCACCGGAACGCTTAACGTAGAGGTGAAGACTTTGGACGACAATGTCATCAACGATCCACGCCAGTTCACTCTGACCATTGTCTCTGCAAAAGGTGCAGAGATAAAGACACAGAAGACAACCGTAACCATAAAAGATAACGACGGCGACACTTATCTGGCATTCTTCGGCACATGGACGCTTAACGCCAAGAAACCTGTGTTTGACGCGGACGGCAAGCAAGTTCCCGGGCAGTCTCAGGATGTCTCTTTTGATGTGAAGATAAGCGGAACAGCTGCTGAGAATTCCGCCGACTACGAGAGCATCCTTACAGCCTCATGTCCGTCAATGTTTAAAGTAGGTTCTAATGTTTATCTTGACTGCACATGGCGCTTCCGCTATTCATATGACAAGACATTGAGGGTTGGAACGCTCGGTTTCATCTGCGGTGAGCAGATTGCATCCTACGGTACTGACTATCAGTGGGTATGGGCTACAGACAACGGTCGTCAGTACACATTCAATGACGTTACAACCAGATGGACAGTAGACGAAGGCAAAGTGCTGCCCGATGTCATCAAGTTCAACGAAGCACAAAGCCTTTATCTCTTCCAACCGGGACAAGGCATGTGGGATGTAATGTATGACATAACACTCACGAAGAAGAATTAATCTCTCGCCTTATATTTAAGGATACAAATCAAAATGCAGAAGGCAGGTTGTCCGGACGGCATAGTCCTGCAACCTGCCTTTATATATCATTCAGCCGGGAAATCTCCGGCTTTTGACCATTATATAAAATACTTCTATTATGAAAAGACATTTCTTAATAATATCATTGATGCTGGCTGTGGCATGTACTGTAGGCGCAAAGCCGCGCACGGCGGCACAGTTGCGCCAGGAGGCGGCAAAAGCCCTGTCAACCACATCCATGGCAAAAGGCATGCGTAGCAACGCCCCAGCCACTCTGAAAGTGTTAGACCGCAAATCGCAGCTCACCGTCCTTGGATATGCCGGAGGCGGATATGCCGTGATAGCCAATGACGACACATTCTCTCCTGTGCTCGGCTACAGCGACGCTTCTCTCACCGACAGTCATTCGCCCGCATTCCTCTGGTGGATGGAGTCCGTCAACTCGTCGCTTGAGAAAAAACTGGACGAGGGACGACAGCCGGCAAAGGTGCGGAGAGCTTCTGAATATAAAAGTCATGTAGACGAACTGCTCGTAACACGCTGGAACCAGAGCGCGCCGTTCAACAACATGTGTCCTACCTATACTGTCAACGGCAGCCGGAAGAATTACGTGACCGGGTGTGTCGCGACATCCATGGCGCAGATGATGTATTATCACAAATATCCCCTCAAAGGCAACGGACATAATTCTTATACATATACCTCTGAGGAAGGTTACGGCACAGTAAGACCGGCAGCTAATTTTGAGACAAACTACGATTACGACAACATGCTGCCCGTATACACTCCCGGCAACTACACACAGGAGCAGGCAAATGCGGTGGCAAAACTCATGTTGCATTGCGGAGTGGCTGTGGAGATGCACTACACCACAACGGGCAGTGGAGCTTACAGTGCTGACGCATGTCTGGCTCTGCGCAAGTATTTCAAGTATGACGAGAGCATAAAGCTCTATACACGCGAGTTTTATCCTGCCGAGGAGTGGATGAACATGATATTCCGTGAACTGAGCGACGGTTGCCCAGTCATTTATGGCGGACAGTCCGCCCAGGGAGGCCATTCGTTCATTCTCGACGGTTACGACGAGAATGGACTGGTGCATGTCAACTGGGGATGGGGCGGCACGGACAACGGATTCTTCGACATCGCCGACCTCGACGGATATACCCGCGGACAGGACATGGTGACTGTGCGCACGCCCGATGACACCACTTACAACGGCACCTACCATTCACTCTGGGGACTGGGCAACAATCTCGTCATCACAAAATCAATGAATACTCTCAATGTCAAGTGCGACGGCATTTATAATGTCGATGTCGACAACTTCACCGGACGGCTCGCCGTCATGGCATGCAACGTGAACACCGGAGCCGTGACGTCTCTTTTGATACTTGCAGACGAGTCCGACCTCACGGACGTCCCATATCTGCGAGGCTTGAGCATATCAAACGCACCGGCTCAGGTTTCCTATCTCCCTAATGGAACATACCGCGTTTATCTTGCCACGAAATCGGTAGACGAGACCGACTGGCAACCGGTGCGTAGCAAGGAGACCGTGAACAACAGCTACATTCTCGTGAAGAACGGAGGCACTGTCACGCTCAGAGCCGAAAACGATTCAAACTGGACAACAGCCATCGGCAACTTACCGACTGTCGATAAGAAGGAAGACAACCGCATATTCAGTCTTGACGGTCGCTATTTAGGAACCGATGCCGATAAACTCGGACGTGGAATATACATCAGAAATGGTGTGAAGTTCATAAAGAACTGATGCGAGTCAATCACTCCGTCTGCCACACATTGTCAGACACTTTATAAGTCAAAGAGCCATATCATCCCTACAAAGGGCATGCATATGGCTCTTTTTATTTTCATCACATCATAATGAAAGTCTGTATGATGATGCCTGTAAGAATATTTTCTTACACCTTATTATATTATATACATTAATATCATCGCCCGTTACAGGCATGACACTCACTTTGTGAGGATCATCAACCATCAAAAACACTTTTTGCCACCAATGTGCAGGTGTGATTGTCACATGTTCTTTTATTCATAAATGGCGTCCGTCAGTATATTTCTGACGGCAGCACCCAATGCATATGCCATATATCTCACTATCCAGTCTGAACTTTCACTAATACTTGTGGATAGTTCTAAATAACGGTACGGATTCCGTTTTCTGCCAAAACATAAAGCTGCCTAAGCAATGCCCCACATGCATTTAACACGTCATTCCATCACTCTTATATCTTAACCTCTGCGACAGAGGTGTATGCAAATTTAACAAAAAAACAGCAAAACCGTATAT